>Ga0224723_1002265_pt1 | contig 10785 bp, 2 predicted proteins | sample Balambano_FR2_Me_FD_161647 | JGI IMG/M metagenome (GOLD analysis project Ga0224723, IMG submission 161647) | Freshwater sediment microbial communities from Lake Towuti, South Sulawesi, Indonesia - Balambano_FR2_MetaG | ecosystem: Environmental > Aquatic > Freshwater > Lake > Sediment | place...
TTCCATTTGATTCTGTTGCGGCATTGGCAGCACTTCTCGTACCGTTTGTCTCTTTCGCCGCTGAGGTCGAGGTACTGGAGGCAACCGGGTTGGCGGGTTGGTTAACCAGTAGAACAGGATTGGATGTTGTTACAGCGGGAATTGCTGGAGATTGGGTAGGAGGCAAGGTTGCATTTCCAGCCTGTCCTAATAGCTCCAGTTGTCGGCTCATAATCTGCAATTGCTGAGCGACTACGGCTTCGATCGCGATTCCAGAAATCGCGCTTCCAGCAACCGGGCTGAAGCTTGGCAGGGCTGGGGCAGCAGGAGCAGCCTGATTACCGTTACCGTTGGTACTTTGCTGCGCAGGAGCCTGCAAGGAAGATGGGGCGATCGACGGGATAGGAGCAGCGGGGTGAGCTTCTGCTGCTGGTGCGGCAGGGACAGGAAAAGCGTCCGGTGGTAATGACTGATCCAGGAACGTTGCCAGGGTGTCCAGCGTTGAATACGCTTCCAGCAGTTGTCGGAAGGTTACATTCAACTTGAATTTCTTTTTAATTCCTAATGCAACCTGAGTTAAAGAAAGAGAGTCAAAACCCAGCTCTAGGAATGTTGTTGCTTCATCAGCATTTGCCAGATCGATGCCGGAGGTGGTTTCTAGAACTTCCTTAATCAGAGGAATCAGCCGTTGTTTGCGAGAATCAGACATGGGAGTGACAGGGAGTTTAGGAGAAAAGGAGAGAACAGAAGGTAAAGGATTGATAGATTGCTGAACAGGGTCGGCGGAGTCGAACATCGATCGCGCATCAGGAATGCCCCGATCGGCTGGAAGGGGATCAATCCAGTAGCGCTGACGCTCAAAGGGGTAGGTCGGCAAGGGAACGCGGTGACGGGCTTCTGCAGCATAAAATGCTTTCCAGTCGATCGCGACTCCAGCCAGCCAGAGTTGTCCGATCGCTTGCAGCAGCGCAGTCCATTCGGCATTGTCTTCTGCTGTGCTGCCCAGCGACGAGATAGCGATTTGTTGCTTGAGGTCTTTCGCTTGCTGACGTGCTAGTGTTGCGGTTGTTGTTCGCGGTCCCACCTCCACGAGAATAGGATGTGCAGTTTCCCCTTCGGCATCATTAGGCGGATGCCATAGGGTTTGCACCCCTTCTGCAAAGCGCACCGTTTCGCGTAAATGGCTTGCCCAGTAAAACGGATCGGTGGCTTGCTTATCCGTGAGCCAGGCTGCTGTTACAGTCGAAACAATCGGAATTCGTGGCGGAGCAAGCTCAACCTGCTGCAGCATTTCAGCGAAGGGTTGAACCACAGGATCCATCATCGGGGAATGAAAAGCGTGAGAGGTATGGAGCGGTTTACAAACAATTTCTTTTGCTTCCAGCTCTTGCTGCAACTGGTCAACCAGCACTGTTGGGCCCGATACCACGCAGAGCGAGGGGCCATTGATTGCTGCGATCGCCAGTTCTGAACTCAAATAAGCTTCAACCTCGGTTGCCGAAAGCCGAACAGAGAGCATTGAGCCACTCGGCAAATTCCACATCATTTGAGCGCGGGTGGTCACGAGCCGGAGCGCATCTTCCAGCGAAAACACCCCAGCCAGACAGGCGGCGACAAATTCACCAATGCTATGCCCAATCAGGGCGGCGGGTGCAATTCCCCAACTTTGCCAGAGCTGTGCCAGGGCATATTCGATCGTAAACAGTGCGGGTTGGGTGTAGCAGGTTTGCCGCAGGCAGGCTGCCGCTTCGTCATCTGCTGAAGCAGGGTAGAGCACCTCGCGAAGGTCACGATCCAGGAAGGGCTTCAGGACGTCTGCACAGCGATCGACAGTGGCACGGAAGACCGATTCGCGATCGTAGAGATTTCGCCCCATATTGACGTACTGTGATCCCTGACCGGGGAACATGAATATGACAGGCGAATTCCGCAGCACTGTATTACGAGTGGCGGTTTGGTTAGGCGGCAGCGCGTCTAGCAGTTGAACTGCGTTTGCTCGATCGGAGCAAACAACGAAGCGACGGTGATTCAGTGCACTCCGCCCAACGTGCAGGGTGTAAGCAACATCTGCCAGGTTCACCGCTGAAGCGAACTGTAAATGCTTTTTCAGGTTTGCTGTTGCCTGCTCCAGGGCAGAAGCAGTCTTTGCTGAAAGCAGCAGGAGCTGACGAGGGCGGGAAGAGGATTGAGACGGTTCTGCCGAAGGTGGCTCCTCAAGCACAACATGAGCATTCGTGCCGCCCACACCAAAAGAACTCACGCCTGCCCGTCGCGGGGCTTCACCCGTTTGCCAATCAACTAGATGCGTATTGACGTAGAAGGGACTGTTGGCAAAGTCAATTGCCGGATTGGGGGTCTCAAAGTTGAGACTGGCGGGAATTTTCTTATGGTAGAGCGCGAGTGCCGTTTTGATTAGTCCAGCGACGCCAGCCGCAGCGATGAGATGCCCCACATTGCTTTTAATTGAGCCGATCGCACAGAATTGTTTTGCTGCAGTTTGAGTCCGAAATGCCTGGGTTAGCGCTTCGATCTCGATCGGGTCACCCACCGGAGTTGCCGTACCGTGAGCTTCAATATAGGAAATCGTTTCAGGATGAAAGCCCGCTGATCTTTGTGCCGCGAGAATTGCCGCCGCCTGCCCCGGAACACTGGGAGCGGTAAAACTCACCTTACCCGCTCCATCGTTGTTCATGCCAACGCCTTTAATCACCGCATAAATGCGATCGCCATTTGCCAAAGCATCGTCTAATCGCTTCAGCACCACGAGTCCGGCTCCGTTGTTAAACAGCGTTCCTTTCCCGTTCGCGTCAAAAGGGCGACAGCGCCCATCGGGAGAGAACATGCCGCCTTCCTGATACAAATAGCCCGTATTTTGCGGCGTTGTAATTGAAACACCACCCGCCAAAGCAATATCACACTGACGGCTGAGCAAGCCTTGAAATGCCTGAATTACGGCAACCAGAGATGTTGAACAGGCAGTATTAATGCTAAGACTCGGACCCTTTAAGTTCAGCTTGTAAGACGCGCGGGTTGTAAAAAAGTCTTTCTCATTTGCCAGCATCGTTTGAAACGCGCCCAAGCGATCGAGAATTTCCGGGCGACCGCTGATATGACGCTCAAAGTAAGTATTCTGACCAGAGCCTGCATATAAGCCGATCGCTCCCTCAAAGGTTTCTGAGGTGTATCCTGCATTTTCTAACGCTTCATAAGCTAGCTCTAGAAAAACTCGCGCCTGGGGATCCATGATTTCGGCTTCGCGAGGGCTGATGCCGAAAAAGGCAGCATCAAAGGTTTCGGCTTCCTGAATAATTCCTCTCGCAGGCACATACTGAGGATCGGTGCGAAGATCTAGACTGACGCTGGGATCAAGTTCATTCGCAGCAAAGAAGGAAACTGATTCAATATCAGAACAAAGGTTTTGCCAAAATTCATCAACGGTTGCTGCACCCGGAAACCGCCCTGCCATGCCAACAATTGCAATTCCACCGATCGCGCTTTTTAGACTTTCTGTGGAGGGTGTTTCTGCTGCAAGCTGTTGCGTTCCTCGCTGCTGGATTTGTGCTGGAATGCTGTACTGCCCCTGTTGCTTCATTTCCCGGCTGAGGTACTGGCTCAGGGCTCGAATGGTTGAATACTCATACAGTCGGACGATCGGCAAATTCATGCCAAACTGCTTTTGCACGCGAGTTAAGACCTGCGTTCCCAATAGAGAACTGCCGCCCAGGTCAAAAAAATTATCCTCAATCCCAACCTGATCGAGACCCAAAACGCCACTCCAGATGTTTGCCAAATCTTTTTCAAGCGCCGTACTGGGAGCAACAAATCCTTCCCCCATTGCGTGAATTGTGGGCTGCGGTAAACGGCGACGATCCGCTTTGCCACTGGGAGTTAGAGGAATGCTATCCAGAACGACGATTGCAGCAGGCACCACATAGTCTGGCAGCACCTGTCGTAAATGTGCCTTGATCTCGCGCACGACGGGTAGGCGATCGCTGCTAGGAGTAACGTAAGCCACCAGGCGTTTGACTCCGGGAGTGTCTTCTCGCAAAAGCACAACCGCATCACGAATTGCAGGAAGCTGGCTCAAAGCCACCTCAATTTCTCCCAGTTCAACTCGGTAGCCTCGAATTTTCACCTGAGAATCTGCTCGCCCCAGGTACTCGATATTGCCATCTGTCAAATAGCGCGCTAAGTCACCCGTCTTATAAAGCCGCGCCCCCGGTTCCTGGCTAAATGGATCGGGAAGAAATCGTTCCGCTGTGAGATCTGGACGGTTAAGGTACTCTCGTGCGAGACATTCCCCTCCCAGATAAAGTTCGCCCGTTACTCCAACTGGAACAGGCTGAAATTGAGGATCCAGAATGTAAACCGAAGCATTCGCGATCGGTCGCCCAATCGGTGGTATGGCAACCCACTGTTGAGGATTGCCAGTGAGGGTGTAGGCAGTAACGACGTGGCTTTCACTCGGACCATAGTGATTGTGGAGCGTGCAGTTGGGTAATTGGCTGAACCAATCAGCAAGCTGCCGGGAAATCTGGAGCTGTTCTCCAGCAGTGATCACCTCCCGCAAACGATCGGGCTGCACGTTTTGGCTGCAAGCAACTTCCGCTAGGTTTTGCAGTGCAACAAACGGAAGAAAGAGACGCTCAATATCATGCTTAACTAGAAACTGAAATAGCTGCTGACTGTCTCGTCTCGTTTCGTCTGCAATGAGAATCAGGGTTCCTCCTGCAAACCACGTGGAGAAGATTTCCTGGAAGGAGACATCAAAGCTAATTGAAGTGAACTGCAGTGTACGGCAATGATGCTCACTGCCAGACTGCTGCCTCTGCCAGAATATTAAGTTCACCAGCGGCAAATGACCCATCGCCACCCCCTTGGGTGTTCCGGTCGAGCCAGAAGTGTAGATGATGTATGCCAGATTGCTGGGTTCTGCAGTCTGATTTGGATTGGTCGAAGGCTGTTGAGCAATGGTTGCCCAGTCAGTGTCTAAACAAACAACCCGAGCCTGATGAGGGGGTAATGACTCTACCAATCGCTGTTGGGTCAGCAGCACAGGCACATTTGCAGCCTCCAACATCGCTGCCAACCGCTGTTTCGGATACAGAGGGTCTAAAGGGACATAGGCTCCGCCCGCTTTGAGAATGCCAAGGAGTCCAACGAGCATTTCGAGCGATCGCTCTGCGCAAATGCCAACGGGGACATCGGGACCAACTTCCAATGCCCGAAGATGGTGTGCAAGCTGATTGGCGAGCTGGTTGAGTTCCTGATAGGTGAGCTGTTCTTGCCCGAAAATTACCGCGATCGCCTCAGGCGTTTTTTCAGCCTGTGCCTCAAACAGTTGGGGAATGATTGCGTCGCGAGGGTAGGTGGCAGGGTTGATTGCCCATTGGTGCAGAAGTTGCTGCCGTTCTGCTTCAGTTAGCCAGGGGAGTTGTTTGATCGGCTGGTGAGCATTGCTTACTAATCCCTCTAGCAATGTTTGAAAGTGACCCAAGATGCGAGAAATTGCTGTGTCTTCAAACTGACTGCGATCGTATTGAGCATGAATCTCTCCAAGAACCTCGTGAATTTCGATGATTAATGGACAGAAGGTATTGTCTGAATCTGAATCAGCTAAGTTTTCCTGCACACGCTCTGTTGCCAGGATCAATAAACTATGGAATAGTGCATTATCCAACCCACCAATCCACTCCTGTACCTGCTCTAAGGTGACATCGGAGTAAGATTGCCTCACCTCCCATTCTTTCCGAAACTGTTGTAGCCACTCAAGTGCGGGCACGCTATCATTAACTTGCGTTCGTAAGGGCAGGACTGATGAAGCTTCAGAAGTTAGAACTCGAACACCAAAAGCAACATCGGGTTCGTCAGTATATCGGCTGAGCAGAATTGCCCATGCCCCCTGCAACACGATTTCGTATGTCAGATCGCTGTGATCACTAAAGTCCTTGAGTCGATCGAAAAAAGCCGCTGGCAACTGAACGAATTGAGTTTCATAACTTGGCTCGTTGATCTGGGGAGTAGAAACTTTGCTGCAGAATTTGGTGATATTAGCTCCCGATAGGTATTGATGCCAGAAATTCCGAGCTTGCTCGAAATCATGTTCCATAACACGGTTACCATTCTGGCTTATCTCTTCTCTCATAAATACATGCTACGTGAATGAGCGATTAACTTCAATTTCTAATCAGCAACAGCTACAGATTATTAGGGATAGATCATTAGGGGTAGACTGAGAACTGAGCAGCTAGCCTAAGCACAGCCCTCTCAGAGTTCAGAGCTTCATATGCTTGAGGGAAACCTGAATTTTTCACCTACGGACGTTCAGTCCTGCCGTGAAAAGCACTTTTCTATTCGTAGTTCTACTTCCTAATTGGATCGATCGCCTGACATACTCTATATTGTCTTGAGCTGCCGCGCTAATCGCAGGAATTGTGAACAACTACCTACCTCCCATACCATCTATTAACTCAAATAATAAACTGCTTAAATCTAAACCACCTTGTGGTTTTAGGCTTTCCAGGGGTTTCCGATCCCACTTGGCAGCAGGAGCGTTTTAACCATCAAGTAGCTATCTACAATGCTAGGGTATCTATTCTTTCTCACTATGAAGAATTCATGAAAGCCCTTAAAACTGATGTGTTACTCTGAGTATCCGATTCAGAAACTCAATCTATCAGCTTGCAGAATTCAGATTTGATTGGGCTGAGAGAGCAAAATTAAAAACGAGAGCTTTTACTTTGCTTCGGACTGATTACTCAGCACAGGATGCAGTCTCTTATCAACTAGAAGCTGCTTGAGCGCTAGATAGATGAATGGAGGAATTGTAATTGCATAGCGGCTCCAGAGCCGACGCGGTTCTTGAATAAGACGATACAACCACTCCAATCCGCAATCCCGAACCCAACGAGGTGCCCGTTTATGAATTCCTGCATATACAGGGAAAGCACCACCAAGTCCGACCATGACAGCCTGAATTCTGCCTCGATGCTCCGCCATCCAGTATTCCTGCTTTGGACATCCCAGTGCAACAAATACAACACCAGCACCGCTATCATTCACTCGCTGGATCAACTCTTCGTCTTCAGATGCCGTTAAAGGGCGAAATGGCAGAGGTTCCATTCCAGCAACGCTTAGGTCTGGAAATTCTTGCGCCAAGCGTTTCCTCATCCCACCCAAAACATCTGCTTCTGATCCAAGGAAGTACACACTGACTCCCTGTAACTGAGCTAATTCACAAACTGATGTCAAAATATCTAATCCAGGTAAACGATCTTGTGTGACCGCACCCATTAATCGCAGCATCCAAACCAACGGCATCCCATCAGGAGTAACTAAATCTGCTCCTTTCAAAACACTGTCGAGGTCTGGTTGCCAGCGCGCTTCCATGAGCATGTGAACGTTTGCAACACAGACAATCTTGCTACTGCAAGACTTGGCCCAGTCGAGGATCAGTTGGATCTGCTGCTGGGATGGTAGAGCAGTAACAGGAGAACCAACTACGCTAACAGCAGGCATTTGCATATTGTTCTAGCCTCTTGTCAAAAAAGTTTTTATGGCATCATTACCTATCAGCCACCGCAAGCTTTTACCGTCCTTGAAAGATGCATGGATTGAACGTTGAATATTGATCCGAGAAGCAGCGTTGAAGATACAAACAGAGAACTCACAACCTCAGCAATTTAAGCGATCGCACTGCTTCCTTTGAAAACTCCCCTGAGACAAATACCAGAAAAACTAGCCACTAGGAACCTTCCTGAAGGGCAGCCCTTCAAGCTATACAAACAGGCATAGTTACCCCCACCCATTCCCAAACACAATAGACACAGCAATTAGAACAACGTAGGAGCTATCTCATTCAGCCAAAGTTTAATAACCAGTTGTTTGAAATCGCGTTTGATTAAGAAAAGCGGATTTTTGCTACCTTGTATTTCGAAAAATCGGTAGTACTGTTACAAATTAAACAAAACAAGCATGAGCAATTTCTTCATGCAAACAGCCAAGCATGAATTTCTTTTCAGATTTACTCTGGGTTTATATAGAGTGAGATTGCTAATTGCTTAGTGCTATCTCCGCTTCTCAAAGGTCTTTATGCAGCGAGTGCCCAAAAATACTGTGAGCAGCTTCGTAAAATAATCGATATTCACCTTTGAAATCAAAAATACTGCAACCTGAGCATTGTAGGGACTCTAAAAGCAGAGACACTAAAAGTAGAAGTCAAAACCTAGCATTAGTGACCAGTTATTCATCATTAACTATTCTCTGGATGAGAGCAGCTCACTACAGCTTCTAGAGCCTTGCTTTACGGCAATACCGAACTCTCAATGTTCCTCTTGTAAAAGTCTACACTGCAAAGAGTAAAGCGAGATCACTGAGTATTACGCACCCTTTGTCCACAAAACCTAGCTCTAATGCGCTCTGCAAAAGAGCAATTCTAGCGTACTCAATCGGTCGTAAACGAAGTGCAGAATTAGGTAATCATGGCTGACCTCTCTTTAAATTTGTAGCAACCATCCACTAAATACCGTATATACCAGCATGTTCTTTTAATGTATAAATTTCACGGTAATCGTTGAGATTTTGTACGAGATGATTGAAAAGAATAAAAGTTCAACGTATCTTTAAAGAGGACTAACCAATGTCTGTAACTGTATGAAGACAAGGCGATCGAATTACGCTATCTTGAAGCGATCGAATTGCTAACTTGATGGGGGCGGGCTGATTGACTGACACAACTTGAACCGCCGTCACCCCAACCCCTCTCCCAGAGCAAGCGATGGGCTCTCGACCCAAATCATTCGTATGAATTCCCTTCGCCCCTTGTGGGCGAAGGGAAGAGACGAGGGGAATAGATTTGTCAGTCAATCAGGGGGGCAGGTCAGTCCTGGGTATTTTGCAGTTCCAGCGAGAAATTTTTTGTAGTACTTCGGGTGATGGCGTGTTTAGGACTCCTGCCGATCGCTTTTGAAATTTACCGGTTAGGGTATAGATTACAATCCCCAGATATTCTCGAACTAGAGCACTGAGCCATTGTGTTTTAGGGAGTGTCTCAGAGTTTATCGCGATAGGATAGGGGGTCGCTTTAAACCCAAAACTGCCAAAAACTAGGAGCGATCGCTGCATATGCAGTGAATCTGTTACGAGTAAGATATCTTGAACTCCCTGAGAATGCAGAAGGGCTGCCGAAAATAGCGCGTTTTCTTCTGTTGATTGCGAACACTCTTCACCCGCTAAAGCAGAGATAGGAATTCCATCTCCCTGCAAATCTTCCACAATGGGAATTGCATCCATCATACCGCTAACAAAGATGTGAGAGGCTCGCTTCGCTTGCCACAACTGCAACGCTGCAGCAGTTCGGTCTGGTCTCAAACTTGAACCTCTTCCCAAAATGACGATCGCATCTACACGCTCTCCTGAATCGAGAGGCAGTTTTGCGGTCAGTCCCCAAGTTAATAGCGATAAAAAAGCGGGTGAGGTGACGACAAGTATTGTGATAATGACCATTGCTAGAGTCTGAATTAGCCGCCGCCATGATTTAGAGCTAAATAACCAGAGGAACCACAAGATAGCGAGGCAGATTAATAACTCCATTTGAATTCCAGATTCGTCTTTGTCCTACTGCTGTAAGACTGACCAAAAATTTTAGAGGGCAGAGCCTGCGGGAAGACAGGCAGAGATAAAAGCAAGCAAAAAGCTAAAGCTAAATTAACTCATCTTTCATGCCTGCTCTGTTCTAGAGCAATACGGGTCGTAACTGCTAAGCTGAGACTTTTAAGCCAGGAAAAAATTCCTGATCTATATCAGAGAAGCTTCTGAGCAACCAGTCAACATGCAATTGAATTTTGCCTAAAAAAATTCTTAAAACTATGTTCCTTCTATAAATCTATCAAGCATTGTATGAATTAGACAATAATCAAACGTGATTTCAAACAATGTCAATTCATATTGTTTTGAATCTTGTGTTACCACGCGAGCGATTACTGCATGGATATTTTCCTTGCGCCCGGACTTCTGTTCTAGGAGTTCTCAAAGCATATCGTCTGTTTTAGCCCCTGCGTTTTTTGTCGACCAAGTTACTTGGGAACAGAATATGCGTTCTACCACACAGCCAAATTTAATTCTCAGGAGTTTCTATGGTTGATTTCAAGCGCGCCCTCATTTCTGGCATTACTGGACAAGACGGTTCCTATCTCAGCGAGTTCTTGCTTGAACAGGGCTATGAAGTTCACGGTATTATTCGTCGCACCTCAACCTTTAATACCGATCGCATTGACCACATTTACGACGATCCCCACGAAGAAGAAGCCCGCCTGTTTCTACACTATGGCGATCTAACAGACGGCACCACCCTGCGCCGCATTCTCGAACAAGTTCAGCCGCACGAAATTTATAACCTCGGTGCCCAGTCTCATGTTCGCGTGAGCTTCGACTCCCCTGAGTATACGGTTGACTCCGTTGGAATGGGGGCTTTGCGCCTGCTCGAAGCCGTCCGCGACTACCAGCAGCGCACAGGAGCCGAAGTGCGGTACTACCAGGCGGGTTCCTCTGAAATGTATGGACTGGTACAGGAAGTGCCGCAAAAAGAGACCACGCCCTTTTACCCCCGCAGCCCCTATGCCTGCGCCAAGGTCTATGCGCACTGGCAGACCGTGAACTATCGCGAATCCTATGAGATGTTTGCCTGCAACGGCATTCTGTTTAACCACGAGTCTCCCCGGCGCGGCGAAACCTTTGTCACCCGCAAAATCACTCGTGCTCTGGCGCGGATTGTGGCAGGACAGCAGAAAAAGCTGTTTATGGGCAACC
>Ga0224723_1002266_pt1 | contig 10785 bp, 12 predicted proteins | sample Balambano_FR2_Me_FD_161647 | JGI IMG/M metagenome (GOLD analysis project Ga0224723, IMG submission 161647) | Freshwater sediment microbial communities from Lake Towuti, South Sulawesi, Indonesia - Balambano_FR2_MetaG | ecosystem: Environmental > Aquatic > Freshwater > Lake > Sediment | place...
AACCTGCTGCTAGCACCAGAATTTAAGCAAACCATTCTGGATCGTCAGGCCGCCTGGCGGGAGGTAATTGCCCTAGCCGCTAACTTTGGCATTCCGGTGCCAGCCTTTAGCGCCTCGCTGGACTACTTTGATAGCTACCGGCGCGATCGCTTACCTCAAAACCTCACCCAGGCCCAGCGCGACTACTTCGGTGCCCACACCTATGAACGGGTAGATAAGGAAGGCGTCTTCCACACCGAAGCGCCAGGGACACAACTGGCCAGGGCAACTGGCCACAGAAGAGGCGAACAGTACAGCCATTCGGCGTAGGGGCAATGGGTTAAGCCAGCTAGAAATTGGTTGAGACATGGGAGTGTCCTAGTTCCTACAGCCTTTGCTACAGGGAGTAGAGGGGTGAATTAGAATAATAATCATTATCAATCATTAGTTTAGCGCATTTAACCTAAGGAAGTGCCCTTTGAAGCTAAAAACTAACCTATGTTTGATGAAAATGATCCATCAGCCAACCAACTAAAAAACCTCTCCAAATTACTGGAGAGGTTCGTAAAATCCACCGATGCAGGAATTTGACAAATCAGTCATCAAAGCTACTAATGATTGTTTTAGCGGCTTCAATGGCCTGGGTTAATGCGGTTGTGTCCTCTGTAATTCGACTTGCAGCAGCAGTGGCATCCTCAGCGCTGATTGTGCCTGCATCCTTAGCCAGGGTGGCCAGGGCAGCTGATACATCCTTAAAGGCTAGTTGCAAGTCGTCAAACTTAGTTCCTAGCTGAGTATCAATGGCGGCCTTTAGCTGGTCGGGGGTACTGCCCAGAGCTTTCTTGAAGGTGTCTGTATCATCCACCAACGTTTGAAAGGCGGCACTTACAGTGTCTAAAGCCTCTTGCGAAGCCGTAATTTGAGGAGTTAACGCCGTAGTGTCAGGCGTAGGCGAGGCGGCGGCTTTACTGAGCTGTTTAGTTAAGTCTTTAGTGACCGACTTAAGCGGCTTAAGGGTTGAGTTAAAGGTATCTTCCAGAGCATCTCCGTACTCATCCAGCACAGACTTAACAAACTCCTGAGCGGCCTTACTCATTTTAAGATCCATCGTTTCGGTTAGCGTTCCCTTGGTTGCCGCTAGGGATTGAGGAGCCGTACCGAAAATGCTAACCCCTACTAAAACCACGGCTAAAACGCCTGCGACCAAGCTCTTTAGGCGTTGACCATCGCAAATCCGACTAGCGAACTGGTAGATAGAATTCACCATGAAATTGATCCCACACTCAAAGAGTCCTATGCACTGTACATAATCGACAGCGCTTTTTCAACAGCCTAAAAAAAATCACAGACTGTCTACAGAATTAGCCGTATGGTAATTGCCAACCGAGGTCATCAGCTTGTCTGGATGGTTGAATATCTGCGGCAAGATACTGGAAATTGGCTCTAAGCCTCAAAGGACGGATGATATGATACACGGATGAGTTTGTGTTTAGAACAAGGAGTCTAACTGTGGTTGAGCCTTTATTGAGTGGTATTGTCCTCGGACTAATCCCCGTTACGCTGGCCGGGTTGTTTGTAGCGGCCTACTTGCAGTATCGCCGGGGCAACCAGTTTGACCTTTAGAGGTTCAAGGTTTGAGGTTGAGGTTTCAGGGGGTAATTGCCAACACTAGCGGACTGGGCCTTACTTAATCGCTCCCGAATTCCTTAGTGATGTGTCCTTGAGCCAAGTATGCCGTTCCTACAGCCGCTTCTGGAGAGGTGGCTGTTCTGATGGGAACCTGCAGCAGGTTAGCTCGAATGGCTTGCCAAGTCTGGTTTTTGGCTCCGCCTCCAGCCGTGTAGAGCCGCTGTAAAGGGGAAGCACCAAGTTGTCGCAGCAAATCGTAGCCCTGCTTTTCGATACGAGCAATGCCTAGCAGCAACCCGTGCAGAAAGGTGGCATTATCCGTTGGCCGTGGCGTGAGTCGGGGAGGCAAGTTGGGGTCGTTGATGGGAAAGCGTTCCCCTGGCTTGAGCAATGGATAATAATCCAGATCGATAGAAGTAGTGGGGTCAATGCGTTCGCTGAGGGCCACCAGAGTAGAGGCGTCAAAAAAGTGTTGCAGCACTGCACCACCCGTGTTAGACGCACCGCTAGCCAGCCAGTAACGACCTAACCGATGGCTGTAGATGCCGTACTGGCTAGACTCTATTCGCTGCTGGCTGAGCAGTTTGATGGCCAGGGTCGAGCCTAGGGAGGTGACGCCATCGCCGATTTTTTTAGCACCGCTAGCAAGAAAGGCTGCAATGCTGTCTGTAGTGCCTGCCACGACCTGGCACTGGGGTGGCAGGTCAAATTGGGCGGCTATGGCTGGGGTGAGCGGGGCGATCGCCTGCCCTGGTGCCAGTACTCTGGGCAGCAGGTGCGCCCAGGGTTGGCTCAGCAGCCAGTCTGGATACACCAACTCACCCACGTCATAGCCTAGTTTGAGGCCATTATGGTAGTCGCTGTAGCCCCACTGACTGTGCAGTTGGGCGCTCAGCCAGTCGGCCTGGTGGAGGAGATAGACGGCTTGGTTCCAGGTATCTGACGGCAACGTCTGTTGCCACCAGAGCAGTTTGCTCAGGCTAGAGGTGGCGCTAAGGGTAGGACTATCTGGTGGGGCAATGGTGCGGACGTGTTCAACAATTTCCTGCTCACAGGCATGGTTGTAAAGAAGGGCTGGCGTGAGGGGGTGGCCGTGGCGATCGCACAGCAGCACCGTCCCTGATGTTCCATTAATGGCAATTTGTCTCAGTTCAGCTCTAATTGCAGCGGGTAGTTGCCTTAAAACCTCCGTTAAGGCCAGGTGCCAGCTTTCGTGAAGTTGAGACGACTGGGGATATTCGGCCCGGTAGCTCCACTGTACCTGGTGCTGGATATCCACCACGGCTGCACGCACGCCAGAAGTGCCGAAGTCGATACCTAAGGCTAAATTATCACTACACATAACCAAGGGAGTGTCATCAAATGAGCCAGATGATGGTGGCCGCCATGTAAATCGCCCTGAGAAATGTCTCGGCTAGTTTGTCATAGCGGGTGTCAATGGCTCGGTACGGCTTGAGCTTGGCAAAGAAATTCTCAATTTGGTCATTGCGCAGGGCATAACGTCGGGTGGTCATTGAACTCAGAGTCGATGAAATACGACTGCCCCAGTTTACCTAATTGGTGACACGCCCTAGTCGGGATTATCTGATGTCATCCAATACTCCTGATGGTTTTCCTTGACAGTGTAGTCAAAGAACGAAAACCCGCTGAACTAGGTCGATTCAGCGGGCTGCTTTATCTAATTAACGGCTTACCCCCCGGCGGCGGGTCATCAGGCTAATGTAGCCGCCGCTGCGTCCGGTTTCTTCCACCGCCCGCAGAAACTCCTCAAAGCTGGGGGTGTTGGGTTGTACCGGAACCGGCGTTGACCACTCAATCCGCTCACAATAGCGCAGCGCAGCCAGTTGATTAATCGCCGCTTCTACCGCCCGTTGGTCGCCTAACAGAATGTGGCGGACGATTTCTTGACCGTAGGACGGCAAGGGAAACGTTGCAGAGGTGGCAACCTCTGACCTTGGTTCTTGAAACATACGGGATGTTCTCCGTTTTCGCTAAAGGAAAACGAGGAAATCCTCCAGATCCCTTCAAATTAGGCAAAACAAAGAGACCGGATAAAATGAACCCAGTCATCTCGACTTACCACAGATAAGTTGGGATGATCAGGGAGTTTGGGGAGTTGGTACCTCCTCAGACTCCTGCCCGGAATCATTCCCCGCAACATTGAAAATACAGGAATGGCGCGAAGAGTGCAAGTGTATGGCAAGATTTGTTACCCAGGATGGGGCTGGAGTCCCATGAAAGTCATACACGAACAAGAAAGATGTAGCGATTGACACAATAACGAACTCATCTTGCGCGGTTAAAAAGCCTTGATACATCGGAGCTTTCCTTTCTGCCTTCTGCCTTTTGCCTTCCCAAGCTTAGCCGTCCAGCGGACTCCGCACCCCCCGCCCCCTGCGATTCAGCACAGGGGTGTCAATCATTAGACAGGCAGACGTATCACTATGGATAGCGTCTGTCTAAATCCCTGTTTCGGGATCTTAGGCAGACGAGATTCGGCCTAACCCGCTGTTTGAGGATCTTAGGCAGACGGGATCGGTCTAACCCGCTAAATCAGGCGGATAGGCAGATGAGATCTGTCTAACTGTCCCGGTTGGAATTCTAGGCAGACGCTAGTCAGTTTGCCTGTTAACTCTATGACTAGAAAGCCAATCTACTCAACTTTTCAGCATCCATCCATAATTCCAGGTGGTCCAAATGCTTATTGGGTTGTAGGTCATCTAGGATCAATATTTTCTGAGTTACAGTGGTTGCTTTTTGATTTCTGCCGGATGCATCAAATCGTGTACAAAGAAATAGCGCATATTGAGGAATGGTTAACTCGCTTTACCCAGGAAAACAAAGAAAAACTTACATTAAGCTCAACTCTTGATTTGTCAGAGGAAGAGTATTACGAAGAAGTACAGAAAGCGAGAATTTTAGATTCAATCATTGCTCAAGATCAAGAAAATAAGCGTGTGATCGGTTTTATTGATCAGATGGCTGCTGTAGGTTTGTGGGCGCTTGCAGAGCAATTTTTAGGAAAGATATATAGAACATATATTGCTGTTACAACCAATGTTGATGCCGACACTGTTTCTTCACCCTATTGGTGGGATGACTTTATTAAGGAGTATGCAAGCATTGGCATTGCTCTCTCTACGTGTGATGGCTTTCAGGATGCTAATGAATGCAGAGTAATCAACAATGCCATTAAACATGATCCAACTGTTGGAAAGCGGTTGGAGGCATTTCCATACTTCACTCCTTATAAGGGATCTAAGCTGATGGAAGTGCCGTTAGATATGCAACGTTATTTAAATGGAGTAAACGATTTTTTAGGAAGTTTGATGGAAAAGGTAGAGGCACAATTATTCAAGTAATGCCTAACCATGTGTTGTTACAGACGGCAAGCTAACAACTCTGGTGCAGCGGATTGATTAAAGTTGCTTGCGGAGTTGCAAAGACTTTGGCAACCGCTGACCAGAACCGTTGGGCTGCTTAAGCTACTAGTTGTGGCAGTACATCAAATTTATCTGCGGGAGTTTGAGCCTAATCTACCTGTGCAATAACTTGTCCAATTTCTTGAGGTGTTGCGCCTGTTGCCAGCATTGCTCGAATAAGCAGTTCAATGGAAACTGACGCATCACCATTTTCAGCTTTAGCAACACGAGGTTGACTTGAGTGTAATTTATCTGCTAGTTCCGTTTGAGTCATTGATTTTTGCCGCCGTTCTTTCAGGTAGCGGCTCAGTGCCAGCTTAATTTCAATGAGTGTTGCTTCTTCTGGAGTAAGGTCTAGAAATTCTGAAACCGTCCCAAATTTCCAACCTCTGTCCTCTAGTTTTCTTCTCTTAGCTTCATCCATATCTCTAATCCTCCATATCTTGGCTATACTTGCTCAATCGTTTTTGACAAGTATCAATAACGCTGATAGGTGTCGTTCTCGTTGTTTTGTTAAACACTTCAACAATCAAAATTGCATCTTCATCAATGCGATAAATAATTCTCCAATTCTTCCCAGCATCTCGAACCCGAAGTTCATGACAATGAGTCCCAATACTCGGCATTGGTCGTGAGTGAGGCAGTCCTAAAGTTTCACCCTGCTGTAATCGTCTCAGCAAAACACCTGTTTCTATGCGTGCTGCTTGGCTAAAGGGCGGAGTTTTAACTTCCCCATGCAACCACACCAACGGTTTATCTGTTTCATCCATGCATTATTTATATCACATCTGATATATTTGCGTTAGGTGTCGCACCCCAACAACGCCCATGCACTCGACCATCGCTGGTTTTTCGTTGAGATTTCGAGGCTGTCTGCGTCGGGTGATGGACAACGTTCGACCGCTAGTTCTTCTGTTGGGGCGTACTTGAAAGCGTATCTGTGAATTGCGAAGTACAAGTAAGCGAAATTTCTTTACAAAGGCTTGGGTTGAGGAGTACGTGATCGTCACCCTGTACATGGATTTATAGTCAATCCTAAATCGATTAGGTTTTAGGCAATCAACTAAGTGGTTCTGGATGCCTACCCTGGTACGAATAGGTGCATACCGTTTCTTCTGTTACGCAGGCGATCAGGATGAGCCGCCCCATGTTCACGATGAGCACGAGAGCAATGAAGCGAAGTTTTGGTTAACTCCAGTTCGACTGCAAAGCAATCGAGGCTTCAACCGTGCAGAGATTAATCGCATTCAGAAGCTCGTTGAAGAACATCAAGAGCAACTATTAACCGGTTGGCATGACTTTTTTAGTGACGGAACTGATTGAGTTAGTAAGAATTCAGAACGTAATCGTAACAGAAGATACGCTCTCGGTTGATTTATCCGATGGGCGCACAATATCTGTCCCTCTGGCATGGTATCCGCGACTTCTGCATGGCTCTGTTGATGAGCGCAATAATTGGCGATTGATCGGTGGCGGTCAAGGAATTCATTGGTTTAGTCTTGATGAAGACATCAGCATCAAAAACCTGATTCTGGGGCAAGCATCGAGCGAGAGTCAAAAGTCGTTTCAAAAATGGCTTGAGGGACGTTTGCAGACAGAAAATTAGTTGTTTTTCATGCCATCTGTTGTTTTTCATGCCATCTTCGGAGTATTTGTCGCGGCCTAACAATTCAAATGTAACGGACGGTTGAGAACTGTCGATGCTGAGTTCAAAATTATCTGCCGCCGCTGCGTTTTGGCGTTAGCGTTCCATGTGCGATCGCACATTCAAGGGGTAGGAAAGCGTGTTAAAAAATGAGTATTTCTACTTATTTGTAAACAGCTTTCTTAGAAGACAGCGTCCTCTTTTGTGTTATGACTATTTTGCTGACTGGCTGCTTAGTTTTAGAGTTAAGCTACTGATAATTCATTTTGGACATAATTGAATGTCCTTCTTCAGTCAACTTAGAAAGAGCTAATTTAGTCAAAGACAGTGAGCATTTTGTACAGTTTGATTCTTGGTATGTAACCTTACTTCCAATGTTGCAAAATATTTAGCAATCAGGCATATATGTTATCTAAACATATTGTGAAAAGGCTTTAGTATTTGAAGTTGATTTAACTACTAAGGAAGGGTGATTTCGCAGAATTCTACACAAAATCCGATTCAAGCCATTAGCTTATTCCTTGCAACAGCAGCGCATTACGAGCTATACTTTTGGTGACCGAAATCTTACTTTTACCCAAGGCAAAGGTATGTACTCTCTACATCGAGGCTTGGATTATAATCGGGTGTTCTCCTATCTGGTTATACTTGCATTGCTGTTATTCTCTGCTGTCTTAACTGGATGTACTAATATTGAAGCGATTGCCGTGAAGCAAGATGGTCATATTCTAATAGTAAGGAACGCATTTGGGGGAGATCGAATAGAAGAATGCACAGAGGTTGAACGGAACCTTGCTTGCCAGTCTTACCGTATAGACTTTCAGAATTGAGGGAAATGTTTAATTCCGAAGATGAAACGATATGCTGCTCTCCAAATATCGAGGCTTAAGATATTTAGTAGCTCTTGTTCTACTATTCCTCTCTACCATCTTGACTGGATGTGCTGATTTTGAAGCAATTGCAACTACACCGGATGGACGTGTTTTATTACTGAAAGAGGTAGAACAAGATTATTTGCCTGATAAACAATATCTTTACGTCTGCAACGATCTGAAGGGCAAGCCTCCTCAGTTGAATTGCAATTCAAATTTGCAATTCTAGGTGTTACTCACAGCGTGTTAGTGCAATCGCATATGGCCTCCAGTTTGAGGCAACGAAGCTCAGTGATTGCAAGCGTCTCCATTCTAACAACCGCGCTGCACCGGAACGCCCAATATAGTTGGTTAAGTTGCAAAAGTTATCTGCCGCCGCTTATCTTGGTCGTTAGACTCTAGATTATTTGTTGAGGCGTAGTTGGAAGGTTGGTGGTAGGCGGTGTACCTAAGTAACCGTAAGTTCCCGATTGAGGCATGGTTGGGGGAATTGTTGGTGAGGCGTGATCATCAGAGTTAGGATCGTAACATTGGTACACAAAGCAGGAAAAAGTTTTAGATGAAACTATCACATAGAATGATTGCTATTATTTTGATTGGCTTCGTCTTGGTGTACGGGGTCTCTGTCAAAATGGCAGCCAAACAATCATTTGATGGGGGAACATCTCAACATTCGATCCAGATTGACGGGCTGACGCGAACCTATCTTGTTCACATTCCCCACAAGTATTTCCTTGGCAAAAGAGTTGCGGTAGTGATAATGCTTCATGGAGCGGGCGGTAACGCCGAAAATGGGTTGGAACAGGGAAAATGGATTGAGAAATCTGAGCAGGAGGGTTTCATTGCTGTCGGGCTTAACGGTACCTTGAAAGATCCATCTCAGCGCCCCAACTTGCTAACGAATCCAAGGGTTTGGAACGCTGGTGATTTAATAGTATCCGATAGCCGAGGTAATGTGGATGATGTTGGTTTTGTCAACGCAGTAATCGACAAACTTTTACAAACAGGAATGGTTGATCAGAAACGGATTTATGTAACAGGCTTCTCTAATGGCGCAGGAATGACCTTTCGAGTTGGAGTTGAACTGTCCAATCGTATAGCCGCAATTGCTCCCGTTTCAAATACTCTCTTAATAACTACTGCATCTCTCAAACAACCTGTCTCTCTAATTCTGATCTGGGGAACAGCCGATCCCATCAATCCAATCAACGGTGGAATAGTAACTAGATTTGGACAACTATCTGTAAGACATTCAGCAGAGTATTCTTGGAAAACTTGGGGGGGATTTTTAAATTGTTCAGGAAATTCAAAAATAATCTACGAGCAGCGGGGTGTTGTAGGTAAAACTCTCAGTCCCTGCCAAACTGGTGCAGAAGCACTATTCTATAGTGTTGAGGGTATGGGACATAATTGGCCTGGTGGAAGAAATAATCTTCCAGAAAAAATTGTTGGCAGAACATCGAATGCAATTGATGCAACGGATCTAATTTGGGAGTTTTTTGCAAAGCATAATAAGGTGTAGCGAAGAATCACCACCAGCGTTGATATTATAGTAGCCACGGTCTAACAACGCCTATGCACACCGACCGCCGAGAGTTAATCGGTTATGATGCAAAAGTTATCTGCGTCCAGTGAGCGCGACCGTTATGCCGCGAGTCCTTGGTAGGGCGTAGCTGAAAGGTTTTCTGTCAGTGAAGGAGCTTTATTAGAAGGCTCGGTAGTCCCAAACACAGAGATTTTCCAGGCTTTCCGGTGAAGCTAATTTCTGCAAGCGCAGAGAAGTATAACTGGCTATGTCAAACCTTGAGTAAATCGAAGCGGCAATTCTTTCCTTATCATCAAAATGAGTTTGAGAAATTAAGGTTATGGTTCCTTATCTCCCAAATGAGACTACAAACCATTGCTACTCAAAGCCCCTCTCCCAAGCTTGGGAGAGGGGTTTGGGCTAAGAGCAAGTGTAGCGGGTTATCAGAGAATTGGTATTAGACCACCTCCAACTGAGGCATAACCTCAAACTGGCTGATGATGCGCGGCGTTAGCCCCAGCACCGCGTCAGGATTGGTCAGCACGTCAGCTTCGCTGTAGGCATCAATGCCGTAGGTGGTGACGGTGAGAGCCTGAGTATCGGGCGCGATGTCGAACTCCGTCCAACTGTAATTGTGGACAGCGACGTAATCGCCCTGGAGCAGGGTGGCCTCAATCAGCCCATCGGCCTGGGGTAGATTGGTGTTGAGGCCCACCGGGTCGTAGCCCAGCAGGTCGGTTTGGGTGACTAGCAGTTGTTTGATGAAGTCATCCCGGTCGTTAAGAGCGCTGTCGGGGTCAGGGGCAATGGGCAGCGAGTTGTAGAATGCAAACTGTTCTGGGGTCAGCAACCCAGCCGCCAGGCTGATGTTGGCCACGGCTGGGCCAAAGCGACCGTCGAAGAAGGCCACGGGGCCAGTGACTACCTCAAAGGCGTTGGTGGCAATTTGGGGTTGCCCTGGCCCTTCCTGGTAGGTGAGGTTGTTGACAATGGTGCCGTGGAAATCTCCCGCCATAAACACCACGTTGTCAATACCGTTGTCGTTGATGAACTTGAGGATTTCCGTGCGCTCGGCGGCGTAGCCCTCAAAACGGTCTTCGGCGTTGACGACACCAAAGTTTTGGATCGGTTCTGGAATTACCACAAACTTCCAGGTGACGCCGTTTTCCTCTGCGGCCAGCAGGTCTTGCTTCAACAGTTCCACCTGGGGACGGCCCAACAGGGTACGGCTGGGGTCAAAGGTGCTGACCAGGAAAGGTACTGGATCGCTGAGATCGACTGGCGGCAATTGCACATCGCGGAAGGAGCGGCTATCCAACACCACCAGGGCGGCATCGCTGCCGAAGGTCTGCGCCCGGTAGAGCTGGGGTTTGCCGTCGGTGCGGGGGTCTTCAGGGGTGTCGTAGACCAAATCCTGGATCGGGTGGTACTCCTGGTAGGCTTGCAGTGCGTCTTTGTACGCCTGGGTTTCGTTGACGAAGGGTACGTCGTCAGTGAACAGCGGGTCAGGCGATGAACCGATATCCGGCGCATCGGGAGACTCGCCAGGAGCCGCGCCGCCCGCGAAGTTATCGACGATTTCATGGTCGTCGATGGTGGCGAAGATAGAGGTGGTTTTGTACAAATCCGCCGTGGCGCTGAGGCCAATGCGGGGGCTGAGTACCTCGCTGTGCTTGGCCCGGAACTGCTCCAGGGTGCGGGCCTGACCCACGC
>Ga0224723_1002267_pt1 | contig 10784 bp, 5 predicted proteins | sample Balambano_FR2_Me_FD_161647 | JGI IMG/M metagenome (GOLD analysis project Ga0224723, IMG submission 161647) | Freshwater sediment microbial communities from Lake Towuti, South Sulawesi, Indonesia - Balambano_FR2_MetaG | ecosystem: Environmental > Aquatic > Freshwater > Lake > Sediment | place...
GTTCTATCGCAGTGAGGAGAGCTACGCCATGCTGCACCAGGAATCCAAACCTGGATCATTCAGGCTTTGCCACTAATCGCTTGTTCTCACCAACCTGCAATCTGCCATCGCGAGATTAGCGGCGTTGACCAGAAGTTGAAGACCCACTGGGTGGGCGCTGCTTTCGCAACGGTTTGCCGATCGTTTTCGCAGCGGTTTCCGCATCATGAATTTCGGCAGAAGTTTGCCGCAGATCAGGAGACACCAGGATTTCTGGACGCTTACTGGCGATCGCCTCTAGTGTGGCAAAGTGGTCAGAATCCTGAAGCTGAAGTTCCTGCCGCAGCTTCTTGAAAAAATCGAAGCTGTGAGAAACTTTAGTCGCCTGCTGCTCCAGGAAATCCTGAACGATGCCCGCATACATTTGCAGCCGGAGCTGCTGTGAAAATCCTGGCAATACCTTGACCAGCATATAGGCTTCATCCGGGGTCAACTGATCCAGCGATCGTCCTTCCAGCAAGACAGGGTCGATTTGCAGCGATTGTAGTTGCTTCCGCAAACTAGTTGCCATCCGTTCTCGCTCATACTGGCTGCGAGTCCGCTTTAGAGTACGATACAGCCAGATTGCACCCACAAGCACAATCAGCGCGTTGAATGCCAGCAGCGGATAGGTCGGCAGTCGATTCAGCGAAGGACGTGCCCCGTAGCTAAAGAAAGTCCAGAACGATGTCGCGGTGAACACGGTAAAGATCACATGCTGCGCTTGCTCTGCTGAAGCGGGCTGTCCACGCCAAACTGTATATCTGCGGTAGAGTTTTTCTAATATCACGCCCAACGTAAACGTCGCGGCTGTGAATACAGCATAGGTAATGTATACCGCAATGGCTTTAGGAATGGAAATGACATGCCCCTGAATATAAAAACCAGGATCGAACAGTTTGGTGAGCAAATCTTCCTCATGCGTCCAGGAACCAGTGAAGTAATAGTCCCAGTTGCCAGAGTAAAGGTAGTAGTAGAAATAAAAGGCAATCACCATTCCCAGATAGCCATACTGCACCAATCGCCGCCCCGGTTTATTCAGCTCACTCCAATATGTTTTTTCTGCGTCAATGTCGATGCAAGGCATTTTGCAACTGACACAGGCGCTGCGTTCCTGCCGGGTTTGAGGATCAACGGTGCGGCACATCGACTGCGTAATTCCTGTTTTGGATGCAAGATGTGCCTGACTGCCCAACAGCGATCGAGGTCCGGTGTACACCATTTGCACTGGTGCCATTGGGCAGAAATAATTACACCAGCTTTTGCCAGCATACAAGTAACCAACGAGCATCGCGCAGGCGATCGTGCCCAGCAGAAAATAGCCGAGCGAAGCGCGATGACCGTTTACAAATAGAATCCGTATGCCCAACCCCAAAATAAACAGACCAAATTGAACGTAGAGATGATTGCGTCCCAACCAGGAATTTTCTCCGACTGTGACAATTTCATATCGCACCTCTTGAGTAATCGGATCAATAGCTTTACGTCGCCGTTGCATCCCAAGCGCTCTAGGAATTTGAGATAGAAAGGACAACGGACAAATGCGCCGCCAAAACTCATGTCCCAACACCAGCAGGATCAAGATACCAGCAGGCACAATCATTGCCCACCAGATCAAAACCGTCATTGAGAAGGGCTGCTCTGCAATACACGCTTCTCGAATTTTGACGCAGCGCTCTGGATTCAGATAAACATCTGAATGTAACCGAAACGGACTACCAAACGCATCAGGCTGCGTAAAGATTGGGGTAATCGGGTCATAAAACATCGAAGCAATCAACAGAAACCATCCGATAGTCAACAACCAGCGGACGCGATGCATTGTTGTTTCTGAAACTTTACTCAGCATGGGTGTCATGTCTCCATCGTTGTGGTCAATGTGACTTGCCGTGTTTCACCTGTGGGTGTAGAAGGGTTACTGTCGATCGGCTAACTGCCAGACCCGCAGCCGCTGGTCAGCACTCCAGCACACCAAATAGCTGTGGTTTGGGCTGAGTGCTGCCTCCAAATTTCGCCACTTGCCCGAAAGGGTTGTTTCTCGCCATCCTGTATTACGCGCCCAAATTTGAATGTTGCCGTTGTCGTAGACCGACATCATCTGTTGGTCATTCAAAAAAGCCGCCACAGGCTGTGCCGAATCTTCTGAAAACACGCGCACCAATTCCTCACGCTGCAAATCCCACAGCAGCACGCGGTCTTTGCCAAAACTGAGAAGCGTGTGGTCATCGACAGCCTGTAAGCCCACGATCGGCGCAGTATGTCCAGCAAAGGTTCGGCGCAGTTGTCCACTGCCAAGGTTCCAAACCTGGATCTGGCGCGTCCCAGAAGCGGTGCTGCCTCGAATGCTTGTTGCACTCACCAACTGGTCTAACCTGCCTCCATAGGTCACGGCTGTCACTTCTGTCTCAGGTACAACCAGGGTTCTCAGCAAAGCTCCGGTCTGCAAATTCCACAGCCGCAGCGTTCCGTCTCTGCTGCCGCTAACAACAGTGCGAGCATCGGGACTGATAGCAATCGCCGTCACCGCCTCCCGGTTTCCCTGAAACTCCCGCAGCAGTTTTCCTGACGCAACGTCCCAGAGCCGAACGGTATGGTCTTCACTTCCGCTGACCAAAAGACGGCTGTCTTGACTCATACTCAGAGCTGTGACGGTATCAGCGTGCCCCGACAACGACTTCAGCATCGACCCGTTGGGCAGCGACCACAGCCGCAAAACATGATCGGCGCTAGCAGTAACCAAGACCTGATTGTTGGGGGCGATCAGCATCTGGTCGATCGCCGCCTGCACAGGCAAATCCCGCAGCAGCGTTAAACTTAGATCAGACCGGTGTGGGAAATTGCCGAACTGCGCCAGCATTGTGCCGACTGGCAGGGTGCGATCGTGAAAGTACCATCCTGCCAGCAGGCTGGTCAGCAGCGTCAGCGCAACCGCTGGCTTGATGACCTGCTGTCCCACCTGCACTGCAGCGCGGTGGGCGTACCGTTGCCAGAATGAAACAGACCACCCCTTTGATTTGCGTCGCGGATACACGTCTGGCGGCAGTGCCTCAAGGGCTGTCAGGACATCATCAGCCTGCTGATAGCGGTCTCGCACATCGCAACGCACCATGCGATCGAGAATTGCTGCCAGCTTACAGTCAATCTCATCATACAAATGAGCCTGCCAGTCCAACTCCCCCATGATCGAGTCATAGAGCAACTGCGTGGGCGGAGTTCCCGTCATCAGCTCAACCACAGACAGTCCCAGAGCATACAAATCGCTGCTGTAGCACGCCTGACCCGCTTGTTGTTCATCAGGCATGTAGCCAAGCGTACCAATGGCTAGCAGCGCTTCTTCATCAAGTTCAACGCGATCGAGTTGAACATTAGACTCAGGCATTGACAGCGCCGCGCCAAAATCGATCAGCACCACTTTGCCATCGCTGCGACGTTGAATTAAGTGACTGGGTTTAATGTCACGATGAATGACGTGATGAGCGTGAATAAAGCTGAGCACAGGCAGCACATCGACCAGCAGTTCGATCGCCCCTTGAGGAGACAACCGTCGTCTTCGCGCCAGCCAGCTTCCCAGGTTATCGCCGTCAATGTACTCCTGAACTTGATAAATCTGGTCTTGCTGATGGCAGTAAGCAAACAGCGTGGGAATTTGTGCGTGTTGTTGCCCCATCTGATCTAAGATTCGGGCTTCAGTTTCAAACAGTCGCTGTGCCGTGTCTTGTGAAATCGTGCTGCTGGACGATAGCTTGAGACGTTTGACGACGCACAGTGGATGTTTTGGGAGAAATTTGTCGCGAGCCAGGTAGGTTTCGCTAAATCCTCCTGAGCCTAGTTTCTTTACAACCAGGTATCGTTCAGTCAACAGTTGCCCGATCATTTGATTTCAATCCTTGATGCAGTCATTCCAGCAGGTATTTCACCTCAAGCTCATTGCGGAGCACCTTTGTGCTGAATTCTTGATGGATGGGTTCACTCAATTGCCAGAACTCGTTGCAGCCGCTCCTGGGGTTACTCCTCCAGGTTGAGCAAGCGGCATCTGCAAAAGCAGTTCAAACTCTGAAAACTCGTGAGATAGGCAGATGAGGCACCCACATTCCCTGGTCTGAATGCCACTGTGTTTCCAGAACAGGACTTCGACGATCGCCTACCCTCTACTTCTTATAGCAGCAGAAACAATTGTTGGCTACTGTTCTTCTACATTTAGTGAGCGGACGGGCGTTAATTAGAATTACATCGATGCGTTCTGTTCTAATTAACCAGAAATCTTAAGCGACGAATAAACTTTGTGCCAGTTTAACAACTGTTAGCAAACCATCTACCTGAAAGCACTCTGATGATAGAGAAGAGGTTGAAGCAAACCCAACTTGCCGTCCCGTCCCTGTAGAATCTGGGACAGAAGCATCGTGCGTGTCAGAACCTGCCAGCCCAGCTAAACTCATGTGGCAGGTGCAAAACTGTCATATCCGTAAATTTTCCCATCGTGCCTGCACGGTAATCTTTTTTCCCACAACTGCATCTTACCGCTCGTCAATCTTTAACGGTTACAGCATTCAATCCCAACCTGTCATTCTGTTATCTGAACGCTGAGCAAGAGCCAATTACTGTAATCGATCGTAAGCATCAACCAGGTTGAAGCTGGCAGGTCAAAGCTAGCAGAGGGTGCAAGTGTAAAGTTTTTGTAAAGATCACAGGAATTTTCTGTGTTGCAGCGCTGCATTAAGTAGACGTAAACAGCATCTTCAGAAAAGCACAGAAGGAAATATACCGTTTCATGACTGATAAGATGCTTGAGATGAAAGCATTTCGAGATTGTGCTTCTCCTCTCTAATTTGAGACAGTTATTCGCGATGATATACCGCTGCATGAAATTTCCAAACTCGATGGTTCAATCCTGTTCAAGCTTGCAGCGAGCGCACCAGAGATAAGCATTTTTCTGGTACAAGGAGCGTTATTCATGCATCAGAAGCTCACCGTCTATGAGGGTCGGCACTAGCAGTTGAGCCATGTGTAAAGGCAAGATGATGTTGTCGCTGGTGTAAAAAGCAGCCACCTTGATCAGCGAGAGAATGCTCTGGTGCGATCTAAACGTGCTATGGATGCAGGTGTGCTGTTCTATCATCGCTCGATCGAAGTACACACGACGAAAAAGAACATCGTGAGCATGATTTCTATTCTCTGGAAAATCTTCAAAACTCAGTCTAAGCGGGTGCGAGAGTTGGCAGTAAGATTTTTTGATTCGGTATGTTTCTCGAATGAGCAAGGCTTAAACGCCCACATTTGTAAGCTCACAGAGGAATACGAAAGAGTCATCTTAACGCTATTCAATCATCCCATTTTGGCAACTGCTCTGATTCGCTTAGATGGAATCGTGATCAGATGTAATCATCGGTTCTATCAGCTTTTGGGTATCCGTGAACATGAGACCGTGCAGATTCGTGACTTTCTCTACTTAGAAGATCAGCTAATTGATGCTCACATCCAGCAGAAGCTGATTGATGGAGCAATAGAGTTTTATACGGTTGAAAAGCAGTTCATTAATCGCGACAATGAGATGGTCTGGGTCAACTTGAGTGTGTCATTGGTTAAGCTGCCAGTAGACACAAACGAGCACCAGCAATATCTTGCCGTTCTGTTTGAAGACATCACAGAAAATAAAAAAATCTACAGTGCTCTGGTTAGAACTGAGGAAAAGTGGAAAACGTTTGTGTTGAATAGCCTCAATCTTTTCATTCAAACTAGCAGTACTGGACAAATTATTTACAGCAGTCCTGCGGTTGAGCGTATATTAGGTTATCAAGAAGAAGAATTGTTAGATCTGTATATTTGGAAGTTGATTCACCCGCACGACCTCAATCAATTCGACCGGGCTTTAGGGCGGTGGCTGTGTGAGACCGGCTATAACAAAGCAGGAGTTGAATGCCGATGGAAAACTAAGTCGGGGCTGTGGGTGTGTCTCTATGCCCAGGGACAACGATTTCCCCTGTCTTCTGAGGTGGATGGTTTGATTATCGATGGCTACGATATCACCGATCGCAAGCTTTTGGAGGCAGAGCTAAAAGCCAGTGAGAAAAAATTTAACTCGCTGGTTCACAATATTCCAGGCGCAGCCTTTCAATGCGACATGGCTCATACCATGAGATTTGTCAGCGACGAGATTCAAAACCTGACCGGCTATCCCGCTTCAGAATTTATTGGCAATCGCGTGCGGTCTTATCTCAGCATTATTCATCTCGATGACGTTGCATTAATAAGAAGCTCAATGTTTCAGAATCGGCTGGAAAACTATGCCGATTCGATCGAGTATCGCATCATTCACGCAGACGGTGGAATTCGCTGGATATCTGAACGGAGACGCAGAGTTTTTAGTGCCAGCGGTAAGCTGTCCTGGTTTGATGGCATCTTGTTTGACATTAGCGACCGCAAGCGCACCGAAGAAGATTTGTGCCGCAGCGAGGCGCTCAACCGGGCAATGTTTCGAGTGCTGCCAGACTTGCTCGCCCGACGGGGATGACACGGCTCAAAGACCAGCAGCGGTAGGGAGCACGCACCCAGCCAAAATCCTTATTCTCGGGCAATCAAGGTTCGCAGTCTGGTCGCAATCCGGTCAGTGCTATTGCTTTGGACATCGCTGGGTTCCGAACTGGAACCTATCGCTGGAGACATGCATCATTTCCCTTAATTCGTGACCAGCCTGCTGGTGGACTTGGGCGATCTTCTCAGAAGATGCTGCTCTCAGCAGCGTGTGGCGATAGAATAGTCATGCCTTCGCTGTACAGGTCTCAGGGTTTGAGATTTGCCAGGTCACGAGATGACTCACTGTGCCGATCGACATTATCGCTGTCAAGTACCGCACCCCCAAGGGGATGCGGCTTGTCCCTAGCCCGAAGGCTGAGACGATAGGTCGCTTGACAACGACCCGCTAGCATCAGACTTGCCAACACTAGCAAGAAACTTCAAACGCACATTTCTTGCCCCGTTGAGGTCGGCATTCAGCTCAAAACCACACGACTTACACCTGAACACACTTTGCGACTTGCGATTCGAGCGATGAGTATGACCACAACAGCTACAGGCTTTAGAGGTATTGCGGGGGTCGATGTAGACCACCCTAATTCCTCTTTCGTGAGTTTTGTACTCAATAAAGCCTGCCAGTTGGTGAAAGCTCCAAGCGTGCAGTCTACGCTGCTGCTTACCTTTGCGCTGTTTTGCTCTGCCGCGAATGTTCTTCAGGTTTTCAAGTGCAATGGTTGCTCCTACTGGAGTCGATTGCACAATGCGCTTGCTAATCACATGGTCATGATCCCTGCGTCTCCGAAGCTGTTTCCCTTTCAGCTGGCGCAGATGGCGCTTGGCCGACTTTGTGCCTTTGGATTGCAGGGCGCGTTTGAGTCTGAAGGTTTTGGTCTCCAGGTTTTTCCAGCGACGTTCTCCCAGAAACTGAGCGTCACTCGTTACGGCGGGTCGATTGATGCCCAAATCAACACCAATCACTTGGGGCGATGGCGCAACCGTTGGGGCTGGGACATCGACCCCAATATGCAGCCACATCCTGCCGTTGCGATAGATCAGGTCTGCCGTTGCCGTTGGGTATCCAACGTACTTTTGGGCGTACTGGGGAACCGAAAACGGCAGCTCAATTCGGCCTGCAATGGTCGAAAGATTGGCGGTTGCGGTTTTCCAGTTAACCCTAAAAGTTCGACTGTTGTAGCGAACGGCGCAGAGTTTGCTGCAAGGATGGCGAACTTGTTTGCCTTTGCGCTTAAGCGTCAAGGCAGAAGTCAGCGCTTCAGTCGCTTTCACCCTGGCCTGAATGTGCAAGTCTGCAACCAGTTTGGGGTGTTGCTCACGCAACCTCTTGTAGGTCGCGTGATGCAGTTCTACGCCGTTTTTCTCCTGTCGATACCAACCCACCTCACAGACATGGTTAAAGCAGTCTGTGAACTGCACAGCCGTTTGATTAAGGGCTTGCAGTTGCTCTGGAGTGGCAGTGAGAAGCAGTCGAATCGTTCTGTCCATGCGCACATTTTAATCCATATATGCAGGACTTTATGTAAATGCTGTGTTTTGATTCGGGATTGTTGCCAATTTTTGGGGCATCGAACCCCTCAATTGGCTCATCTCTCCCCTACGGGCACAAGGCCACGTAGTACCCCCGGTGAAGTTTATGGATCGTGAAATCCCTGCTCCCGGTCGCGGCGAAAGGTCGAGTTCGCGTCGTTTTGACCCAAAGGCTCCGACCACGATTCATCGCTCGCACCCGACTCAACCGGATGCTACAGCGGCTATTCCCTCTGATCTGAGCCAACATGCCAGACTGTTTGAGCAAGCAGGTCAGCTTGCTGAGTCAGCAAAGCTTGCGCTGATCTGCGAACTGATGGCTGACCTGAATGCTGACCAGATTCAAGCGATTTTAGAATTTGGACAGCAATTCGCCACTCGCTCGCATTCCGTTGTTGATGCTGCCCCTGCGGTGAGTCGAACCACTCGCTTACTGCTCAAGAAAGACTATACCTATCAAGACCGGGGACTGAGTGAACCGACACAGTACTACGTCTACCTGAGACGCTGCAAGCCCAAGCTCGATCGCTACATTGGCACACTGTTTTACATTCCTCAAGGCTGCACGCTGGCTTATGGCAGAGATGCAGAGGGACGCATTCTGTTTAACCCACCACACAATATCTTTCAGTTGAAAGACTCTAAAAACCACCTGAAAGACCAGGTGGTGCGACTGATTTGTTTAGAACCTCCGCCTCCTCAATACACGTTTACCAAGCAGCAGGATGATGTTCCAGAGATTCACTTGCGGTTAGAGTATCTCGATCCCGCAACGCTGCAACCGCAGGCAGAAGCGTCTTATGCGTTTCCCCGGTGTATGTATGAGGGCGGCAAACTCGATCGCTATCGCTGGGAAGTGTCAACGGTCGTTCGTTCTCCTGAAGCGCCGTCAACCGGGCAGTCGATCGAGCCGCAGCCAAAACTGCCGACCTTTTATCTAGTGAATGATGATGCAGCCGCTGTGCTGGAACGAATGCAGCTCTGGGCGAGTTGGAGCGAGCAAGCAACGCCGCAAGCCCGATGTGAGCTTGTGCAGCATCAGGCAGGTTATACGCTGCAAAACGTCAGCTCGAAACGGAGGCTGTTCAGTTTCTCTCCAGAGTCAGCAGCGGTGACGCTAGAAAGTTCGCTGCCTGTGTTGATGCAATGGTTTCAAAACCTGGGTTTAGCAGTTTCTCAAACTCAAAGCCAAAAGTACAGCGCTGCCCAGTTGAAGCTGGCGCGTAGCCTGTTTGTTGACATGAGCCTTCCTGCCGAAAGTCCGCTGGTAGCGCTCAAGAAGCTGTTTGGCGTTAAATTTACCGAAACTGCTGGAACGGGATGAAGCCTCAGCGGCGATCGATAGCAGATGACAAATGGCGCTGACCGCCTGCTTTCCTGACTGACCCACCGATTTGCTTGTGCTAGCTTAAGAGGAAAAATTTAGTGACGCTTTATGAAGCTGCCCGACTGGCGCTGGTCTACAGTCCGTCCCAAAAGAATTCCTCTGCGTCTTGTTGTGATAGCTCCCTTGATTGCGCTGATGCTGGGCACGGCGGTGTTAGTGGGCTATCTCTCTTATCAAAGCGGGCGGCAGGCAGTCAAAGATTTGGCTCACCAACTGCTGGCGGAAGTGGGCGAACGGGTCAATCATTATCTGCATCGCTATGTAGAAACTCCACATTTAGTGAATCGCCTCAATGCCAATGCTATCTTGCTCAATCAGATTGACATCAGCGATCGTCAAAGCTTAGAACGTCACTTTGTTCAACAAATTCAAACGTTTGATTCTGTCAGCCGCATTCATTTCAGTAATCCTGAGGGTGGCTATATTGCGATTGGCAATGATGAGCGCGGTTTGACGATCGCCACCACTGAGAATTTTGTCGAAGGGACGCTGCGGGTCTACAGCATCGATCGCCAGGGCAACCGGACTCAACTGCTCGTTGAGCGACAAAACTACGATTCGCGACAGCGCCCTTTTTATCAACGTGCGGTTGTGGCAGACAGTTCCACCTGGACTCCCATCTATGTCTACGTTCCTGCCTCCAGAGGGTTAGGAATTTCTGCCAGCTATCCCCTCTACAATCAGGCGCGTGAGCTGCAAGGCGTTTTAGCCAGCGATCTGACGCTGGTTGCCATCAGTACTTTTCTGGACAGACTGAAAATTGGCGATCAGGGCGAGGTGTTTATCATCGATCGATCGGGGCGGCTCGTGGCGGCTTCGACCGCAGACCCCCCGTTTCTGCCCGAAGTCGGCAATCAGCCTGCCAGACAGCTCAAAGCCACTGAAAGCCAGGAACCCCTGATTCACCTTGCCGCACAGCATTTAGATTCGCGGTTTAGCGATTTTGCGAGCATTACTGCTGCAACCCAGCTACAGTTTGATATTGCAGGCAAACGGCAATTCTTGCGGGTGATTCCTTTTGGCGATCGGCTGGGTCTGGACTGGCTGATTGTCGCTGTTGTACCAGAATCCGATTTTACAGCAAGCATCCAGCGAAATACTGGGGTCACTGTGCTGCTGTGTGGGGCAACGCTGCTGCTCTCTGGCGGCATGAGCGTTTTCTTATCGCGATGGCTAACCAAGCCAATTCTGCGGTTGAATGCGGCGGCGATGCAGGTTGCTGGCGGAAACTTCAATACGCAGATTGCGATCGACCGCTCCGATGAACTGGGAGAACTGGCGCGATCGTTTGACAACATGCTGTTGCAGTTGAAAACTGCCTTTG
>Ga0224723_1002268_pt1 | contig 10783 bp, 6 predicted proteins | sample Balambano_FR2_Me_FD_161647 | JGI IMG/M metagenome (GOLD analysis project Ga0224723, IMG submission 161647) | Freshwater sediment microbial communities from Lake Towuti, South Sulawesi, Indonesia - Balambano_FR2_MetaG | ecosystem: Environmental > Aquatic > Freshwater > Lake > Sediment | place...
TGCTGGTATTGGCCGCGGCGAGCGCAGCAGCGTGCAGCCAGCATCCTGCCGGCACGTACTGTGGCGGGTCTTGTCGGTTCCTTCGCCTCCTTCGCCCCTTCGCGGGCAACCCCTTCACTTCACAAACACGTTCGCAAACTCCGTCGCCACCGCGCTCGGGCGCAGGCCCGGCACGAGCCGGCCGGCGGGCACGGTGACTACGCCGGCGGGCGCGCCGTTCAAGGTGAGTTCCGCCGTCGTGCCGCGGCGGCGGAGGTGCAGGCGGTTCCAGGCATTCGTCTTCGCGGCGTCGAGCGCCGGCAGCTCCGCGCGCTCGTTCACGTTGGCGGATTGAAGGAGCAGCGGCGGCACGCGGGCCGGCGGCGGAGCGGCCCATTTCCAATCGAAGAAGAACTCCGCGTCGCCGAGCTCGCGCTCGGTCCAGAGCACGGCGTCCGGTGGCGCGCCGGCCTCGGCGCGCAGGGTCCAGTCGGTGGCCTTCCACTTCGCCTCGCCCGCGGGTGAAGTCGTCCAGCCGCGCAGGGTGCGGCCGTCGTAGAGGCTTTGCCACGGCTCCGCAGTCGGTGCGGCCTGATCCGCGGGCGGATTCGAGGACGGCAGTTCCTGAATCCGCAGGTTGCGCCAGTCCACCTGGCCGCCCTCGGACTCGAGCGCGAGGTAGCCCTTGCGCCAGTGGCAGTCCGTGCCGCCGGACACCTCCGCGCCGTTCACCGAGAGGCGCAGCACGCCGTTCGAGGCGACGACGCGGTAGTGGTTCCACTCGGGCGAGCCGCGGCTCCGCAGCTCGCGCGGGAAGCTGCGGTCGCCGCGGCTCGGCGTGAAGGGCTTCATCGTCGAGCCGTGGATCGGGAAGACGTCGCCGTGCGTCGTGAACCAGTCGGACGTGCCGTAGCCGTGGTCGAGCACCTGCACCTCGATGGCGCGGAGGAAGGGCTGGCCCACGGCCGGCAGCGGCCCGGCCCAGACGAACACGCCCGCGTTGCCGCCCGGCTTCAGGTGCCGCCACTCGAGCTCGAGGATGAAGTTCTCGTACTGCCGCTCCGTGCGCAGCGCGCCGGTGGGCACGCCGTCGCAGTGGATCATCCCGTCGCGCACCGTGAAGGTCTCCGGCGCGCAGTTCACGTTCACCCAGCCCGCGAGGTCGCGGCCGTTGAAGAGCGGCGTGAAGCCGTCCGCGTCCGCGGCGCGGGCGGGCGACGCGGCGAGGACGAGGAGGAGGACGAGGACGCAGGACGGGCGCATGGGGAACAGGATGCACGAGGCTGGCCGCGGCGGGAAGCCGTCCGCCAGAACTGATCTTGGAAAATCTGGCGGCGCCCGGCACCCTTGCGTCACCTTTTCCCGATGCGGCGGCTCACTTTCATCGACCTCTTTTGCGGGTGCGGAGGATTCAGCCTCGGCATGGAACGCGCCGGCTTTGGCTGTCTGGCGGCGGTGGATTTCAACCCGGAGGCCATCGCCGTTTTCGCCAAGAACTTCGCCCACGTTCCGCAAGTTCTGGACAAGGACTTGACCAAGTTTCCGCCCGCCGAACTGGCGAAGCTGCTCGGCACGGACACCGTGGATGTCATCGTGGGAGGGCCTCCGTGTCAGGGATTCAGCACGGTTCGTCAGGTGGACGGAGCGAACAACGGCACTCGCATGGTGCATGACGAACGGCGCTACCTATACCGCGAGTTCCTGCGCTACGTAGAGTTCTTCCAGCCGAAAGTGTTCGTGATGGAGAACGTCCTGGGCATCCGCTCCGCGTCAGAGGGGGAATACTTCGTGCGCGTCCAAAAGGAAGCCCGCGCGCTCGGCTACCGTGTTCACGCGCAAGTCGAGGATTGCGTTGAACTCGGCCTGCCGCAGAAGCGGCGTCGCCAGCTTTTCATCGGGACTCGCCTCGGGCTGCCGGACTACTTCCGCTCTGACCTCGAACCCGCGCCGCGCGCCTGCTACCATCCGCCACTGTGGGAGGCCATCAGCGACCTGCCGCCGGTCAAGGCGGGCGAGGGCGAGGAAAGTTGCGATTACGACATGGAGCGGCGCAAGGCGCACGTCGAGCGGTTTGGGCGGCGTTATCTTTACAGCGTTCTCGAAATCAAGCGTGCCGCGAAGCTCACCGCGCACCGCGCGCGTCCGCACAGTGAGCGCGACTTGCGCGACTTCCTGCTGCTCAAGGAAGGTGAGAACTCCGCTGAGGCCATCCGGCGCGGCATCGAGTTCGAGTTCCCTTACGACAAGAGCACGTTCAAAGACCGCTACACACGCCAGCATCGGATGAAGCCGTGTTCCACCATCGTCGCCCATTTGAGCAAGGACGGGCTGATGTTCGTTCATCCGACACAGAATCGCTCGCTGACGCCGCGCGAGGCGGCGCGGATTCAGAGTTTCCCCGACTGGTTTGAGTTCCCCATCGCCCGGACGCATCAATTTCTCGTCATCGGCAACGCCGTGCCGCCGCTGGTGAGCGAAGCGGTCGGGATTGCCGTGAAATCCTACATCGAAAAAGCCATGAAAAATTCCAAGACCGTCAAGTTTGACCTCGCCCCATTGCCGAAGGACGAAAAACAAGCGGTGCATTGGCTTGTGCCACTGCTTGACCTCGACAGGCGTGCGCTCCGTGTCGTGCCGGATGATGATTTCAAGCGGGCCTGGTTTTCCATTGCGTTCCTCTATGCCGGCCTGCACCCGGACAGCGCCCTGGAACATGGGAGCCGCGTTGCGCATGACGCACAGGATTACCCGCAAGTCAGCCGTGTCGAACCACGGCTGATAAAACCGTATTACGAGCAAAGCGGCTGGCCCGTGGTGCTCGCTCCGGTAGCGAAAGAAGCGTGGCGTCGCTACGAGAGCGGCAGCATCAAGGATGATGAGTTCTACTGTTCCGAGGCACAGATGGCAGGCATCTGCCATCGAAGTCCTGAACTTGCCGAGGAAGTCCGCGAGGGGCGGGCGAAGGTGGCCTCATAAAGAATGCGTGAAACGAGGAGGCAGCCAACTTGTTGAGGCAGACTTCGACCTTGCCGCGCCGCACGCCGCGTCCCTCGTGGAGTCGCTTCGCGCCTTTGGCTACGAGTTGCCGACGGCACTGGCTGACCTCGTTGACAACAGCATCACCGCCGGCGCGAAAAATGTCTGGGTGGATTTTCATTGGGGCGGCGAAGATTCCGTCATCGCGGTCACGGACGATGGTGATGGAATGTCAGAGGAAAAACTGGTGGCCGCAATGCGGCCGGGCAGCCAGAACCCGCTCAAGCCTCGCGAACCTCACGACCTCGGGCGCTTTGGCCTCGGCCTGAAGACCGCCAGTTTTTCGCAATGCCGCCGCGTCACAGTGCGGAGCGTCGTTCGCGGTGGAAAGCCTGCAACCCGCTGCTGGAATCTCGACCATATTGCCCGCGTCAACGACTGGCAGTTGCTTCGCAGTGGTGACGCCGGGGCAGAACTGCATTTTCGCCGCTTGGGCGAGATGTCGAAAGGAACCGCCGTTGTCTGGCAGAACATTGACCGGCTTGTTAAGGGGACAAAAACGGAAAACGATTCTGATGAAGATACGTTCCTAAGAAGTGGCGAAGGCTGCGCATCACACTTTGCTATAGTTTTTCATCGGCTCATGGAAGGCAAAGCTGGTGTTCACCTTTTGCTGAATGGCAGGAGGATTGATCCTTGGGATCCATTTCTGGAGAGCGAGATTGCGACACAAATCTTGGCTACTGAGCCGCTGGCTTTTCTCGGCCATCGTATCCTAGTCAAGCCGTTCATCCTGCCACATCTGTCGAGACTGGACGCAGAGAGCCATAAACGCGCCGGTGGGTTGCGCGGATGGAACGCGCACCAAGGATTCTACATTTACCGCAACCGCCGCCTGCTTGTTCCCGGCGACTGGCTCGGCATCAAAGGCTGGCGTCAGGAGGAACACTACAAACTGGCTCGCATCCAGGTGGACCTGCCCAACGCGCTTGATCACGAATGGGAAATTGACGTGACCAAATCCCGTGCGCGGCCACCCGAGAAACTTCGGCGCGAACTCGTTCGCATCGGCGAACGCACGCGCAGCGTGGCAAAGCGCGTTTACTCGCATCGCGGTGCGAAGCTCGTTCCTGCCGAGGGACAGGAGCGCGTGTTCCTTTGGGAACAGACGGCGAAGCACAACCAGGTGTCCTATCGCGTCAACCGCGATCATCCGCTGGTGAAGCAGGTTCGCGCTGCCTGCTCCGACGTGCCGAAGTTCAGCGCGTTTCTCCGGCTCATTGAGGAAACGATTCCCGTTCCACTCATCACCATCACGGATCGGGAAAAACCCGACCAGACAATCGGCCCGTTTGAAACGTCGAAGGAGTCGGAAATTCTTGAGGTCATGCGGCAGGTGTTCGCCTCACTCCGCGCCAGCGGACTCTCTCGCAAGGAAGCCTTATTGCGGCTTGCACACTTCGAGCCCTTTCCGCGTTTTCCAGAATTGCTCCAAACCATCCAGGAGGAAGATGAGCCATGACTGACGCTTTCAGCAAAGCCCGCGCGATTGCCGTGACGCTCCTGAACACCGAGTCGTTGCGGACGCCGGAGGTGATTCGCGCCCAGGTTCAGAAAGCGATCTCCATCATTCCCGGCCTGACGGCGGAAGATGGCGAGGCGCTTGTTGCCCAACTAATGCACGAGGCAAACGTGTTCGTGCCGGATGCAACCCTGATGGATGACCCGACCGACCACATTGAGTGGCTTCCAACCAAGCGCGCCGTCATTCAGGAAAAGCAGGGCTGGAAATTCTGGAATCGCTACAAGGAATTTCTCGAAAAGGACAAGAAGCTGCCCGAACCAGTCGTGAGCGCCCTCGGAAAACTCACCGACGACATTCTCGGCAAGCTGGAAGACCCGGAGCGAACGCCGTCATGGGATTGTCGCGGCATGGTTGTCGGCAGTGTGCAGTCCGGCAAGACCGCCAACTACTGCGGCCTCATCTGCAAGGCGATTGACTCTGGTTATCGGCTGGTCGTAGTGCTCGCCGGGATGCACAACAATCTTCGCAGCCAGACACAATACCGTCTCGACGAAGGCGTGCTTGGGCGCGACAGCCAGAAAGACCGTCAACTTGACCAGACGACAAGCTTGATTGGCGTCGGCAAACTGTTCGGCCAGTTGCTACCCGTTCACACGCTCACGAGCAGCCTGGATGATGGCGACTTTCGCGCGCCCAAGGCCGACACAGGCGTAACCATTGGCGGCGATCCCGTCATCCTCGTGGTGAAGAAGAATGGCAGCGTCCTTCGCAACCTGCTTCGCTGGGTGCTTCACGTCCGGGGCGAGGAAATTCCCGGCGAGAAGCGCAAAATCATTCGCGGCGTGCCGTTGCTTGTGATCGACGACGAAGCCGACAACGCCTCCATCAACACGAAAGACCGCAAGGGTAAGCAGCCCGACGATGATGATGTTACCGCGATCAATGGCCGCATCCGCGAATTGCTCGACGCCTTTGAAAAGAGTGCCTATGTCGGCTACACCGCAACACCGTTTGCAAACATCTTCATCAATCCCGACGCCGAAACGCCGAAGCATGGCGAAGACCTTTTCCCGCGCAGCTTCATCCTGAATGTTTCCCCGCCGTCAAACTACGTCAGTCCGTCGCGGATGTTCGGACTCGACGGCGACGCCGATTCCGGCATTGAGCCAAAACAGGAGTTGCCTCTGTTCCGGCTGGTTGATGACCACGACGATATTTTCCCGCCAAAACACAAAAAGGACTTGGGTGTTCACGAGTTGCCCGACTCGCTTGTGCGCGCCCTGCATTGCTTCGTGCTGGTTTGCGCGGCTCGACGCGCACGCGGCCAGACCGAGGCGCATAATTCCATGCTTGTCCACGTCACGCGATTCGTGGACGTGCAGCACCAAGTCGCGCAGCTCGTCCAGCAGCAGGTGGACTCGATTCGGAGACGGCTGGCGATCGGCGAAGGTGAACGCCGTCAGACATTGCAGGCAGAATTGGAGAAACTTTGGAAAGAGGAATTTGAACCCACCAGCGCCCAAATCCGCGCAATGTCGCAGGACGAAAATCTTCCCGCGTTGACGTGGGCGCAGGTTGCCGCCGAATTGCCCGAAGCTGCCGGGCGCATCGAAGTGAAGGAGATCAATGGTCATGCGACCGACGCGCTCGACTACGTTGCGCATCGTCAGGGTTTCAACGTCGTGGCCGTGGGCGGCGACAAACTCTCGCGTGGCCTGACGCTTGAAGGGCTTTCCGTCAGCTATTTTCTCCGCGCCTCACAGATGTATGACACGCTCATGCAAATGGGTCGCTGGTTTGGCTACCGACCCGGCTATCTCGATCTTTGCCGCCTGTTCACTACCGAGGACTTGCGGCGTTGGTATCGGCACATCGCTTTGGCCGAGGTGGAATTGCGGCGCGAGTTTGACCGGATGAAGGCGGCTGGCCTCACTCCACGCCGCTACGGTCTGCGCGTGCGCGAGCATCCCGGCGGCTTGTTGGTGACGGCGATGAACAAGATGTCGCACGCCCGCACCCAACGTCTTTCCTACGCCGGCCAGCTTGTGCAAACGTCGCACTTCGTCACCACGTCAAAAGTCGTGCGTGACAACGCGGATGCTGTCGCCCGCTTCCTGGACGGTTTGGGCGGACGCGCCGCCGCAAAGGAAATTTCATCCGCCTGGCTTTGGAAGAATGTTCCGCCCGCGCAGTTGCTCGACGGTTTGCTCCGCGATTTCTCCGTGGCTTCCGAGGGCTGGCGACTTCAAAAGCCGGAATTGATGGAGTTCATCCGTCGCCAGGCCAATGCAGGGGAGTTGATAAACTGGACTGTCGCCTTGGTGAACACGGACGGAAATGCAGGCAGGTTTCCGTTATCCGGCTGCAATCCCGGCATGGCCGAGCGCAAGCCCGAGGACTTCACTTGGCCGACAACCGGAACGCCTTCACTCTACGCGACTCGCAACGCAAACATTCAAAGCCCAACACATCAGGCGGTTGATCTCGCCGAACTGACTCTCGACGAAACCACGCTCGCAGAATTGCTCGCAAAACGGGCAGTCGAAGATGGCGAGTCGCTTTTCACGCCGCCAGAGGAGGCATTGTTGCAACAATGTTGCGCCGAGAAAACAACTCTCGCCGTGGCTGCCGAACGATTGACGAACCTTCGCAAGCCGCCAGTCGAAGGTGAGAAGAAACGCGCCAGGATAAACGGTGAGGTCGCCCGCCAACTCCGCCCCCGGACACATGGCCTGCTTTTGATTTATCCGGTCGTGCCGACAGAAAATCGCTGGCCGATCAGCGAGCCGCCGTTTATGGGACTCGCGTTCAGTTTTCCGTCGAGTCACACGGCGCGGGCGGTGGACTACAAGGTGAACAAGGTCTGGCAGGCCACGTTCCAGGATGATGACTATGCAGATTGACGATCTATGGAAGGCACTTGAGGCGGATGCCGTCGCGGGCAACGCTGGCGCGAGCGGTTGGCTGCTTCGGCTTGCACGCCCGGAGGCGGGATGCCCGTTGTATGTCGGCTTGGAGCTTGCGTCACGCCATCGGGCTTTGCTGTTGCGCCTGCCGTCTGCATCCGTCCCGCAGCGACGACACTGGCCGCGTTGCAAGGGGCTTGAACCGCTTGCGGTCACAGTCGGCGGAAGCGCGCACTTTGGAGTTGCCTTGAAGGAGGACCGCTTTGCGGACGTATTCACCGCGCTCGCTGAAGACCTGGTTCGTCGTGTCGCGGAAGCTGGCGATGCTGCGGCGCAGACGCGCGCCTTTCTCGGCCAGCTTGCACGCTGGCAGAAATTCCTCTCCGCTTCGTTCGACGGATTGAGCGATGAATCACAGCGCGGCTTGTGGGGAGAACTTTACTTTCTTCGGGAACATCTGCTTCCGAAACTTGGCACGAGTGCGGTGCAGGGCTGGAAAGGCGGAGATCGGGCGCATCAGGACTTTCAGTTTGAAGGCAGCGCCGTCGAGGTGAAAGCAACCCTCGCCAAGCAACCGCAAGTCGTGCGAATCACGAGCGAGCGCCAGTTGGACGCCAGCACTTGGAAGGCCCTGTTTCTGAATGTCGTTGCGCTCGACGTTCGCGACGGCGGCGGGGAGACATTGCCGGAAATGGTTGGCTCGGTTCGTTCAAAACTGTCAGTGGATGCGGCAGCGGTGGAACAATTCGAGGATGAATTGTTGACCATCGGCTACCATGATGCCCACGCCACGCGCTATGCAGAGCGTGGTTATACTGTCCGCACCGTCAGCTTTTTCAAGGTTGGCGCGAAGTTTCCAAGTCTGGTTGAGGCCGACATGCCGGCAGGCGTTGGCGACGCGAACTATGCGTTGAGCGTCGCGGCATGTGAACCGTATCGCGTTCAGCCAGCCGAGATCGAATCGGTTCTCTCGGCCACACCCCGCCCGGATTTCAAGAGGAAGAACAATGCCTGAATTGGATCAATTCGCCCAAGATGTGCATCAGGAAGTTCTTGCCAAGGTGGGCATTGATGCCGACAGCGCCGGGGAAACGAACCAGCCTTTGCGTGAGGAGGCGTTCACCGAATACGTGGTGGGCCTGCTCGCGGAACACAACGAAGCGGATGGGGTGGAACTCGCCTATCACGAGGCCAAGAGCATTGGCCGAGTGCCCGCCGCGAAGTTGAACGCATGGTCGCTTTCGGGTGACGGAGCCACGGCGGATTTGTTCGTCACGCTGTATCACGGGACTGGCGGCGTGGAGGATGTCGGGCTGCCGGACACGCGCCGGCATTTCCAACTGGTGCGCGGCTTCCTGCGCCGCGCACTCGACGAGTTTCACAAGAAGGTCGAGGAATTGTGTCCGGCGTTCCGCGTCATGCAGCAGATTTTTGAAGCGAAGGATACGCTCACGACCATCCGGCTGTTCTTCATCACGGATGGCGTGGTGCGGTCGCTCGAACTGGATGAGGTAAAATTCCCCGGCGTTGAAGTGCGTTACGTCGTGTGGGATTTGGACAAGCTGAGTCGGCTGCGGGTCGGCTACCGCGAGGTCATCGAACTGGATTTCGTGAACGACTACGACGGCGCGATTCCCTGCCTGAAAATGGCGGATCCGACGGGCGAGTATCAGACGTTCCTGGCGTTCCTGCCCGCGCTGTTGCTCGCGCGCATATACGGCGAGCACGGTCAGCGTCTTCTCGAACGGAACGTGCGCGCGTTTCTCCAGGCGAAGGGCAAGGTCAATCGTGGCCTGCAAAAGACTCTCCAGGAGGAACCGCATCGGTTCCTCGCGTATAACAACGGCCTGTGCTGCACGGCGGCGGAAGTCCGCGTGAGCGGCGGCAAGCTGGAATGGTTGAAGGATTTTCAAATCGTGAACGGCGGTCAAACCACTGCCTCGATTTATCACGCGCTGAAAAAGGAGAAGGTGGACGTGAGCCAGGTCGTCGTGCAAGTGAAGCTGACGGTGCTGAAAGACCCCGCCAAGGTGCCGGAAATCGTGCCGCTGATTTCGCGCTACGCGAACAGCCAGAACAAGGTCAACGGCGCGGACTTCGCGGCCAACGGGCCGTTTCATCACACGCTCGAACAACTCTCGCGCACCGTTTGGGCGCCCGCCGCGAGCGGATTGGAGCGCGGCACACACTGGTATTACGAACGGGCGCGCGGCTCCTACGCCGACGACAAGGCGCGTCAGGGGAACGCGACACAGCGGCGCAAGTGGGAGACGGAGAATCCGACGCAGCAAAAGTTCACCAAAACCGACCTCGCCAAGTTTGAACACGCCTGGCTGGGCCTGCCGCATCTGGTCTGCCTCGGCGCGGAAAAGAATTTCAACAAGCTCGCCGAACGCATGGAGGACGATGGCGAGCCGGTGGTTGACCAGAACTATTTCAAGCACGCGGTCGCCAAGGCGATTCTCTGGCGGACGGCGGAGAAACTTTTCGACACGCTCGAACTGGACGGCTACCGCGCCAACAGCGTCGCCTACGCGATGGCGTGGGTGGCAGAACACTCGGAATGTCGCATCAATCTCGACCGGGTTTGGAACGAGCAACGAATCTCCCCGGCGTTGTGCGATGCGCTCAAGGTCGTCTGCGCTGCCGCGCACAAGCACATTACGTCGCTGGACGGCAATCCAGGTGAAGCGTCGAAGCGCGAGTCATGCTGGATTGAATTCCGTGAAAAGAAACTTTCGGAGCCGAAGGAGTGGCGCGACGAACTTTCGGACACGGCCTTCATCGTCGCCAATACCGAAGAAGAAGCTCTGTCGGCGGAATGGGAACGGGTGCGGCATGGGTTCATCAATGACTCCAGAAGCATACGCGAGCTGGAGGCGATCACCGGGAAAACGTGGATGCGAACGCGAGGAGGTGATCCAGCCCATTTCTACGCCGAAAAGTCCTGGGAACTGCTGCGTGCTGAAAAACTCCGGGGAAGCCAGCGACTTGGAATCAAGGCGCTGCGCGGATTGGTTGAATTGGTTTCCGCTGCCTCAAAGCACTGAATGACAGCCATCCAAAGCTTGGCCGGCGACCGGGAGCGTCGCCGCCACGGGCCGCCACGGTCACACGCCCAGCTCGGACTCCACGGCAAATTCCAGATCCTTGCGCGTGCGCGCGGCTGGACGAGCGGGTGTACCCGGCGGGGTGACGATGTGCCGGCCAGCAGTCAAGCCACGGCCGTGCCCGACATCTTCACGAAGGCCAAGCGCAGCGCGGTGATGGCCGGCGTCTGGTCGCGGGGCACGCGAACAGTTCGTGTCCGCCCGGTGGCCGCCCGAGGCGCAAAGCGGTTCGCCAGCGCGGGGCGGGGCGGCTAGCCTGCGCGCATGAGCGACGAAACCCCGCGCCT
>Ga0224723_1002269_pt1 | contig 10780 bp, 8 predicted proteins | sample Balambano_FR2_Me_FD_161647 | JGI IMG/M metagenome (GOLD analysis project Ga0224723, IMG submission 161647) | Freshwater sediment microbial communities from Lake Towuti, South Sulawesi, Indonesia - Balambano_FR2_MetaG | ecosystem: Environmental > Aquatic > Freshwater > Lake > Sediment | place...
CACGAGTGCAGGCAATTTATCACCTGCTGAAGCGCGATGCCATTACAACTGTGCCGCCTGATGAATATGACATTACGCTGATCAGCCCCAACATGACAGGCGATCCGGAAGAAGATTCTGCTGGGTAAGATGTCTCTACATTCCATCTCTACCTTCCAGCACTTCATCCCCTGAATCCATTGAATCCATCGTCTGTTGAATTGATAGTGAACGCATAGCGTCAGCGATCGCACCTTTTGAATCAATCCGAATTGCCTGACCTGTCACCACAATTCCACCGCTCATGGGAATGTGTACCTCAAGTTGGCTGGGACGCCCCATTGCTTCGCCCTGGCGAATTAGCAGCGTGGCTGGCACTGAGATGAGATGAGCCGATCGCAGATATCCGCCCAGCGCCGCCGCCGCCGCCCCTGTAGCCGGATCTTCCACGACTCCTCCAACCGGAAAAGGATTGCGGGCATGGAAGACGGTTTCGCTCTCTCGCCAGACGATCTGCAGCGTTGTCAGCCCCTCCTGCAGCATCAGTGCTTTGAGTGTGTTGAAATTGTAGTTTAGGTCTGCGAGACGCTTTGCCTGGGCAACCGCAAGGACTAAGTGCCATGCTCCGGCGTAAGCTTGAGCGGGAGGAATGGAGTGATCCAGGTCGTCCTGCGTCCACCCCAGTGCAGCAAGAGCCTCGCTGACAAGGGCATCAGGTGCGGGTGCAGTGCTTGGCTCAACAGAAGTGAGAGACGCTTCGTAATAGCCGTCCCGCTGGCGAACTGTTACGGGAACCGTCCCAACCAATGTTGCCAGTTGATAGGTTCCGTCTCCGTCGTTTTCACCCAGCAAGACTCCGGTGGCGATCGTCGCGTGTCCACAAAACGAAACTTCGGCTTCGGGGCTATAGTAGCGAACCGTTCGCTCAGATCCAGCAGCAGGCGCAACAAACGCAGTTTCCGAAAACCCCACTTCAGCCGCAATCCGCTGCATGGTTTCTGGATCAGGAAGCGTGTCTCCGACCCAAACGCCAGCCGGATTTCCTCCATCTGGAGCTGTTGTAAAGGCAGATAGACGATAGAGAGTTCCTGAAGTCATGGTTGCTATTTTCTCACGACGCTACCGCAGCCCCAGTCAGGATTATGAATAGCAACAAGTCTAAAGATTAAGCGCCTTCAGCATGTGATAGGTAATCAGCAGTTGGGTGATAGCAAGCGGATAGCTCTGGAGCGTTTCGCCCGTCGTACCGACAACTTTTCCGATCGTCGATTCGTTGCCTGCAATGCTGCAAAACTTGCCCAGGTAGGGCACTTCGTTGCAGAGCATTCTTTCAAGCTGCTGCACCTGTTCGGCGGTGGCGTGACCGTCAATTTCCAGGACATCTACAGGCTTGCCCATATCGCGATCGAGTCCGAGCCGCACTGCAGAGCTAACCGGGGTATTGCAAGGGAGAATATCGCAAAAGTCGGGGTGGGGAATCGTCGGGCGCAGCACCAGACGCACGTTGAGCAGCAGATCATCTTGAGGCGTGCCGCCATTTGAGGGATAGAACGTGACGACCACATCTGCCCACTGCCGCTGAGGGCGAATGAATGACTCGGAGTCAGATTCTCGCTTTCGCATCTGATCCATGACCTGCTCTTCGGTGTAGCCGCGCTTTCGGGTATCTCGTTTGACTTTCCAGTTCGTTCGCAGATCTTCGGGGGGCGCGAGGTAAACTTTGACATCGTAAGAATCGCGCATTCCTCGTGTGGAGTAGCCCAGCAGCCCCTCGACAATCACAAAGCGGCTGGGTTTCACGTACTCTGGCGGGTCAAACATGCCCGTCGAGTGGTTATAGATGGGCTTCAAAATCGGCTGTCCGGTGCGGAGCAGGCTGAGATGCTGCTGGATGATATCTAAATAATTGCAGTCTGGATGGAGCGCAGAAATCCCTAATTCAGCTCGCTGCTGGCGATCGTAGCGGTGATAATCATCAGTACAAATAACAGTCACGTCCTCTTCGCCCAACACCTGCGCAATGCCGCGTGTCAGGGTGGTTTTTCCGGCTGCGCTATCTCCTACAATGCCAACAATAATCGGGCGCTGAGACATCGTTCTTCCCCGCTAGAAGTGGCTATTTTGGCTGAATTTTAAGTTTTCTTATTCTAGGGGGTCTGGGGATCAGGAGAGGGTAAAGTTTTTTAGCGATCGATTACAAAATTGACTCATTCTTGCTGTTTTCTTTCGTGATGAATTTTTGTCTTAAGATTTAGATTTCAGGTTCTCCGATCGCGTAGATCCACTTAACTAAACTTTGAAATTTGCGTGAAGACCAGGGGATTTGGGCATAATGGGTTAGCTGAGACGCTTTATGCAGGATGAGCATGACATCCGAACCCTTTCTGACCATCGACGAACAGCCCATCACGATTGGGCAAATTTTTCGGTATCTCCAGGCAAGCCGCAAACTGGATGGCTTCATTGGCGATATCGTGCGGCAGTTTGTGATCGAGCGCGAACTTCAGGCGCAAAGTCAGCAAGCAATTAACTCCGTTGCGATCGAACAAGCCGTGATCGACTTCCGGCTGCAAAACCAGCTCACCGACCCCAACCAGTTTCAGCAGTGGCTCAACGAGCATGGGCTGACCTATGAAGCGTTTCACACCCAGCTTGCCACCAATTTTCGGCTGAAAAAGCTCAAAGAAGACATCACGGAGCCAAAACTGCAAGAATACTTTATTGGGCGCAAGGTATTTCTCGATCGCGTCGTTCTATCGCGAGTTATTGTGGCGGATAAGGAACTGGCAGAGGAATTAAAGAGTCAGTTGCAGGAAGGTGCTAGCTTCGAGCAGCTTGCCAGGGACTATTCCCTGACGGACGATCGCCTGATGAATGGAATGGTCGGTCCGGTCAGCCGTGGCTCAATGCCCGATATTTTGCGGGCGGCGATCGATCTGGCACAGCCAGGGGACGTTGTGGGACCGATCGGCATGGAAGAACGCTGGGGGCTGTTTCGCGTGGAGGCACTGCTTCCGGCAACGCTCGACGATCCGCAGCTTCACCAGAGCTTGCAGGATGAGCTATTTGAACAATGGCTGGGCGAGAAGATGCAAACGCTACCGATCAAGATTCAGGTGAATGCATGATTACCAATGACCTGCTTGCCAACCTCGACTGGAACAATCCGCCACTTTCGTGGCTGAGTCCGGAGCAGCAGCTAATGCTCAAAGACCGGGCAAAACCCCGTTCCTGTACCCTGGGTGAGGTGGTCTGGTCTACGGAAACGCCGGGCAGTCAGTTTGTCGTGTTGGCGGGCAAAGTGCGGCTGGTTCCCAGTGAGGGCAGTCCGGTGCTGTTGAAAGCAGGGGATTGGTTCGGGGATCTGCTGCATCTCACCGACCAGTGGAAAGCCAGAGCCGCTGATAAAGAAGTCGTGGTTGCTGAGTGGAGCCAGCCGGACTGGGAATTGCTGAATTCTACGGAGCTGAGGCAATTTTGGGCATCGGTGCGATCGCGCTATCAGCCGAACTATTCCGCCGCCCCCCAGCCAGTCTCAGGCTTTCCGTTTGTGGCAGGACTGAACACGGCAGCCGCCAGTCTGGCAATGCTGTCCCAGCACCTCGATACGCCCGTGCAGTTGGAATGGATGCAGCGACAGTTGCGCGGTCAGCGTCCTAAAAACGTGATCGACGGTGCAGAAAAAGCGGGAATCCAGCTTCGCAGGCTGCTCGTTGGCAACTGGTCTGACCTGCGGCAAATCAAATTTCCTGCTCTGATGCAGTGGCAGCAGCCGGAACACTGGGTTGTGGCATATGGGGTCAGGGGCGATCGCCTGATCATTGGCGATCCGATGAATCCAGGTCGCACCTGCGAAACCGTGCCGCGGGCGCTGGTCGAAGAGTCCTGGGATGGGCAGCTTTGGCAGGCAGAGCTGATCCACAAGCAGGAGCAGTTTAATCTGGGCTGGTTTTTGCCCGCCGTCTGGAAGTTTCGCAACCTGCTGACCGAAGTTCTGATTGCGTCGTTTACGCTTCAGCTTTTGGGATTAGTCACGCCCGTTGTCACCCAGGTCATTATCGACAAGGTAATGGTGCAGGGCAGCATTCCCACCCTGGACGTAATGGTGTTTGCGCTGCTGGGAGCGGCAGTGTTTGAGGCATTGCTGGGCATCCTGCGGATGTTCATCTTTACCCACACCACAAACCGCCTGGACATGGCGCTGTCGGCTCAGCTGTTTCGCCATTTGCTGCGGCTGCCGCTGTCCTACTTTGAGGCGCGGCGGGTGGGGGATACGGTGGCACGGGTGCAGGAACTTGAGGAAATTCGCCAGTTTCTTACCAGTACGGCGCTTACGGTGGTGCTGGACAGCATCTTCTCTGTGGTTTACCTGGTGATGATGTTCTACTACAGCCCACAGTTGACGGCAGTTGCGCTGGCAGCAATTCCTTTGTTTGCCATTCTGACCCTGGTTGCGACGCCAATTTTGCGAACCTGGCTGAATGAAACCTTTAACCGCAGCGCCGATAGCCAGTCGTTCCTGGTGGAAACGGTGACGGGCATTCACTCGGTCAAGGCACACGCTGCAGAGAAAACCTCGCGCGATCGCTGGGAAGGACTGTATGCCCGCTTTGTCCGCACCGGATTCAAGGCAGCCACCACCGCAAACATCAGCAATCATATCGGGGATTTTCTCACCAGTTTCTCTGCCCTGCTGATCCTGTGGTTTGGAGCGCATCTGGTGATTAAGCAGGAACTGACGATCGGTCAATTAGTTGCTTTCCAGATGTTGTCGGGTCGGGTGACGGGTCCGCTGTTGCGACTGGTGCAGCTCTGGCAAAGCCTTCAGGAAGTGCTGCTGGCGGTCGATCGCATTGGTGATATTCTCAACGTCGCCCCAGAAGCCGAACCTGGAACCGGACTGATGCTGCCGTCGCTGCGGGGTCAGGTCAACTTTGAGCAGGTGTTTTTCCGCTATCAGGAAGCGCAGGAGCCGATTTTGCGCGGCATTTCCTTTGATGCGGAACCGGGAATGTTTGTCGGGATTGTGGGGCGCAGCGGTTCCGGCAAAAGTACGCTGTCGAAGCTGATTCAGCGGCTTTATGTGCCAGAGGGTGGGCGGATTTTGATTGACGGGTTTGATGTCAAAAGTGCAGATCTGGCATCGCTGCGTCCTCAAATTGCGGTCGTGCTGCAAGAAGATTTTCTGTTTAACGGCTCGATCCTGGAAAACATTACGCTGGGCAACCCGGATGTCACGGCAGAACAGGTGGTTGAAGCGGCACGGCTGGCAGTAGCACACGACTTTATCTGCGATCTGCCTAACGGCTATGAAACCAATGTCGGTGAACGGGGAACCTCACTCTCCGGCGGACAGCGGCAGCGAATCACGCTCGCAAGACTGTTTCTCTCCGATGCGCCAATTCTGATTCTGGACGAAGCCACCAGCAGCCTCGATGCCGAAACCGAGCAGCAGGTACTGGAAAACCTGAAGCGGGTTTCTCCCGGACGCACGATGTTTATGATCGCCCACCGATTTTCGCCGCTGAAACGTGCCGATCTGATTCTAACAATGGAAAAGGGTGTAATTGTGGAACGGGGCAAGCATGACGAGCTGCTTCAGCAAAAGGGACTCTATTGGTCGCTGTATCAGCGTCAGCAGGCATCGGTTTAAGGTTGAGATTTCTCAAGCCTTTTCAACTCTTTCTCAGAGATTTTGAGATTGCGACGATCGCCTCAAAACATCAATAGATCTTCAAATCTTCTATAGAGTAATAAATCTCCTGTAGGGTCATCGTCCTTCACTGAGGGGCGATTTTTGGCTGCTGTCAGTATGTATTCCAGAATACAAGGTCAAGAATTCTAAACATTTCTGGAAGAATCCCATGATCAGGTGTTGACAAAAAAAGAAGTTTATGGAACGAAGCCCCTGTTATGGCTAGAGATTCTGGAAATACGTTGCTTTCTGCCCGATCGCTGAATCTGGCAACGGGTCCTAAAACACGCAGAGAAACGATCGGTGGCACAAACGATCCGCGTGACTTCTTCAAATTCAGCCTGAGCAGCCGCAGCAGTTTTGATCTGAGTTTGAAAAAGCTGCGATCGAATGTGGATGTGACGCTGCTGGACAGTGCCCGTAAGGTGATTGCCTTTTCGCGTCAGCCCGGTCGCAAGCCGGAATTGATCAAAACAACCCTGGATACCGGAACTTTCTATATCCGGCTCAATGCGAAAGAATCATCCACAGGCTATGAACTGAAAGTTGCAGCAACCCCACTTCCGGTTCCGCCCCCGCCAGCAAATACGGCTCCGACGATCGCCACAAACACGCCGCTAACCGTGAGCCGGAATGGAACTGGGACGATTGGACGCACGAATTTGCTTTCGACCGATACGCAGCAAACCGCAGATCAGCTTTTGTACCGCGTCACCAGCTTGCCTGCTTCCGGATCGCTCTTCCTGAACGGAACACTGCTGGGAGTGGGAAGTGCCTTCACGCAAACCGATATCGATAATAATCGATTAACCTACAAACAAAACTCGGTCAAAACAATCTCCAGCACTGGCGGAATTGCCGCAGGAGATCCTCCCAAAATTTCTGGCTCAAACGTGGTGTGGGCAGCCCAAGACAGCACAGGCGACACCGAAATTTTCCTCTACCGGGGTAGCATGGGGGCAGTGACTCAGTTGACAAACAATGCGGTCGATGACCGAGATCCTGAGATTTTTGGCTCCAATGTGGTTTGGCAAAGCGATACCGGAACTAATGCTGAGATTTATCTTTATAACGGCACAACGGGAGTTACCACACAGCTCAGCAACAACTCAGTTGAAGACCGCAACGCCAAGATTTCGGATGGCTACGTCGTTTGGCAAAGGCAGATATCGGCATCTCATCATGACATTCGATATTATCGTCTGAGCGATGGATTAAGCGGAACGGTTGATCCCAGTGCTACATTCGACGATACTGACCCGGCGATTTCTGGCTCCAAGGTTGTTTTCCGCCGTGATGATACTGCCGCCACAGTCTCAGACGGTATCTACTTCGTTGACCTTGCATCAGGTACGGGCGAGACGCAAGTTTCGTTTGGAAACTCTACCTACACCGATCGCAGACCGCAAATCTCTGGCTCCACGGTTGTCTGGGAGCGTGACTTCACCGACGGCAATCGAGACATTCGGTACGATTCAGACCTGCTTGTTCCTGGTTCTCAGGTGATTGATAGCAGCCCGACCTTAATTGATGAGCAGCCTTTAATTTCTGGCAACCATATTGTGTTTGAGCGCACTGGCACTCCGGGCAGCACTCAGGACGGCGGCTATGTGTTTAATATCTCGACGGGGACAGTGAACCGCTTTATTTCCGCATCCTCCTACTCCATCAACAGTATCGACGGAAATCTCGTCGGTTGGACAACGGGTGGCGGTGGTGCGACAGCAAACCTCTACAACATTGCCACGGGAACCGCACAAGTCTTGGATGGAGGTGTTTCGCTTCAGGGGCTGGTGAGTGTTTCGGGTCCGAATGCTGCTTGGCTGGGTGCATCTGGACCCAGCGTGGTCGATCGCCTCTTCTTCTATGACGGTTCGATCGTGGCAGACAGCTTTGGCTTCAGCGTAAGCGACGGTTCGCTGACTACGAACGGAACGTTTAATTTCACCATTGGTTGATTTCACCATTGGCTAATTAATTGGTAACAACGACTGATTAATTAGTCTGTACAAGGGCGCACGTTGAGGGGGGAGTTGTTTATTCAATTCCTCCCTTTTCTTAATAGTTGTTTTGAACCGAAATCAGTCTGACGCAATATCTTACGAAACGTCTCAATTTGTATAAAGATTGTGGTTTAACGATCGAGGTAAGCGAAGATCAAAAAGATTGTTTCGCAATGCTGTTTCAACTCTCTGTCGCGGCTGCTTAAATCAGACTCGCGCAGAAGCGATCGCCCTATGAAAAAACTTGATCTCCAGGCTGCCATCAACACCCTCAACGCCATCCTCGAAGCTGAATTGGCAGGTGTGGTGCGATATACCCACTATTCGCTAATGGTCACTGGACCCAATCGAATCCCGATCGTTGCGTTTCTCAAGGCTCAGGCAAGCGAGTCGCTGCTCCATGCTCAGCAGGCAGGTGAAATTATTACTGGGTTAAACGGACATCCAAGTTTGAAAATTGCGCCGATCGAAGAAACTTACAAACACGAAATCTATGATATTTTGCTGGAAAGCGTGAACCATGAAAAAGCGGCTTTAGCTCTTTACAAACAGCTTCTAGAAGTCGTGGAAGATGCCAGTATTTATCTCGAAGAATTTGCTCGCACCATGATCGGTCAGGAAGAAGCACACGGGATGGAATTAGGCAAAATGCTGCGCGATTTTCGTCCGGCATGATGAGGTTTTGCAAGAAGAATTTGATGTTCTACAAACGAGTTAAACCGTAAGCTGTACTATTTCTGCATCAGCCGATGTGCCTGTGATTTGAAGTCGGGCGATCGTCACTGGCAGTTTAAATCTACGAGGTCCGGCACTGCCCGGATTGAGAAACAAAACGCCGTTTAAGTCCTGAATGCTGGGCTTGTGAGAATGCCCGCTAATCACAATTTGTACACCCGCTGTCACGGGATTGAAATCAAGTTCGGTCGCAATGTGCAGCAGATGAACGGATAGCCCTTCGATCGCGATCGTTTCCCGTTCGGGAATTGCATTTGCCCACGCTCCTTTGTCGTTGTTGCCGCGCACAGCGACCACTGGGGCGATCGCCTTCAGTTCATCCAACACTTCGGGTTTGCCAATATCCCCAGCATGAAGAATCAACTCTGAACCTGCCAGAGCAGCGATCGCCTCAGGACGAATTAACCCATGCGTATCAGAAATAACGCCAACTTGCATTTTGCTTCCTTGACTAACATCCTCCTCTCATCTCCCCATCCTCTAATACTTCTAATACTTCCGCTCCTGCGGCTGAAACATGGTGATTGCCACCGGGCGATAGCGAATATCAATCCCGGCAGGCGAATAGTATGCCTGACTGTGCTTGAGAAAATCGGTGTCATTGCGATCGACAAAGTCCTCCCGCGAGTGGGCACCGCGACTTTCCTGACGGTTGAGGGCGCTCGTCAAAATCATTTCACCCACAATCAGCAGACTTTGTAGCTCCAGCGCTTCAATCAGTTCCGTGTTCCAAAGTTTGCCTTTGTCGTCCAGATAAATTTGCTGTGCCTGCTGCCGAATCGCTTGGAGCTGGTTTAGACCTTCTCGCATTAAGGCTTCGGTGCGGAAGACGCCGCAGTATTCGGTCATGCAGTCCTGGAAGGCTTCTCGAATTTGATGAATTCGATATTCACCGGGCAGTGCAAGCAGGGATTGAATCTGCTGTTCTGCCTGGGCAATATACTTTTGCTCATTCACTTCGGGCAGTTTGCGATTTTGCACATAGCGGGCGATCGTCGCTCCAGTTCTGCGACCATAAACCACGCATTCCAGCAGGGAATTGCTCCCCAAACGGTTTGCCCCATGCACCGAAACGCAGGCAGTCTCTCCCGCTGCAAAAAAGCCCTCGACCAGACCTTCGGCACTGCTGCGAACCTGCCCCTCTGTATTGGTTGGAATGCCGCCCATTGAGTAATGCACCGTCGGACGCACCGGAATGGGCTGATGCACTGCATCCACACCCACCAGACGATGTGCTTCTTCCCAGCAAAAGGGAATGCGGCTCATGATCTTCTCTTTGCCCAGATGCCGCACATCCAGATGCACAAAGGGTCCGCCGGCACTGCCGTCGGTGTGAATGCCGCGTCCCGCCCGAATTTCTCTGGCGATCGCCCTGGATGTGATATCCCGTGGGGCAAGCTCCATGCGGCTGGGGGCATAGTCTTCCATAAAGCGTCGCCCTTCGCTGTTGATCAGGTACGCGCCCTCGCCCCGCACGGCTTCCGAAATCAGCACGCCTACCGGGTAAAGTCCAGTCGGGTGGAACTGCACAAATTCCATGTCTTCCAGCGGCAGTCCGGCGGCGGCAGTCATTGCCAGTCCGTCTCCTGTAGAGGCATAGTCGTTGGATGTGGTGTTGTAGACACGTCCATAGCCGCCTGTGGCAAACATCACCGCTTTTGCCCGCACAACTGCCAGCTTGCCGTCCCGGATGCGGAACATGACTAAACCTTTTGCCTGTCCCTCTTCCAGAATCAGGCGCATCACGTACCATTCGTCGTAGATGTGAACTCCGTAGCGGCGCAGGTTGTTCACCAGCTCGTGTAAAATGGCGTGTCCGGTTTTATCAGCCGCGTAGCAGGTGCGATTGTGGGAATGTCCGCCAAAGGCACGCTGGGCAATTCGTCCGTCGGGCAGGCGGGAAAACAGTACGCCCATGTGTTCCAGGTCAATCACCACGTCAGGCGCTTCACGGGTGAGAATTTCCACTGCATCCTGATCTGCCAGATAATCAGAACCCTTCACCGTGTCGAAGGCGTGCGCTTCCCAGGTGTCCTGATCATCTACGTTTTTCAGAGTTGCTGCCATGCCGCCCTGTGCTGCCACAGAGTGCGATCGAATCGGGTGGGTTTTCGCAATGACTGCCACGCTGAGACTGGGATCGGTGCGGGCAATTTCAACCGCAGCTCGCGATCCTGCCAGTCCTCCGCCGACAATCACCACATCATGCTCAATCATGTCCAGCTTTGACTCAATGACTTCTGGATCTATCGTGACGCAGATGGCAGGAGTTTGGCGGGAAAGTACGACACTTCTTTATGTTTTTGGGGGGGGCAGGAGTGGGAGGTGGGGAGTGAGAGAGGCTGGAGGTCAGGCTAGACGTAGAGGT
>Ga0224723_1002270_pt1:0-2500 | contig 10776 bp, 5 predicted proteins | sample Balambano_FR2_Me_FD_161647 | JGI IMG/M metagenome (GOLD analysis project Ga0224723, IMG submission 161647) | Freshwater sediment microbial communities from Lake Towuti, South Sulawesi, Indonesia - Balambano_FR2_MetaG | ecosystem: Environmental > Aquatic > Freshwater > Lake > Sediment...
ATAAAGCCTCTCAATGAGAGGCTTTATAAAAGATACCCTGGCACTGAGCTATTTTTGCGGGAGGCGGCCCTCCGACTATCTTTGCCGCGGGTGTGTTTCACGACTCAGTTCGGGATGGATGAGAGTGGTTCCACACCGCCATAAGCACCAGGAGAGAATCTTGGAGGCTGCATAGTGAGGGAGTAGGGACAGTCAGATGTAAGTGGGAGGTCAAGCCCTCGGTCTGTTAGTACGCCTTAGCTTCACTCATTGCTAAGCTTCCACTGAGCGCCTATCAACGGGTGTTCTGCCCGTGACCTTACTGGCTTATGCCAAGAGAGCACTCATCTTGAGGTGGGCTTCCCACTTAGATGCTTTCAGCGGTTATCCGCTCCGCACATGGCTACCCTGCGTTTACCGTTGGCACGATAACAGGTACACCAGCGGTGCGTTCCTCCCGGTCCTCTCGTACTAAGGAGGAATCCTCTCAATGCTCTTACGCCTGCACCGGATATGGACCGAACTGTCTCACGACGTTCTGAACCCAGCTCACGTACCGCTTTAATGGGCGAACAGCCCAACCCTTGGGACGTACTACCGCCCCAGGTTGCGATGAGCCGACATCGAGGTGCCAAACCTCCGCGTCGATGTGAACTCTTGGCGGAGATCAGCCTGTTATCCCTAGAGTAACTTTTATCCGTTGAGCGACGGCCATTCCACGCTGAGCCGTCGGATCACTAAGGCCGTGTTTCCACCCTGCTTGAGTTGTGGCTCTTGCAGTCAAGCTCCCTTATGCCTTTACACTCTGCGGCTGATTTCCAACCAGCCTGAGGGAACCTTTGCGCGCCTCCGTTACCATTTAGGAGGCGACCGCCCCAGTCAAACTGCCCGCCTGAAACTGTTCTTCTCCCGGCTAACGGGATCAAGTTAGAATTCTAGCCTGACTAGAGTGGTATCTCACTGATGGCTCCGATTCCCCCACAAGGGAATTTTCATAGCCTCCCACCTATCCTGCGCAAGTCAAGCCCGAAACCAATTCCAGGTTACAGTAAAGCTTCATAGGGTCTTTCTGTCCAGGTGCAGGTAGTCCGTATCTTCACAGACAATCCTATTTCGCCGAGCCTCTCTCCGAGACAGCTCCCAGATCGTTACGCCTTTCGTGCGGGTCGGAACTTACCCGACAAGGAATTTCGCTACCTTAGGACCGTTATAGTTACGGCCGCCGTTCACCGGGGCTTCGGTCGCCAGCTTCGCTTGCGCTGACCGACTTCCTTAACCTTCCGGCACTGGGCAGGCGTCAGCCCCTATACGTCGTCTTACGACTTTGCAGAGACCTGTGTTTTTGGTAAACAGTCGCCTGGGACTCTTCACTGCGACCACCTCGCGGTGGCACCCCTTCTCCCGAAGTTACGGGGCCATTTTGCCGAGTTCCTTAGAGAGAGTTATCTCGCGCCCCTGAGTATTCTCAACCATCCCACCTGTGTCGGTTTAGAGTACGGGTACTGAATGTTCTACACAACTAAAGCTTTTCTTGGCACTAGCTTTCACCATACAAGAGCCGTAGCTCTCTCCCAATCCAATCAGGGCATGGCTATTTCTCATGCGTCCCTCTAGTTGCTCCCATCCAATAGTTAGGGAATGTTGACCCTATGTCCATCGACTACGACTTTCGTCCTCGCCTTAGGTCCCGACTAACCCTCCGGGGACGAGCCTTGCGGAGGAACCCTTAGGATTTCGGGGCATTGGATTCTCACCAATGTTTGCGCTACTCAAGCCGACATTCTCACTTCTGCTTCGTCCACACCTGCTTTCGCTGATGCTTCTCACTACCACAGAACGCTCCCCTACCACTCCGTAGAGTCCACAGCTTCGGTATGTTACTTAGTCCCGTTCATTTTCGGCGCAGGAGCGCTTGACCAGTGAGCTATTACGCACTCTTTCAAGGGTGGCTGCTTCTAGGCAAACCTCCTGGTTGTCTCTGCACTCCCACCTCCTTTGCCACTGAGTAACAATTTGGGGACCTTAGCTGGTGGTCTGGGCTGTTTCCCTCTTGACGATGAAGCTTATCCCCCACCGTCTCACTGGCTGAGTCTCACTGGGTATTCAGAGTTTGACTCGATTTGGTACCGCTCTCGCAGCCCGCACCGAATCAGTGCTTTACCCCCCAGTTATATCCTCAACCGCTGCGCCTCAACACATTTCGGGGAGAACCAGCTAGCTCCGGGTTCGATTGGCATTTCACCCCTAACCACAACTCATCCGCTGATTTTTCAACATCAGTCGGTTCGGACCTCCACTTGGTGTTACCCAAGCTTCATCCTGGTCATGGTTAGATCACCCGGGTTCGGGTCTACAAAGTGTGACTAACGCCCTTTTCAGACTCGCTTTCGCTTTGGCTTCAGCATTCCCGCCTTAACCTGCCACACCCTGTAAGTCGCCGGCTCATTCTTCAACAGGCACACGGTCAGACGTTGAATCGTCCTCCCATTGCTTGTAGGCTGATGGTTTCATGTTCTATTTC
>Ga0224723_1002270_pt1:7500-10776 | contig 10776 bp, 5 predicted proteins | sample Balambano_FR2_Me_FD_161647 | JGI IMG/M metagenome (GOLD analysis project Ga0224723, IMG submission 161647) | Freshwater sediment microbial communities from Lake Towuti, South Sulawesi, Indonesia - Balambano_FR2_MetaG | ecosystem: Environmental > Aquatic > Freshwater > Lake > Sediment...
CAACCCATTTCTAGCTAGTATTGTCAAGCAATTGGACGAACTAGGGCTATTGGTTGAGGATCAAGGAGCCAAATGTGTTTTTCTGGATGGCTTCACCAATATGGAAGGTAAACCCCTACCGCTGATCGTGCAGAAATCAGATGGAGGATATAACTATGCCACAACAGACCTGGCAGCGATTCAGTATCGAGTCAATGAAGATCGGGCACAACGAGTCATTTATCCCGTTGGTGTGGAACAAACTAATCACTTTGCTCAGATTTTCCAGGTTGGACGTAAAGCAGGCTGGATCACAGATGATGTGGAGTTTGTTCACACTTCCTTCGGGCACATCTTGGGTGAGGACGGCAAAAAGCTGAAAAGCCGATCGGGAGAAGCACCTCAATTGGAAGAATTGCTGGAGGAATCGATCGCTTATGCTCGTCGCGATTTAGAAAAGCGGCTAAAAGAAGAGGGTCGAGAAGAGTCTGAGGAATTCATTGCTTATACCGCTCAGGTGATTGGCATCAGCGCGATTAAGTATGCCGATTTGAGCCAAAATCGCACGAGTAACTACATTTTCAGTTACGACAAGATGCTGGCCTTACAGGGCAACACGGCTCCTTACATGCTCTACGCCTATGTCCGAATTCGAGGGATCAGTCGAAAAGGCAACATTGATTTTGATTCCTTGGCAGCAGATTGTTCAATCCTTTTGAAAGAGGAAACTGAAGTTGCCTTAGCCAAGCATCTTTTGCAGTTGAGTGAAGTTTTGATGGCGATCGACCAGGATTTATTGCCCAATCGATTGTGTCAGTACCTGTTTGAATTGAGCCAAAAGTTTAACCAGTTTTACGATCGTTGTCCCGTCTTACAGGCAGAAGAACCGATACGCACTTCACGCCTAGTCGTGTGTGATTTAACAGCCCGCACTATCAAACTAGGTCTTTCGCTCTTGGGCATTCCAGTGTTGGAGCGGATGTAGTTAGGTTGACGAGATGCTTTAGACTGGGATAACGTTACGACCAGATGAAAGGGAGAGAGGCAATGCGGCTGTCACAGATGTTGTTTGTCACCTTGCGTGAAGATCCAGCAGACGCGGAAATTCCGAGTCACAAATTACTAGTGAGAGCGGGTTATATTCGGCGCGTGTCCAGCGGTGTGTTTGCCTACATGCCCTTCATGTGGCAGGTATTACAGAAAGTGTCTCAAATTGTGCGAGAGGAAATGAATGCGACTGGGGCGCAGGAAGTATTGTTGCCTGCCCTGCAACCCTCGGAATTATGGAAGGAGTCAGGACGTTGGGACACTTACACCAAAGCCGAAGGGATCATGTTCTCGCTGATCGATCGCCAAAATCGAGAAAATGCGTTGGGGCCAACCCATGAAGAAGTGATTACAGCGATCGCCCGTGACATGATTCGGTCTTACCGCCAGTTGCCATTACATCTGTATCAGATTCAAACTAAGTTTCGGGATGAAATTCGCCCCCGATTTGGCTTGATGCGCGGACGCGAATTCATTATGAAGGACGGCTATTCCTTTCATGTGGATGAAGCCAGCTTGAAACAAACTTATGCCGAGATGGATCAGGCATACCGCAGCATATTCACCCGTTGTGGTCTGAGATTTTTGCCTGTAGAAGCCGATTCCGGGGCGATCGGTGGATCAGGATCACAGGAGTTCATGGTTTTAGCCGATGCTGGAGAAGATGAAGTTCTTTACACCGAAGACGGTAAGTACTCAGCTAATACTGAAAAAGCTATTTCTTTGCCCCCCGAAGCGGAGCCTTCTGCATTTAAGAAATTTGAAAAATTAGACACACCCAATACACCGACAATTGAATCATTAGCCCAGTTCTTGAAGTGTTCTCCAACACAAATTGTCAAGAATGTGTTGTATCAGGCTACCTATGATAGCGGGATGACGGTGCTAGTCTTGGTCAGCATTCGCGGCGATCAGGATGTCAATGAAGTGAAGCTGACCAATGAATTGACCAAGCGAGCTGGGACTTATGATGCTAAAACGCTCTTAGCTCTAACCGTCCCTAATGTAGAAGCGCAAGAGGAGTGGGTCAGCCGTTCCTTGCCCTTAGGCTATATTGCTCCCGATCTGGCAGATGATTACATCCGCAAACAAGAACTGGTGCATCCTCAGTTTTTGCGATTGGTTGATAAAACGGCTGTAGACCTCAAAGCCTTTGTCACGGGGTCTAACGAAACCGGATTTCACGTTGTTGGAGCCAATTGGGACAGTGAGTTCACCCTACCCAAGGAAGTAGTAGACGTGCGAAAAGCCCGACCGGGCGATCGCGCCATCCATGACCCTAGCCAACTGCTCCAGAGTGCGCGGGGTATTGAGGTGGGACATATCTTTCAGTTAGGCGCAAAGTATTCCAAAGCAATGGGAGCGACTTACACCAATGAGCAAGGCGAAGAGATGCCTTTGGTTATGGGCTGTTACGGTGTGGGAGTCTCCCGATTAGCCCAAGCTGCGGTAGAACAATCCCACGATGCTGATGGCATCATCTGGCCTGTAGCGATCGCCCCTTATCACGCCATCATTGCCATTCCTAATATCAGTGATGCGACACAGATGAAAGTGGCAGAACAACTCTACACAGAGCTAAATCAAGCAGGGATTGAAACATTGCTAGACGATCGTGATGAACGGGCTGGGGTAAAGTTCAAAGATGCAGATCTAGTCGGCATTCCCTATCGAATTGTAACAGGGCGATCGCTACAACAGGGTAAGGTAGAGATTGTGAAACGAGCCACTAAAGCATCACAAGAGGTTGCAGTTGAGGCGGTTGTGACAACTCTCACTCAATGGATGACTGAGGCACTAGAAAGCAAATAGTGAACGTCACAAAAAATTAATAACAGGTTATGGATAGATAACTCGTTCCCATGCGCTATGGGAACGATTCAATGGTTATAGAGCACCCTGATAGAAGACCGCCAACGTAAAGCCCATTCTTTATTAATGAGCGATTGGTACTTTTAGAAGCTTCCATCCCAGGTACGAATTCCAGTTTCTTAGCAAGGACAATTGCCATGAGTGATCCTACTTTTGTAATCTAGAACTGATACCATTTTGGATTTTAGATTTCCGATTTTGGATTGCAGAATGCTTGACCAGCTAACCGTTCTGGCAATTGAAATCATGCACATATAGCGGTTTTCACCTCCGTTCAATACAATAAAGGAATATTCTTTAGGGTACTCTTCTATGAAAGCTTATTCAGTTGATTTACGCCAAAAAGTGATCGATGCCTACGAGCAAGAGGATGACTCC
>Ga0224723_1002271_pt1 | contig 10766 bp, 12 predicted proteins | sample Balambano_FR2_Me_FD_161647 | JGI IMG/M metagenome (GOLD analysis project Ga0224723, IMG submission 161647) | Freshwater sediment microbial communities from Lake Towuti, South Sulawesi, Indonesia - Balambano_FR2_MetaG | ecosystem: Environmental > Aquatic > Freshwater > Lake > Sediment | place...
CCTTTCTGCTTGGCCACGATCGCAACGCCCGAAATGGGCGAGAGGTTCTGCGCAAGGCGCGCCTTCAGCACCTCGGCCCGTGCATCCCCATCCACCGCCGAAAACGCCAACAAAGCCGCGGCTACGGCCAGGAGACATCTCATCGCTTTTCACTCCTTGCTGTCATGCTGCCTCTTTCTTTGCGCCGTCATGATGCGGCCATCTCACGAGGTGCAACGGGCGTGCCAATCTCGCCATTCGGCGGCATCCGCTATCCAATGCAGGGAAAGATTTGCTTCTCCACCGGCGGGCGCTGCGCATTTCGGCACGAGAAAAGGCGGCTGCCCCTTGGGCGGGCGATTGGACGACCGGCAAACAAGACAAGTTGCCGAACGCTCCCGGCCCCGCCCTCGTCAGCTGTTCTGCTGCTCGAAGGCCTTTAGGCTCTCAGCGCGAATATATTCGTGGCACCGCCGGCGCAGGCGGATGAACTCGTCATCGACCGCGAGATCCGGGTCGCGCGGGCGCGGTAGGTTCACGGGGATATCGGCGATGATCCGGCCGGGGCTCGCACTCATGATCAGCACCCGGTCGGAGAGGAACACGGCCTCGTCGATGTCGTGGGTGACGAACAGCACGGTGGTGCCGAATTCCGACCAGATCTGCAGCAGGTTCTCCTGCATCATATGGCGGGTCTGGCTGTCGAGCGCGCCGAACGGCTCGTCCATCAGAAGCACGCGGGGGTAGTTGGCGAGCGCGCGCGCGATGCCGACGCGCTGCTGCATGCCGCCGGAGAGCTCGCGCGGATAGCGCTTGGCAAATTTCGTGAGGCCCACCATGGCGATAAAGGTATCGGCGATCCCTTCCGGATGGGCGCGCCCTATCATGCGCGGGCCGAAAGCGACGTTCTCGCGCACCGTCTTCCAGGGAAACAGCGAATATTGCTGGAACACCATGCCGCGGTCCGGCCCCGGCCCGGCGATCGTCTCGCCGTCGACCGTAATGCTCCCGGTTGTCGGCTGCAAATAACCGGCGACGCAGTTCAGCAAGGTGGACTTGCCACAGCCCGAGGGCCCCAGGATGGAGACGAACTGGCCCGGCCTGATGTCGAGCGAGGTCTCCGCCACCGCCAGATGCTTGTCCTTGCCTTTGTCGAAAACGATCGAGACCTTGTCGATCGCGATGCTGCCGCGCTCGCTGCGAACCTGATGAGCCTGGGGCGCCAACGGCTTTTCAGCGGGCAGCGGTTCACGTCTCTCGATGAGATTCATCCGACTTGTCCGTACTGTAGCGAAGACTTCGGCGAGATTTCCTGCAAGGGGCGTGCCACCCCGTGTTCCGAAAAGGGGCTGCCGCTTTTGCGCCGCCCGCACTCCTGGCCGGCGCAGGGCGAAAGCGAGCCGTTTTCCCGATTGCCGGGCACAGCGTTCCAAGTCCCCGCCGGCTGTCTGTCGAAGGCCGGGCTTAGCACCCGAAACGATGGAGCGTTTATGGCAACTAATTGCTATCGCGGCCCCGCCGCCATGTCCGATGCTGACCTCGCGAGTTTCAGGGAGAGCGCCGGACATGACGCCGGATCGCATAGAGGTGACGGACCGGGGACGGCGCTTGACGATCCGCTGGCCAGACGGCCGCTCCGACGAGATCGGAGCGGCGCTGTTGCGCCGGGCCTGCCGGTCCGCCCGGGTCCGCCGCGCCGCGATCGACGGCGCGCCGGAGCCCGCCGGCGACATCTGCATCACCGCGCTCGAGCCGGTCGGGCATTACGCCGTCAACATCGCTTTCTCTGACGGCGAGGCGCGCGGCATTTACCCATGGCCGCTGCTGGCCGAGCTGGCGCGCTGCACGAATCAGGAGGACGGAACAGATGGATGAGATCGCCGGCGGCCTTTCGGAGGTGTCCTGCGACGTCTTGGTGATCGGCGGCGGCACCGCCGGGCCGATGGCCGCGCTGAAAGCCAAGCGCAAGAACCCGGACGCAACCGTCATTCTGCTGGAGAAGGCGAATGTAAAGCGCTCCGGCGCGATCTCGATGGGTATGGACGGGCTGAACAATGCCGTCATCCCCGGCTACGCGACCCCGGAGCAGTACACCAAGGAGATCACAATCGCCAATGACGGCATCGTCAACCAGAAGGCGGTGCTGAAATATGCCGAGACCTGCTATGCGATCATCGAGGAGCTGGACAGCTACGGCATCCGCTTCCAGAAGAACGAGAACGGCGATTTCGACGTCAAGAAGGTGCATCACATCGGCACCTATGTCCTGCCAATGCCGAATGGCGACACGGTGAAGAAAGCGCTCTACCGCCAGCTCCGGCGGGCGCGGCTCCTCATCTCCAACCGCTACATGGCTACGCGCCTCCTCACCGGCGATGACGGCCGGATCGCGGGCGCCATCGCCGTCAACACGCGCAATGCCGAGTTCCTGGTGGTGCGGGCGAAGGCCGTGATCCTGTGCATGGGTGCGGCCGGACGGCTCGGGCTGCCGACGTCGGGCTATATGTTCGGCACCTATGAGAACGCGGCGAACTCCGGCGACGGATATGCCATGGCCTATCATGCCGGCGCGGCGCTCGCCAACCTCGAATGCTTCCAGATCAACCCGCTCATCAAGGATTATAACGGCCCGGCCTGCGCCTATGTCGCCGGCCCGTTCGGCGCGTACACGGCCAACAATGAGGGCGCGCGCTTCATCGAATGCGACTACTGGTCCGGCCAGATGATGCTGGAGTTCTTCAACGAGCTGCAGTCGGGCAAGGGGCCGGTATTCCTCAAGCTCAACCACCTGCACTCCGATACCGTCGCCGAGATCGAGACCATCCTGCACAAGGTGGAGCGCCCGACCCGCGGCGACTTCCATGCCGGGCGCGGGACCGATTACCGGCGCGAGATGATCGAGATGCACATCTCCGAGATCGGCTTCTGCTCGGGCCACAGCGCCTCGGGCGTGTTCGTGGACGAATTCGCGCGCACGACCGTTCCCGGGCTCTACGCCGCGGGCGACATGGCGAGCGTGCCGCACAACTACATGCTCGGCGCCTTCACCAACGGCTCGATCGCGGGCGAGGATGCCATGGCCTACGCGCAAGAGGTCGATTTTGCCGCGTTCGACGCGGCCGGCATCGCGCTTGAGCAGGAGCGCGTGCTGGCCCCGACCCGGCGCGAGGACGGCATCCCGCCGAACCAGATCGAATACAAGACGCGGCGGCTCGTGAACGATTATCTGCAGCCGCCCAAGGTTACTATGAAGTATGAGCTGGCGCAGCGCCGCTTAGCCGAGGTGCGCGAGGACATGGAGACGGCCATGATGGCGCGGAACTCGCATGAGCTGATGCGCGCGCTTGAGGCCGCATCCATCCTCGACTGCGCGGATATGGCGGCCCATGCCTCGCTCTACCGGACCGAAAGCCGCTGGGGTCTCTATCATCTGCGCACAGATTTCCCGGCGAAGAACAACGACGAATGGTTCTGTCACACGCTGCTCTCGAAGAGGGACGGCGTGATGACCAGCGAGAAGCGTGCGGTCGATCCTTACGTCGCGCCGATCGCGGAAGAGGAGAAGGACCTCTACGACAAGCAGCGCATCCGCGTGAGCGCGTGAGCGCCGGGATGGAGCAGCGCTCGGGCGGAACCCTGCGCTTGAATGAACGAACCTCGCGCAACGCCGCAACGCCCCGTGCAAGCGGGATTAGGCGAGGCGACTGCGAAGCAAGGAGATGTCATATGCCTCTGGCCCTAAGCTACACAACCGTCCCGGTCGTCGTGGATGAGGCGAAGTGCATAGCCGACAAGGGCTGCACGGTCTGCGTCGATGTCTGCCCACTCGATGTGCTGCGCATCAGCGACAGCACGGGCAAGGCCTATATGGCCTATGACGAGTGCTGGTATTGCATGCCATGCGCCGCGGACTGCCCCACGAACGCCGTGACCGTCAACATCCCCTATCTGCTGAAGTGAGGCGGCGATGAGCGGTCCGTTCGAAGCCTTCAGCGATCTCTCCGACCTCGCCGAGCGCCTGCGCGCCGCCGATGCGGGCGAGCGCCGCGTCGCCGTGATGGAACTGGCCGACAGCGGCGATCCGGAAGCCGTGCCGCTGCTCGCCGATATGCTCGCCGACCCCGATTCCGGCGTGCGCGCGCAGGCGGCACAGGCGCTCGGCTCATTCGACGGACCTGAAACGGCCACCGCCCTTGCCCGCGCCCTCGTCGATCCGGAAGCGGAGGTGGCGCAAGCCGCCGCGGAGAGCATGGCGGAGCTGAAGGACTCAGCCGCGGCCGATCCGATCCTCGCGCTGGTCGGGCATCCTTCCGCCTTCGTGCGGATGAGTGCCCTGCGCGGCCTCAAGGAGTTGCGGCGGACGGATTCGCTGAAGCCCGCGCTCGGCGCCCTGCAGGACTCCGATCCGGCCGTGCGCGTCCAGGCGATCGGCGTGATCGGCTTTCTGAAGCTGGAGAAGGCCATCCCGGCGCTGAAGGCGGCCAGCAGGGATCCGGAGCCCCACGTCCGCCGCGCCGCAACCGGCGCACTCGCGTTCTCCGCACTGCCCACCGCCGCCGAGGCGATCACCCAGGCGCTGGCGGACAGCGACTGGATGGTGCGTGAGATGGCGGCCGAGACACTCGGCAAGATGCCGCAGGCGACCAATGTCGGCGACAGATTGATTGCGGCGCTTGGTGACGAATTCTGGCAGGTGCGGCTTAAGGCCGTACGCAGCCTTGGCCGGCTGAGGGTGGCCGGCGCTGTGGGGCGCATCGCGGAGAGCCTGGCGCATCCGCAAGCGAACCTGCGCAAGGAGGCGGCGAGCGCCCTCGGCGAGATCGCCAACCCCGCCGCCATTCCCATGCTCAAGGACGTGCTCGATGATCCCGACCCGGATGTCCGCAAGAATGCCCGCTGGGCGCTGAAGCAAATGGAAGGCGCCGCGGCTGCAAGCGGTTCGTGAGCGCGTATGGCACAAGTTCCCGCCTGCGAGAAAGCCAGCCCGGCCGGACGGACGCCAAAATATTTGGCGATCCGCAGATGGCTGAGCAGGCAGATCGCGGCTGGAGCCTATGCTCGGGGCGCTCAGCTCCCTAGCGAACACGAACTTATGGCGCGTTTTGCCGTCTCCCGCGTGACGGTGCGCCTGGCGCTCGACGATCTGCGCCGGCGCGGCGCGATAGAGGCGCAGCGCGGCAAGGGCTATTTCGTCAGCCGGCTCACCGCCGTGCACGACCTGCAGCGATTGCAGAGCTTCGGTGAGATGATGGCGCCCTTGGGCGTCGAGACGCGCTCCGAACTGGTCGCCTTTACAGAGCAGCCCGCCAGTGGCGAAGTCGCTGCCGCCCTTCGGATCGCAGCCCCCGCCCCGGTCACGCGGATAGAGCGGCTGCGCATCGCCGGAGGGACGACAATCTCATATGACGTCAGCTTCTTTCCAACCGATATCGGACAGCGGCTCGCCGCGCTGGACCTTGAGCGGGAGGATATCTTCTTGATGCTCGAGAGGCGGCTCGGCATCGAACTCGGCTTTGCCGATCTCACCATCGAGGTCGTGCCGGCCAGCGACCGGCAGGGCAGACTGCTGGCGGTCCGGGCGGGAGAGCCGGTCATGCGGATTCGTCGGCTTACGCATGACAGCACGGGGCGGGGCATCGATTATGAGCGGCTCTATGCTCCGCTCGATGCGCTGCAGTTCAGGGCCCGGCTCGGCCGCTGGTAACTTTGAGGCAGAGTCTGGGGCCTGTCTGCACCCGCGGGACCTGCGACAACAGCGTCCGCTTCCTCCCAGCACGCCAGCGGCGTCCCCACGCCGCCGTCGCTTTTGACCGGCCCTCGATATTGCGTCCGGATTGGCACGCGGTTTGCTGCATCGTCCTGAGACAAGGCCCCGGCATGAACCGGGCGCGGCCGCCTGTAGCAAATCGAGGAGACCGGCCCTTGGCAGATCACACGACAGAACGGGTAATTCCGGTCACACCGATGCCCGCCGCCACCAAAACGGCGAGGCCGGGGCAGGATTCCGCTGTCTACCTGACGGAGGTGCTTTCGGAGCTGAACCAGGGCGCCGCGTTCCTTGATCAGCTTCGGCTCGACGAGATCGCGGCTGTTAGGCGGGCCGCGGTTACCCGGACCTATGCCGCGGGCGAGCGCGTGTTCTTGCAAGGCGACCGGCATACCGGGATCTATGTGCTCGAAACGGGGCGGGTGCGCACCTATTACGCAGGGCCATCAGGGCGCGAGATCACCCTGGCTTACTGGACGGCCGGCCATTTCGTAGGCGGACCCGAAGTGTTCGGCGGCGGACTGCATGTCTGGTCGGCCAATGCGGTCGAGCCCTCCAGGCTGATTTTCCTGCCCGGCGCGACCGTGAGATCGCTCGCATTACAGATTCCGGCCTTCGCGCTCTGTCTCATTGAGGGGCTCGTAGCGAAAGGCCGCTGCTATTCCGCGCTGGTACAGATGCTCGGCACGCGCTCGGCCAGCGAGCGGCTGGCGCAGCTCCTGCTGATCCTTGCGCAGCTCGATGGCGGCGGCGCGGAGGGCCGCATGGTCGTCCACCGCCGGATTACCCACGAGCAGCTCGCAGGCATCATCGGCGCGACGCGGCAATGGGTGACGAGCACGTTGGCCCGGTTCCAGGCCATGGGCATCATTCGCATCGAGCGGGGCTCGGTCGTCATCGAGCGCCCCGACCGGCTGTAAGAAAGCGGCAGCAGCGATGCCCTATCTCGCCCAGGGCATGATGAGCCGCCCCGCCGCGCGCACGGCAAGGCTCGAAAGGAGACCGAGCACGCCGATGGTGATCATTCCGAGCGCGATATCGGCGTATTGGACGAGGCTATAGGCCTCCCAGGTGAAATAACCGATCCCGAACTGGCCGGAGATCATCTCAGCCGCGATCAGCGAGACCCAGGCCACGCCCATGCCGATGGTCAGCCCGGTGAAGATGTGCGGCAGACAGGCCGGGAAGTAGACCTCGCGGAACATCCGGCGCTCGGAGGCGCCGAGGCTGCGCGCCGCGCGCAACAGGACGCCGTCGATATTGGCCATTCCTGCCAGCGTGTTCAGCAGGATGGGGAAGAACGAGCCGAGGAAGGTGATGAAGACGATGCTTTCCTCGTTTGATGGCCAGAGCATGATCGACATCGGCACCCAGGCGATGGCCGGAATCGGGCGGATCACCTCGGTCACGGGAAAGACGAGCTCGCGAATAAGCCGGAACCGGCCCATCAGGAGGCCGAGCGGGATCGCGATCATCCCGGCGATGAGGAAGCCAAGGAAGATGCGCCGGCAGCTGATATAGGCGTGCTCCAGGAAGGTGCTGGAGGATGCGGCGGCTTCCATCCGCTCCCAGACATCGCTGGGCGAGGGCACATTGATGAACCGCACGTGGAAACTCACCCGGTTCTCGGTGAGAAGATGCCAGGCCACCACGAACAGTGTCAGCGACAGGGCGCCAAGAAGAATAGGGCGCAGTTTGAGCTGCTGCGCCCTTCCCTTCAGAGCCGCCGGAAAGCTGCCCATCGCCACAGGCCCCGGTTGGCGGGGAGGCGCCGCGCGAGGCTTCGGCAACTCCGGATCCACAGAAGCGGCGTGCGGTTCGGCCCGTGGCTCGAGCGTATGGACAGCGCCCATGAATCAGCCTCCCGAGACGACGGCTTGCGCGGCGGCCGCGAAGTTGATCACCTTGCCGCCGGTCTTCGCCGCGTGGGCCTCCGCATCCGCTTTCAACATGAAGGCATCAAGGGCATCGCCGCCAGCGTCCTTATAGGCGACGAAGTAGCCCTGATCGGCGAACATCTTGATCTGCCGTGCTGTATCGAACAGATAGACCTTGGCGATCTTTTTTCCGGCCTTCGCCAGCTCACGAAACGCGCCGAGCGTGCAGGCCGTGCTGCTGTAAGGCGTGATGCCCTCTCCCTCCACCCAGATCTCGCCGGCCTTGCGCGGCTCGGTGATCGGCTTTTTGCAGAACGTGTCCTCGCCCGTCACCTCGTAATTGTCGAGGCTGGCGACGGCCTTCTCGTAATCCAGCCCGAGTTCTGCGTAGGTCTTGCGCAGATAGCTGTCGTTCACCCAAGCCTTGACGTCAAACTCCTTCATCCGCCCGAGATTCTGGAGAACCCTGGCATCCTCGGCGGCATCGGCCACGAGCTGCGGCTTGACGGTCGGGTCCATCGTCATGATCCCGCTCGGGCCAAGGAACATATAGACGACTTCCTTATCGATGCCGGTCCACTCGGCTACCTTTTCCGCCGCCCGCTTCGGGTCGGCCTTGATCCACTCCGTCGCGTCGATCAGAGCCTTGAGATAGGCGTTGACGATTTCGGGATGTTTCTCGGCAAAATCCGTGCGCACGACGACGCCGTGCCAGGTCGGCGCCTTGGTCTCGACGCCATCGAAGATCTTGCGGGCAAAGCCGCGATGCGGCAGCAACTCGGCGAAGGGCACGAAATTGGCGTGACCGTCAATCTTGCGCTCTTGCAGATTGGTGGAGCCGACTTCCGGCGTCTGGCTGACGAGCTTGATCGTGTCCGGCGCCCAGCCGCGATCCTGGAAGGCCTTAAGCAGCATGCCATGGGCGGCCGAGCCGAACGGTACGCTGACCACCTTGCCTTTCAGGTCCTCGATTTTGAAGTAGGGCGCATCCTTGTGGACCATCAAACCGTTGCCGGAGCCGAAAATGTTGTAGGCCGAAACGGCAATGAGCTGGCTCTTGCTTTCCGGATTGCTTTGGAAGGTAAAGCCGTTCACGACGAGGGGGTAATCGCCCATCCCCCCGAATTGCAGCTTGTTCGCCATCATCCCATTGGTGACGGGAGGACCGGAGGTGAAGTTCTGCCAATCGAGCTCGTAGGTGACCCCGGCATATTTGCCGTCCTTCGGCAAATGCTTCTCCAATAGCTTCAGCTCGCGGATGACGGCGCCGGCGTTGACCGTATTGGTCGTGGTGTCCTGCGTGCCGATGCCGATGGTGATGGTTTCGGCCTGGGCCGAAGCGGCAAGGGCAAGTGTGGCGGCGAAGGCGGGAAAAGAGAGCCGCATGCAAAGACCTCCTGTCTGGTTCAGCGCCGTATGCGCTTAAGCCTCGATCCTGGTTTGCAAGCTGCGTGCCACACCCGCGGAGTGTTCAGGTTGATTGCTAAACGTTTGCTAAGGCTATACATTTCCAGAGCAGAGCAGGAAATCATCCGGAACATCCCGGAGACTGCCTTGCCTTGCGGCGCGGCACTGATTGGACTGCTTAAAAAGGCGCGCCGCGCCGCAGCCGCCGTTCAATACAAGTGCGGCGTCTGCCTTGAATACTCGATGCCGCCAATCTGGGCGCCTGCCCGCCTCTGCCTCTTGCTGACTTTCCGCTGTCCGTGAAATGCTGCCGGAGAAAATGATAAACAATGTGGTCCAGGCGGCACGTCACCATCTGGGCACGGGCATTGCTCATATCATGGGGAGAAGTATTCGTCTTAGCCATGAAATCTGTCCTGTTAATGCGTTGGTGGTCAGGCCCGGCAGGGGAGTACCAGTCCCGCGTCGGGCCGGTTGCGTTGAAAAACGACATAAGCATCCTAAAACTAGGGATTTCTGCTGGGTCAATCGCTTTCCAGCATCATTGACGCTTTCCGACAGAATCCTGCACTAAGGCCCGGATGATAACCGCTGCGCAGTGCAGGGCCGCCCGGGCCCTTTTGAATTGGACACAGGACCAGCTTGCGGAGCGAGCCGGGGTCGGGGTGGTCACGGTTCGCCAGTTCGAGCTGATGAGCAGCACGCCCAGGCGTGCCACCTTGGTCGTCATCAAGGCGGCGTTGGAGACAGCTGGCATCGAGTTTCTGGACAAGGATGGCGTCAGGCGGCGATGAAGGTGCGTGAGGTGATAGCGGTGATCGAGGCGAACGGCTGGGAACTCGTCCGAACCCGCGGCAGTCATCGCCAGTACCGGCATCCAGCCAAACCCGGCTTGGTTACGATTGCGGGTAAGCTATCCGATGACTTGGCTCCGGGCACGCTTGGGAGCATATTGAAGCAAGCAGGACTTAAGTGAGTGAGCCATGGAATACACCGTCGTCGTCGAGCCAGCTGGTGACAACTACTCGGCCTATGTGCCGGACCTGCCGGGCTGCGTTGCGACCGGCGCCAGCGTGGAGGACGTACGCCGGGAGATCGCCGCTGCAATGAGCTTTCACATCGAGGGCCTGCAGGAAGCTGGCTTGCCGGTTCCGCCACCGCGCACCGTCGCTGTTGCCGTACTCGTCGGTGCCTGAGTGATGCTTGCCTCACCGCTAGAGTCGTGATCCGCGGCGCACCAGCTTTGATTGGGTCGCTTGGAATTAGGTGCCGGTTACGCTTTCTTCCCTGCGGCGCGCCTGTCCTGATCTGGGCTGCGCCTAGGCCGGTGCGGCGCTTGCGCTCTACTCGACGCCCTGCCTGTTCGCGGCCCAGAGCGCGATCGCGGATACACTCGCCGACATCTTCGCCGATGACGGCCGCCTGCCCGAGACCGAGCACGGCGCCGCCGTCGGCGTGCCGCACTGCACCGCGCTGCTCGCCAGGAACCAGGAAGCCGCCGGCATTCCCGGCTGAGTTATCTGCCTCCAGGTCAACTCGCCGCGTGCCCCCAAACGGCTCGGTGCTCCCTTCCGCGACCGGGCCCGTTCACCGCGGCAGCCGCCTCCTTCGGAGGCGGCCTTTTTGTTCAGATAGCGACAACAGCAAACCTCGGTAGATAAAAGCTAACAAAATCGTCAGATAAGCAATAAATTCCGTTGCGTCCGAGGAGTGAATTATAATGCATCAGCTAAAAT
>Ga0224723_1002272_pt1 | contig 10762 bp, 7 predicted proteins | sample Balambano_FR2_Me_FD_161647 | JGI IMG/M metagenome (GOLD analysis project Ga0224723, IMG submission 161647) | Freshwater sediment microbial communities from Lake Towuti, South Sulawesi, Indonesia - Balambano_FR2_MetaG | ecosystem: Environmental > Aquatic > Freshwater > Lake > Sediment | place...
CCGCCGCGTCATCACTGGCGAAGGCATAATATGGCCCGACCCAGTTGCACGCCAGCAGCGCGATCCGCCCGCCGTTATGATCGAGGATCAGCGGTGTGCGCGCTTCGTCCACCGTCTCCCCCCCGCCGATTGTGGAAATGCTGTTATCACGATACCATGCGAGCGTATTCAGATAGGCCTCGTAGCCATAATCGTTGTTGTGATTGCCGGAAAGCTCGACGATATCCACATCCAGCAGCGTCAGCAGGTCGAAGTGTTCCGGCCTGCTGCAAAAGCTGAAGCTGCCGCCGAACATCACCTCGCCCGCCGCCGGGCAGCCTTCATAAAACGAGACCTCGTTGCTGGTGTGAAAGTAATCATAGGCCGTGACGTAAGGCGCGATCGCCTCCGCCGCCCACACCAGGCCAAATTCATCCAGCGGCGGAATAGTATTGCGAGTCAGCGCGGTGACACCGGAAAACAGGACGCGTGTCAGCCGGGCCGGTTGATAATTGGGCGAGTCGCTGGCAAACGCGAACGGATACACGCTCAGATCCCGATCCAGCGGGTGAACTTCGTTGACATCCAGCACGCGCAGGCGGGTATTCAGCGCGTCGAAGCCGATCAGCGCGAAACGGGTTCGATCGCGCCACAGATCGTTCAGCAGCGCATCTGGCGAGACAATACGTGTGTCGGGGTGGATAGAGACGCCATAATCGGTCAGCGCCGCCGCCGTGACCGAATCGAGCGTCAGGCGGGGATCATAGCTACCCGCTGCGACAGCCGCCAGTGCCGCTTCATCCAACGTGGCGAGCAGGGAGGGAAACGCCACGACTGGCAGATACAGCGCGAGCGCGTTCTCCTCAGGCGCGATCGACGTAGCTTCAGAGGTCGACTCCGCTTCAGCGCTGGCTTCCGGTACGGGTGTGTTCTCCGGCTGGGATGTCGCCTCCGTGATCACATCGGTGCGCCAATCCGCCGTGTAAAAGTCCAGATACGTTTCGAGGTGCTGACGCCAGTAATCGTTGTTATGCTGCCCTTCGGCAAAGATCATGTACGTGTGGGCGCTCCCGCGCTGGTTCAGATGATCGTGCATGATATCCAGACCAGGGGCGGCATAATCGTCCGCGCCGCGATCCAGCCACAGGCGCAGCGCGTCGATATTGGGCGCATTCAAAGCCAGATCGAGCGGGTTACTTTCCGGCGGGGCATGATAGCGATCGAAGAAGGCGCTGTGCCCGCCAACCGCGCTGAACAGGATCGGCTGCCGCAGCCCGATCTGATAAGCCCAGAAACCGCCGCGAGAGATGCCGCCGATCGCGCGCCAATCCCGGCTGGCGCGGATGCGGTATGACGACTCCGCCAGGGGCATAAATTGATTGAGAAAAATCTCGCCCCAGGAATCAGCGCCGAAGCGGTTCTCGTTGCCGATCCAGTTGGCGAACGGGAAGACCGTGATCAGCGGCGGCAGCGCGCCAGACGCGATCTCGCGGTCGAGCAGGTCGATCAAGCCCAGCCGCGCCCATTGGTTGTCGTCCTCGTTACTGCCATGCATCAGATAGATTACGGGGTAGTCATCGTCCGTCTGGTCATAACACGGCGGCAGATACACCGTGTAGACCATGTTCGTATCGATGACATCGGCGCGATAGGAGGGGCGTTCGACACGGCCTGTCGTCTCGTCACAGGTCGATTGGGAGGCGGCTGGCTGGGGCACGGCGACGATCAGAAACAGCAGCGCAAACGCGCACAGCAGGCGGTCAGGTCGCGGCATGGGCATCGCTCACAGATCACGGATCGATGCGCCCGACTCTAGCAAAAAAACAGGCTGCGCCGATAGTGACAATCTGGCGCAGCCCGATTTGTACCCACAATAAACGATCAGTTGCGGTCGTTGGCGCGCTCGCTCAGGCGGTAGCCGATCCCGCGCACATTAACGATCAGATCAGCGTCCTGCTCGGCAGATTTCAGCTTGCGCCGCAGGTTGCTGACGTGAGGACGGATCACCTCGCGCGCTTCAGCCTCATCGACCGCGTAGCCGCGCACCTCGCGCACCAGTTCATGGCATGGGACGACGCGCCCGCGATGCGCCGCCAGATAAAGCAGCAGGTCAAATTCAGTCGGCGTCAGATCAATATCCTTGTCGCCGATGGCGATCTGGTACGCGCCAGGATAGACCGTCAGCGGGCCAAGCTGCATCGAGTTGTTGACCGGCTCCGGCAGGCTGTCGCGTCCACCGACGCCTTCCGGCTCCGCGATCTCATAACCGACTTTGACCGGCTCGACATCGGCGCGGGTCAGTTCAAAAATGTCGGTGCGGATCGCGTCCAGCAGCACACGGCGGCGCTTGAGATTGCGGGAACGCTCCACACCGCGCGCCACGCTCTGACGGATGTCGTGGCTGGAACTGGGCTTGATCAGATAATCGTGCGCGCCCAGCCGCAGCGCCTCCACAGCCGTGCCCAGGCTGGCATAACCGGTCATCAGAATCACGATCGCGTCCGGGGCTTCGTCCTTGATCCGCCGCAGCAGTTCCACACCATCCAGGCCAGGCATACGGATGTCCGTCAGCACCACGTCGAACATCTGCGCTTTCAGGGTCTCCAGAGCTTCTTCGCCGCTGGCGGCTTCGCTCACCACATAGCCGACGCGCTGCAACGTTTTGCTTACCGAATACCGGTTCGCGCCCTCGTCATCGACCACCAGGATGTGGGCGGTCTCATTCGCTGCGCCAGGGATGCTGCCTTCCATACCTCAGCTCCGCCGATTTACGGTTCTACGATTTACTGTATCCTAATTCTTCCTCAAGAATACATGAGGACAAATATTTTTGCAACCCTTACAGAGCGTAACAATTATGAAGAATTGACGAAAACATAACGCCTGAGCGGTGAAGCGTCAAGCGAAACGAAATGTTCGCTAATTACCCATCCCGAATCCTTGAGGACAGCAGCAGTCATGCCAGCAATCTCAAGGATCGGAATCCGATCTCGAAGAGGCGCGGGAATTTTGTGATCGATCATCCAGCGCGCCAGTGACCGGGTATGACCGCCCAGGCCGGGCGGCGCAAAGCGATCCCCACGCTGGCGTGTGCGCAGGATGACGGTCGAACCGGGCGGCACATTCAGCGCGACTGCCCCTGGCATAGGGCTGACGGCCACCCGCAGTGACCACCGCGCGCCCTCAATCTTGGTTAAGCCATCCAGCGTCACAGGGATCAGCGCGCCAACCGGCAGCAGATAACCGCGCTCGACCGGCGGCGCATCCAGCGGCTCGATCCATAGCTGATCATAATCGACGCGCAGTTGAAGCCGGCCCGGCAGCAGCGCCCGAGCCCCGATCGGCCCTTCCCGCCCGATCTGAAGGGCGGCCAGGACATGATCGTAACCGAGATCAGGATCGGGGTTAAGATCCGCGGCGGCGCGCAAGATCCAGCGTCGGGCGAGCGCAGGATGCAGATCGCGGAACACCGTGCGGCGGATCGACCGGCGGTCAGGCGGATCGGCGGGGTCGATCAGCACGGCGGCCTGCTGTGACAACAGATCGTCATCCTGAGCGGCGATCTCACCAAGCCGGGCCAGCGCGGGGACGATCTGCGGGTTGATCGTTTGCAGCGCCGGGATCACCTCCGCGCGAATGCGGTTGCGGGTGAAGTTCAGATCAGCATTGGTCGGGTCGTGGCGCGGCTGAAGATTGTGCGCGCGACAGTAATCTTCCAGATCAGCGCGCGCTGTGCCCAGCAGCGGGCGGATCAGGGTCAGATCGGGATGGCCGGGCAGCAGCGATCGATAGGCCATGCCAGAGACACCCGTGTTACCGGCCCCGCGCAGCAGCCGCATCAGGATCGTCTCGGCCTGATCATCGGCGTGATGAGCCGCCGCGACCGTTCCCGCCCTGATCGCCGCCGCGACCGAGGCGAGAAAATCATAGCGCGCCCGCCGCGCCGCCGCTTCGACCCCAACCTTCATGTGCGCAGCGAGTGAGGCCACCTCCGCGCGACCGACTGAAACCGGCAAGCCCCATGCCTCCGCGATGTGCGCCACGAAAGCGGCATCATTCGCGCCAGCCTCCCCGCGCAGACCGTGATCAAGCGTCGCCACATGCAGATCGATCCGCAGTGTGGGGCGCAGATCGCGCAGCAGACGGAGCAGCGCCAGCGAGTCTGCACCGCCGGAGACCGCGACGACCAGCGTTTCCCCCGGCGTGATGAGGTCATGCTGGCGGAAGGCTCTCAGAAGCGCCTGCGCAAGCGCGTGATCAGACATGGCAAACAATGACCTGAAAGTTAACGATATGCTGAAAGAAAGGATTTACGACTTGACGATCGTTCATCCTGTCACCATTATAGGGCGGTTGTGTTGAGGGCACAGGGCGATGTGCTATAATCCCGCCCGGTTGCCACACGAACGCCATCAACGCCCCGCTCCAGGGTGGATGCCGTTCCGCTTTACTCTCGCCGGTGGCTTAGGAGTCCTGTGTGTTTAGCCCGCTAGATTATTTCTTTGGCCTGTTCTCGCTGGACATCGGCATTGACCTGGGAACGGCCAATACGCTTGTGAGCGTCCGGGGCAAGGGCATTGTGATCAACGAACCCTCGTTTGTCGCTACCGAGCGCCGGACTGGACGACCGATCGAAGTGGGCGCGCGCGCCAAGGAAATGTGGGGGAAGAACCCAAAAGACATTATGATCGTCCGCCCGCTGCGCGACGGCGTGATCAGTGACTTTGAGGTGACGGAGGCCATGCTCAACCACCTGATCCGCAAGGCGCATGAACATACCTGGGTTCCGATCCCCCGCCCGCGTGTGGTGGTCGGCATCCCCAGCGGGGTGACGGAAGTGGAAAAGCGCGCGGTCTATGACGCCGCGATCAGTTCCGGCGCGCGCGAGGTGTATCTGATCGAGGAGCCGGTGGCGGCGGCGATCGGCGCGGGGCTGCCGGTCACAGAGACGCGCGGCAGCATGATCGTCGATATTGGCGGCGGCACGACCGAGATCGCCATCTTTTCGCTGGGCGGCATCGTGATCAGCCGGTCGATCCGCGTGGCGGGCGACGAAATGGACGAGGACATCGTGCGCTACATGCGCAACAAACACAACATGATGATCGGCGAGCCGATTGCTGAAAAGGTCAAGATGGAGATCGGTTCGGCCTTTCCGCTGCCGCAGGAACGCACCACAGCGGTAAAAGGTCGCAACCTGGTCAACGGCCTGCCCAAACAGATGGACGTCAGCTCGATCGAGATTCGTGAGGCACTGAGCGGCTCGGTCAACATTCTGATCGACACGATCAAGGACGCGCTGGATGATACTCCGCCGGAACTGGTGGCCGATCTGATGGAAAGCGGCATCTGCCTGGCGGGGGGCGGCAGCCTGCTCAAGGGATTAGCCGCGCGGGTGACGGAAGAAGTCAACATCCGCGCGTGGGTGGCCGAAGACCCGATGACCTCGGTGGCCCGTGGGGCGGGCCGCGTGCTGGAAGATTATAACAACCTGCGCCGGCTGCTGGTCGGCATTGAGCGTGGCAGCACCCGGCATTGACATTCAGCAGACGCGCTGATCATTCCTCTGTTCAAATCCCTGTGATGCGCCTTAAACTCCTGGACGCGCCGCTTATCCGGGCGGGTTATTGATCGCCGCCCTGGGGCTGCCTGTCGCCCGTGGATTGTGTGGAGGATATGGCATGAGAACAACCTGGCGAGCCAACCGGATCGTCTTCTTCCTGTTCTGCACCCTGTTATGTGCCGGCCTGATCACGGTCAGCGCGGCGGGCGCGATCGGCCCTGTGGAAGGCATTCTGGCCGGGCCGGTCAGTTTTCTAACAGGACTGTTTAATGACGTGGCGCTGTCGTCCAGCGCACTGGCGGCAGAACTGGCCGAAATCCAGACTCTGCGGGAGCGCAACGCCGAACTGGAAGCGGCGCTGGCCCAGTTCCAGGCCGAACTGGTCGAACTGCGGGAGATCGCGAGCGATTACACCCGCCTGACCGAATTGGCCGAATACAGTTCAACACGCGAAGACCTGGAACTGCTGACGGCGGACGTGATCTACTACGATCCTTCCAGCCGCATCCGCACCATCGTGATCAACGTGGGCACGCGCGACGGGATCGCCGCCGGGATGCCGGTCGTCTCGGCGGGATCGCTGGTCGGGCGGGTGATCCAGGTCAGCGCCAACGCCGCGCGGGTGCTGCTGGTGACGGACGAGTCCAGCTACGTCAGCTCTCGGCTGCAAACCTCGCGGGAAGAGGGCAGTGTCGTCGGCCTGCTGACCGGCAACCTGCGCATGATCGATATTCCGCTTGACGCGGAGGTGCAGGAAGGCGACCTGGTGATCACCTCCGGGCTGGGCGGCAATTTTCCAACCGATCTGGTGATCGGGCAGGTCAGCAGCGTGCGCCAGTTTGAATTTGAACTGAGTCAGGAAGCCGAGGTGCGTTCGCTGGTCAGCTTCGGCACGCTGGAATTTGTCCAGGTGATCACCAGCTTCCAGCCGATCGACATTTCCGTCTTTGAAAGCCAAGACGACCAGCCTTAACCGACCAACCGGCTATGCGACTGACCACCACCGCCAACGTTCTCAGCCTGCCGATTATGCTGCTGGCGGCTGCCATTCAGGCCAGTTTCGTGCCTCAGATTCGGCTGCTGGGCGGCGGGCCTGACCTGATCTTTCTGCTGGTGCTGGCGTGGTCGATCAACGCTGACCTGGACAGCAGCGTGGTGTGGGCCTTTGTGGGCGGGATCATGATCGACCTGCTTTCCGCTGCGCCAACCGGGTCGTCCGTCATGGGGCTGCTGTTTCTGGTCTTTGCCACCAGCGGCATCGGCGGCCAGGTCTATCAGATCGGTTTCACCATCCTGGTGGGCCTGGTGATGATCGGCACGCTGGTGCAGCAGGTCACTTTTATGATGGTCATCTCGCTGGCAGGATTCCGGGTCAGCTGGCTGGAAGACTTCAGCTATATCATCGCGCCGACAATGCTTTATAATCTGGTACTGATCTGGCCGGTGTACTGGTTTGTGCGCCGTTTGCAGCGCCGCCTCGACCGCCGGTCGATCAAATCGTAAAGCGATTTGCGGGTAACAACACTGCGATGAGACCACTGCAACCCTTTCAGGGATGGCGTTTATCCTTCTTCCAGGGAGTCGTATTCGCCGTCTTTCTGATCTTCGGCGTGCGCCTGTACCAACTGCAAATTCTGGAATATGAGAACGCGCAGATCGCCGCCGATGATAACCGCCTGAGCGAACTGCCGATCCCGGCGGATCGCGGCATCATCGACGATCGCTACGGGCGGCGGCTGGCAGGCAATTCTCCGGCGTATAACGTGACGATCGTCCCGGCGGAACTGCCAGCGACCCAGGCGGACACGTTGCAAATTTACAACCGCCTCGCCGCGCTGCTTGAGGATGTGCCCCCCACGATCGCCAGCGCGATCGCCTCGAATTCAGAGACGGCCAGCATTGAGGAATTGGTCGCTGTCGGCGAGGGCATCGCGCCCTTCCGCCCGGTAATCATCGCCACCGATGTGCCCTATCACACCATGCTGCGCATCCGCGAGGAACGCTGGAGCCTGCCAGGCGTCGATATTCAGACCGCTGCCGTGCGCGAATACCCTTACGGTGAACTGGTATCGCATATCATTGGCTACATGGGGCCGATCGGCCCGGAAGAAGCCGAGGCGTTGATCGAGCAGGGGTATGATCCGGCCTTTGATCGGGTGGGTTATGACGGCCTGGAAGCATCGCTGGAAGACATCCTGGCCGGGCAGAATGGCATGGAACAGCGCGAGGTCGATATCGCCGGTGAGGTGATCCGGGTGGTGGAGCAGACCGCGCCCACACCGGGTCAGAATATCCGCCTGACGATCGATGTCGATCTTCAGGCTGCGGCGCAGCAGGCGCTGATCGATCAGATCGCGCTGATCAACGAGCAGGCGCAGGCCATCATTACCCAGCGCGGCGTGGTGATCGCCATGAACCCGATGACCGGGGAAATCCTGGCGATGGTCAGTTATCCCAGCTACGATAACAGCAACTTTGCCCGCGCTATCGACGTGGATTATTATCTGCAAGTGAGCCAGGATCCCCTGCGACCGCTGCTGAATCAGGCCGTTGGCGCGGCTTATGCGCCCGGCTCAGCTTGGAAGCTGATCACCGCGGCCGCCGCGCTGGAAGAAGTTGTGATCGACCCGCTGACCCCGCTTTACGACGGCGGCGATCTGCTGGTGGAGAATTACTACGCGCCCAACGATCGGGCCGCCGATCAGCGCTTTGTGTGCTGGTTTGATTTCGGCCATGAGTGGCAGAACATCCGGCAGGCCATTACCAACAGTTGCAACGTGTACTTTTACCAGATCGGCGGCGGCAACCCGGCCTATAACCCGCAGACGCTGCGCCCCGGCGGCCTGGGCATCACCGATCTCTTCCGCTACTCGACGGCGCTGGGGATCGGCTCGTACACCGGCGTCGAACTGTATGGCGAAATCACCTCCGTCATGCCAGACCCGGACTGGAAGCGGCGCACACGCGGCGAAAGCTGGTCAACCGGTGACACCTATAATGCTGCCTTCGGCCAGGGATATATCAACGTGACCCCGCTTCAGTTGATCAACTCGGTGGCCGTGCTGGTCAACGGGCAGGCGCTCTATCATCCCACGCTGATCCGCGAGTATCTGGATGCGGAAGGCAGCGTTGTGCAGCCGTTTGAGGCCCAGGTGCTGCGGACGATCACGCCGGAGGAGGTCAATCCAGACGGCACGATCACCCTGCTGATGTACGAGGATATGATCATCCACGGGGAAAACAGCCTGGCGTGCCGCTGCGAGCCAGACAGCGGCTTTTTCAGCAGCAGCCTGTGTGATCCCGACGGCTATCGCAACAATGCGGACATCAATCCGGACAATTTCATCGAAGATATTCGCCCGTATCGGGTCTATGTGCCGCCTACCCTGAATTTTAACTTCACCACCATCTGCACCCCTTACCGCTTCGACAGCAGCTATACACCGCCCTTTATCAGCGCGGAAAATATGCAGATCGTGCGCGAGGGGATGCGGCTGGCCGTCAGCGAAGGGACGGCTTCCCCGGCCAATCTGCCTTATGTGGAGGTCGCCGGGAAGACCGGGACGGCGCAGTATTGCGACGACATCGCCTATGCGCTGCGCCAGTGCGAACCCGGCAACTGGCCCGCCCATGCCTGGTTCACCGCTTACGCGCCTTATGAAAACCCGGAAATTCTGGTCGTGGCGTTCGTCTACAACGGCGACGAAGGGTCGCGGAACGCGCTGCCGGTGGTGGTGCGCACGATCGACGCTTACTTCCGCCTGCAAAGCGAGCGTGAAGGGACTGCGCCGCCAGAAGCCCTGCCGGAGATCATCGTGCCGCTGTTCCCGGAAGACACACAGACACAACCCGCCGCGCCCGTTGAGGAAGAACCCGCGCCAGAAGCGACCCCGGCGGTCGGCGCGCCATGATCGACACGCTGCGCGCGCAGATGGACGCGCGGGGTTGGGCGTGGCTGCGCTACCTGCTCCCAGCAATCGCTTCAGGCGCGGCAAGCTGGCTGGCCTTTATGATCATCGGCCAGACACCGCTGATCCGCGCGAGTGGGCTGGCGCTGGTAATCACGGGCATGACGCTGACGCTGCGCTGGATGGGCGCGCTGCTGTCGCTGGTGGGGGGCTTGGCGCTGGCCTTTTCGCCCGCGTTCTGGTCACAGACCGGCGGCGGTGCGAGCGCTGGCCCGGCCTCAATCGTGATCGCGGTGATTGCGGCGGCAGTGGCGGCGGGTCTCCTCATCGCGCTGCTGCGGCGGCCCTATCTGGCGATCGGCTTCGCGCTGGCCGTCTTCGCGCTGATCTTCTGGAGCCAGGTCAGCACCCCGCGCAGCCTGCGCCTGACCGGTCTTCTGAGCGCCTATCTGATGTTCCTGCTGGTCGATGCGCTGCGCGCCACCCATCCCCGCCCGGACGATCCCCCGCCCGCGCCGATCGACCTTCAGCACGCGATCGGCCTGCTGATCCTGCTGCTGTTGGGCGTGCTGAACGATCCGCTGTTCGTGCTGCTGCTGCCCGCCACCCTCATGGGGTTATGGCTGACGCGAACCCCCCTGCCGGTCTGGTACTGGGGTGCGCTGACCGCCGCGCTGATCGTCGGGCTGCGCGGGATCGCCCTTACCTATATCGACCCGGAATGGTGGCGCTATTCCGCCGTGGCTGCGCAGGATGCCGGGCTTGAGGTTCCGGCGCTGCTGGCTGATGGCTGGTGGCAGGGTGAACGCTGGATCAACCTGATCCGGCTGATCACCGCCCAGTTCACCGTGATCGGCGTGGGGTTAAGCATTCTCGGCCTGGCGCGGCTGGCACGCTGGTATCCGGTGCTGGGCGTGGTGACGATGATCGCCTATGCCTGCTATGCCGCCTTTGGCCTGCTCTACTTCGGCCCGGATCGATCGATCCTGCTGACGCCGCTGTTCATCATCCAGATCGTGTGGCTGACCTATGCGGTTCGCGCGTTCGGCCAATGGCTCAACAAGACCTTCCACATCGTCGATTATCATCCGCACTGGATCGCCACCGCGACCTATCTCACGCTGCCCGCTTACCTCTTCTCGCTGATCACGCTCTGATCCAAATTGAGGATCTCACGGCACAAATTTACAAGGCCTGGCGCGCCAAACCTCTACAACAACGCCCTTTTCACTCAATGTAAACATACGCTGCGCCAATAAACATAAAAGCCACCAGAGCAACCTCCGGCGGCTTCGTATTGTTCTGTGCTGGG
>Ga0224723_1002273_pt1 | contig 10760 bp, 6 predicted proteins | sample Balambano_FR2_Me_FD_161647 | JGI IMG/M metagenome (GOLD analysis project Ga0224723, IMG submission 161647) | Freshwater sediment microbial communities from Lake Towuti, South Sulawesi, Indonesia - Balambano_FR2_MetaG | ecosystem: Environmental > Aquatic > Freshwater > Lake > Sediment | place...
GAGACAATGCGAGCGACGCTTGAGAATCCGTTGGTGAAGCGGACCTTGCGAAATGCGCTCGAAAGGGCCGAGGGAGCCGTGCCCGAGGGACAACACGTTGCCTTGGGCGGCGCGTTAGCGGCGCCCGCGGCCGCCCGCGCCAAGCGAGAGATTGCCGCGATTCCCATTCAAACGCAACCGAGACGCGGCGTTTGGGTGGCACTGGTGGCGCTCTTGTGTGTGGGGACCTTCGGCGTTTGGACATTGCTGCGGCCGTCGCCGCGACGGGTAGAATTGGCGCAAGTTCCCGCGCCCCAGGCGACGGTGGCGGAACCCGCGGTGGTCGAGTCGCAAGCCGGGAAAGTCGTGCCGCAGGCTGCCCCGCCGCAACGCGCCGAAACCGAGGCGAGCCGTCGCACGAGAGCGACCGAGGCGGCGCAAGATCGCTCTCAGCCCAAGGCTCAAAGCGTCGAGCTAATTGCCGCTCCCGCGCCAGTTGACGCGCCGTCTTCGCCGAGCCGGGCGAACGAGGGCGCGGCGGCAGAGCTTGCGAGCGGCCGACCGGCTGCGCCGCCGCCGGCTCCCGCGCCAGCGGCCTCGCAATTGGTGTACGCGTTGCGCGATGAAGACAAGAAGATTGGTGCGGAGCGAGAAAGAAGGCCGGGAGAGAATCGCGTTGCGCTTAGCGCGAAAAAGGCGGCGGCCCTCACTCCGCCGCTCCGGATTTCCGGTGGCCGCATCGAAGTTGAGGCGGGGCTGGCCGGTCATCTTTACGCTTTTCGAAATGAAGGCACTCGCTTTCGTAAGCTGCGAAGTTTGTGTCCCGTGGAAGTTAAAGCCGATGGCGTACGCTCGTTTGCGATTCCGGAGGATGGCGCGGGAACGTATTACTTGCTCTTGGCCCCGCAGCGTGACGCGCAGTTGGATCAACTACCGGAAGTGCAGGACGGCGCTCTGCCTGTGCGCAACTGGACTCGGATCGCGGTGAACTAAGGGCTGATTAGAAGCGAAACACAACCGGCCAAAAGGGGCCCTGCCCGACGGCCGCCGAGGGAAAGGCGTCGTAAAAATAGGCGCGGGGGCGCATGCCGTCTTCTTCGCTGGGCGGGAAGGCGAAAAAGAGTTGCACGCTTCTCTCTTCGCGCCGATTGGACATAAGCCAACTCACGAAGGCGTGTTCGCACGAGTGATAACCGTTCTTCCAAGGCCATTGCTTGCCGAGACCTTGGGGCGCGCCACTGGCGGCGTTGATTTCACTCCAGACTTCTCCGTTTTCTTTATCGACGAAGCGGTCGAGCCAGTATTGCTGGGTACGATCGAGCATGGACCAGAGGCGAGGGTTTCGCGCCGCCATGGTGGCCGCGAACTGGTCGAGTTCAGCATAGACCCACCAACTCTTGTCGCGGCCAACGCTGCCATCGAGCCGAATCTCGTTATTCCAGGCGCCAAGCTCGGGATCGAACGCGCGGTCCAGAAGGCGCAGCCCGTTCGCCTCGGCGAAGTCCAGCAAATTACGATCCGCGGTCAGGAGCGCCGTGAAGCGAATCATCCAGAACGCCTTAATGCTATGCCCGAAGTCTCGCGTGCCCGGCGTGTTGAGGTCCAGGGTGAAGAGATTGTCCCCGGGATCGTAGAACTTATCGATCATCAAATGCGCGAGGACGCTCAGGCTGTTGAGGGTTTCCTCGCGGTAGCGCTCCGGCAGAATCGGGGCGATCAGGACCAGATAGGCGTTCATCTGATCGAGTTGGGCGACGAGGCGTTGCGCGTCCCAGCGCTCGTTGCCGTTGCTGTCGAGTTGCCAGTTAATTGTGTTTGAGGCGGCGTTGTAGAGCTGGCCGAGAATGAAGTCCTTGGTCATCAGAATGTCGTAGAGAGCGGCGGGATCTCGCGAGACAAAGTAATACATGCTGAGGCCGAGGAGCCCGTAGGCGAGTTCCTGGGCGTTGCGAAACTCGAGACGCGGCCCCCAGAGGTTGTTGTTGAGATTGAGGCGGGTGTAGACGGCGCCGGCGGCGCGGTCGATTCCCTGGGAACGTATGTAATCGGCTCCGGCTTTACACCAGTTCCAATACCGTTCTTCACCGGTCCAATGGAAGGCGAGGCAGTAAGTGTAGGTTTGGCGGGACTGGGCAACCATGTACTTTTCTCGCGTCAGGAGCCAGGCGTTGCCGGCGACCTCCGGGCACGGACGCGCGAAATCGAGCGACGCGCCGTTGTTGCAGCGCGTCGTCGGAAAATTGCCAACTGGCGAGCCTAAGGCACTGGGCATTGACCAGAACGGCATCAATTCGGCGTCAAAATGCTGGCGCCAGCGCTCGGCGCTCACACCAGTCTGGGCCGAACAAGCCAGGACCACCAGCGCGAGGAGTACCAGGAACCGAAGCACCCCAACATTTTATGAGTTTTCGTGAAAGGGCTTCTCGGGCGAAGGCATTTCTCCAGTGAAAGGAAGCTACATGCCGAAGCTGATTTACACAGATCGATGGATGGGATTAGGCGCGGCCGCGATAGCGGCCGGTCTTGGTTTACTGGCGAGTTCTCCCGAGGTAGCCGCCGCTCCGCCGGAGCCCGCGCCGGGGAGTTTGTATCGCATCCGGCCGGACGGGCAGCGGATTGATTGCCCTTTGAAGCATACCGACGTTCAGGCGACTATCTCAGGGCCGATGGCGACAGTAACCGTGCGGCAGGATTTCGTTAACGAGTCCCCCGACACGATCGAGGCGATCTACAACTTCCCGCTGCCTGTGATGGGCGCGGTGTACGGCTACCAGATGCGCGTTGGCGATCGCTTGATCAAAGGCAAGATCGCCCGCAAAGAAGAAGCGCGGCAAGCCTACGAGCAGGCGCGACAACAGGGGAAAACGGCCGGATTGCTCGACCAGCAGCGGCCGAACGTATTTCGACAGTCGCTCGCTAACATTCCGCCAGGAGGAAAAGTTAGTGTGGAGATTCATTACGTTGAACTTGTTTCTTACGAGAACGCGAACTACGAGTTCGTTTTCCCGATGGTCGTGGGGCCGCGCTACTTTCCGAAGCATTCGGCAGATCAAGCACAGGTGAATCCACTCGTTACCGCCAAGGGCACTCGCGCCGGACATGACATCTCGATCTCTGTCAAGCTCGAAGCCGCCGTGGCGCTAGGGACGATCGAAAGCAACACGCACGCCGTGCATCGCAAGAAACTCGACGGCAATACCGAGGAGATTCGCTTGGCGCAGTCCAAGGAGATACCCAATAAGGACTTCGTGCTCCGCTACCGCGTCGCTTCGCGCGAGATCGCGCCTTCGCTCTTAACGCAGCGAGTGGGCAACGACGGCTACTTCAGCTTTGTGATCGATCCTCCGGCGGTGCGCACTTTGGAGATGAACATCACTCCCAAGGAACTGGTCTTTGTCATTGACACCTCGGGGTCGATGCACGGCTTTCCGCTCGACAAGGCGAAAGAATCCATGCGGCTTGCGATCGACGGGTTGAATCCGCGGGATACGTTTAACTTGATTACCTTCGCTGGCGATACGCATATCCTGTGGCCCGCGCCGCGTCCGGCCACGGCGGCGAATGTCGCCGAAGCCCAACGCTTTCTGTCGGGGCGGACTTCCGGCGGCGGCACTGAAATGATGAAAGCGATTCGGGCCGCACTGGACGGCACCGATTCCCAGGAGCATCTGCGCGTTGTGTGCTTCATGACGGATGGCTATGTGGGCAACGAGACCGAGATCATCACGGAGATTCGCCAGCACCCAAATGCGCGCGTCTTTAGCTTTGGCATCGGCAGTTCAGTAAACCGCTTCCTGCTGGACAAGATGGCGCAAGCGGGACGCGGCGACGTGGAGTATGTCAACTTGAACTCCGATGGCTCCGCGGCCGCCCGGCGCTTTCATGAGCGAGTACGTCATCCGTTATTAACGGATATCGAGATCGATTGGAACGGACTGCCGGTGAAGGACATCGTGCCAGCGCGGATTCCCGATCTCTTTAGCGCGAAACCCTTGATCGTCACGGGCCGATATAGCGGACCCGCGAGCGGCACGATTCGTATCCGAGGCAAGCAAGGAGGGCGAGCCTACTCGCGCGAGTTGCGAGTGAATCTGCCGGAGGCGATGAACGAGAATCCGGCGGTACCCCTCGTCTGGGCCCGGCATTCGGTCGATGCCCTGTCGTCCGATCCGCAACAGAATCGCGAGCTGATCACGCAGCTTGGTCTGCGCTACGGGTTGATGACGGAATTCACCAGCTACTACGCGGTAGAAAACAAGGTGGTCAATGAGGGCGGACATTCGCGGACCATCGAAGTGCCCGTTGAATTGCCGGAAGGCGTTAGTTATGAGGGCGTCTTTGGCGAAACGCGAGGACAGATGAAGATGGCCAGAACCTTCGCGCCTGGCGCCATCGCCATGACCGCCGCGCCTACTCCGATCCTGACTGACAAAGCCGCGACCGCCAACCGCGTGCGTGAGCGCGTGGATGCTGAATTGGCTAGAGACGAGGCCCGGACAGGAAGCGCGATTCGCGTGAAGCTGCTTCTCAAGAATGCAAGCGCGGAGACGCTGAGAAAACTTGTGGAGCTTGGCTTCAAGGCCGACCCCGCACCAGCGGGCGCGCTATTCCTGACGGGGACCATCGACGGATCGAAGGTCGAGGCGTTGAAGAAGTTGGAGAGTGTGCTGCGGGTGGAACTCGTTTACTAAAGCCCTCCCAAGATGAGTCAGGAAGGCTGGGTGCGCGGTCCTCGAGCGCCCAGCCTTTTCTCATTTTTGACCTTGCTGACTAACCGGGTGGCCGCGCAGATTGACGCAATATAGTTTTCCTGGTCGAAATGAAAAGGTCCGAACGTCGAGTAATCCCGTTGCGGCCGGTGAGGTTGGAAAAAGTTGTGCCAGATTACTTCTTCTTCGGAAAAACAATGCGACCGCGCATGGCAGATATTTGAGCACCTATAATTTACGCATGACCCGACGTGAACTGGCGGCGCTGGCCGGCGCGCCGATGCTGGCTGAGGATTCGGAGGCCATACCGGGTTGGCCGGTATTTGACGGCGCGGAGGCATCGGCGCTCCAGGATGTACTGCGGAGCGGGAAATGGGGCCGGGGAAATGGCTCGGCCGTGACCGCTTTTGAGGCAGCGTTCGCCAAGCGCACCGGCGCGAAGCATTGCCTCGCGGTCGCCAATGGCACGTCGGCGCTGATGACGGCGTTGGGCGTTCTTGATATCGGCCCCGGAGACGAGGTCATCGTACCGCCCTACACCTTCATTGCCACGGTCAACGCGGTTCTGCGATTTCATGCGGTTCCGATTTTTGCCGATATCGATCCAAAGACGCTGCAGATGGATGCGGCGAAAGTTGAGGCGCAGATTACGCCGCGTACGCGCGCCATCATTATGGTCCACATGGCGGGCGGTGTTGGGGAACTTGGCCGGGTCTTGGAGATTGGCAAGCGGCGCGGGATCCCGGTCATCGAGGATGCGGCGCAGGCGCATCTCGCCGAATGGGAGGGCAAGCATGTCGGCACGCAAGGAACCATGGCGTGCTTTAGTTTTCAAGCATCGAAGAATCTGAATAGCGGGGAGGGCGGAGCTCTGCTTACCAACGACGATGCGCTTGCCGAGAAGGCCTACGCTTTCCACAACAATTCACGGGGGCGAACGCAACCCGGAACCGAGTTCCGCTACCAGATCACAGGCGCGAACCTGCGGCTCACGGAGTTTCAAGGAGCGCTGTTGATTGCTCAGATGACGCGCATCGAAGAGCAAGCGCAGCGGCGGACGGAGAATGCGAAGCGTTTGGATGGCGTGCTCAGGGATGTCCCCGGGCTTAGTCCCGTGGGCGTTGCGCGCGGCTGTACGCGGCATGCGTATCATCTGTACATGTTTCGCTACGAGGCGGCCAAGCGCGCGAACGTGTCTCGTGCCGTGTTTCTGCAGCATCTCGGCGTGCCCGCCAGTGGCGGCTATGTGCCCCTTGAAGAGGAACCCTTTCTCGAGAATGCGTTTCGATCCAGAGGCTTTGAGTTTGCCTACGGGAAGAACTATTTCTCGAAGTGGAGGAGAAGGAATGACTGTCCCGTGAATCGCCAGGCTTGCGCGGAGACGGTTTGGTTCACGCAGAATCTTCTGCTCTCCGGCCCCCGAGCGATGGCCCGGATCGAGAAGGCGCTGCGAGCGGGAGCGCGAAACTGATAGACTCAGGATCGCGATACGGTGACGAGGGATTTTGGAAAGGATCGACATGAGAATGTTTCGACTTGGTTTGCCTTTGTTTTGCGCCGCACTCGCGTTGGCGGGTACGGTGGAACTGAAATCCGCAGGTCAATTGGCCTTTGGGCCGAAGGGCGTTTTGTTTGTCGGCGATTCGGCCGCGGCCAAAGTTTATGCGATCGAGACGGGCGATACGTCCGTCGCGGCCGCCAAGCCGTTCGAGGTGAAGGCGATCAACGAAAAGGTAGCGGCCATGCTTGGCGCGACGCCCGATCAAATCCTCATTGCCGACGCGGTGGTGAACCCGATCTCCAAAAATGTTTATCTTTCCGTTGCGCGCGGCAAGGGTCCGGGCGCGACAGCGCTGCTGCTCAAGGTTGACGCTAGCGGTAAGATCGCCGAGCTTCCGGTCGCCAAGCTGAAAGCGAGCGAAGTGAGCTTGGTTGATGCGCCGAGCGAAGACGCGAAGGATCGCCGTGGGCAAAGCCTACGCACAGAATCGATCACGGATCTCGCGTTTGTCGACGGCAAGGTTTTTGTTGCGGGCCTATCAAACGAAGAATTTTCTTCCAGTCTGCGTTCGATTCCGTATCCTTTCAACGCCGCTGCCAAAGCCGCGTCGATCGAGATCTTTCACGGAGCGCATGGCCGCTTCGAAACCAATGCGCCGGTGCGCACTTTCGTTCCCTTCACGATCGACAACCAGCCGCATATTCTCGCCGCCTACACGTGTACGCCGCTGGTGAAGATTCCGGTTTCTGAGCTTAAGCCGGGCAACAAAGTGAAGGGCGCGACAATCGCCGAGTTGGGCAACCGGAACCGTCCGCTCGACATGATCGTTTACAACAAAGACGGCCAACAGTACATACTGATGGCGAACTCGAGCCGCGGCGTGATGAAATTGCCTACCGCCAAAATCGAAAGCTATCCTTCCATCACCGCGCAGACCGAAAAGCAGGGCGTTCCGTACGAAACGATCGCGACGCTCAAGGGCGTGCAGCAGTTGGACAAGCTCGACGACAAGCACGCGCTGATGTTGTTGGAAGATTCCGGCACGCTCGATTTGCGCGCCGTGCCGCTTCCGTAGTTTTCAACGTGCAGTCCTGGTGGCTCATTTTGGCGGCGGCTCCGCTCCTCTTGGGTGTCGAGCCGCCGCCCGTGTTCACACGCGACGCTGAAGGCGTCGGCGTGACGGGTATCCCTGTGCCGCGCGCCGGATGGGAAACCTTGCTGCGCGTTTCGGTCGGCTCACGAGAGAATCCTCCGCTCCTGGGTAACGTTGAAAAGACTACGACGGGATTGCGTTTTCGGCCGCGTTTTCCGGTGGCGGAGGAACTCGACTTGGTGGTCGTGCTCGCGGGGAAACAAGAGTATCGGCTACGCGGAACGCGAAGTGTCGTGCTGCCTACAACGCGCGTGGCAGCCATCTATCCATCCGCAAAAAGCGTCCCGGCCAATCTGTTGAAGTTTTATTTGCACTTCGATGCGCCGATGGCGCGCGGGGAAGCTTGGCGGCATCTGCGCCTGCTCGACGAAAGGGGCGAAGCCGTTGACCTGCCCTTCCTCGAAATCGATCAGGAGTTGTGGGACCCGGAAATGAAACGCCTTACGCTGCTCTTTGATCCAGGGCGGATCAAGCGCGGTGTCTTGCCTCGGGAACAGGGCGGAACCGCGCTTGAAGAAGGGAAGCGGTACACGCTTCTGGTGGATGCGGGTTGGAAGGATTCCCAAGGCCGACCGCTGGCAGCGGGATTTCGTCACGAGTTTCGAGCCGGCCCCGAGGAACGTCGTGGACTCAGCGTAAGCCAATGGAGCGCGACAGTGAGCGGAAGCGAGCTTCGAATTCGTTTTGACCGCCCGCTCGACCGCGCACTCGCGTTGCGACTCATCACCGTTGACGCCGAGGGAGAAGCGCATTTAGAGGACGAACAACAAACCTGGGTTTTCGTCGCCAAGGAGGCGCGGCCGGAGTATCGTGTGACGGTGGACCATCGATTGGAGGATTTGGCGGGGAACCGTCCCGGCCGCCCGTTCGACGTGGACGTCTTCGATCGCATCACGAAGGTCCCGGTTGCCGAGACCACGGTGTTGACGCTGCGCGCGAGATAACCCGATACAATTCCAGCATGCAACGCCGAAACTTTGTCGCCACTGCGCTCGCCGCTTCCCAGATTCGGGGAGCCAACGAGCGGGTTCGATTGGCTCTTGTGGGCTGCGGAGGCCGCGGACGCTATGTCGCGGGCTTCGCGAAAGAAAACAGTTACGCGCAATATCTCGCGACGGCGGATGTTTACTTGACGAACGCTGAGGCGGCGGCCAAGCAACTGGAGGCAGCGAGCGCGGTCCAGGATTTCCGTCGCGTGCTCGAACGCAAGGACATTGACGCCATCATCGTGGGAACTCCCGAGCACTGGCATGCGCAGATCGCGGTCTTGGCGGCGGAAGCGGGCAAGGATGTATATGTCGAAAAGCCTCTCGCCTACTCGGTTGCCGAAGGCCGGCAAATCGTCGACGCCATGACGCGGACTAAGCGTCTGATTTTTGGCGGCACGCAGCACCGCAGCGCCGCGCACTTCGCGCAGGCGGCGGATTTGGTGCAGAGCAACTACATTGGGCCGGTGAAGTACGTGCGGATTTGGAACTACGTGAACTGGCATCCAAACGCGATCGCGAAGGTCCCCGATAGCGCGCCACCCGCTGGCCTGGATTGGGACATGTATCTTGGGCCAGCGCCGAAAGTTCCCTTCAATGAAAGGCGTTTCCTTGGAAGTTTTCGCCACTTCAGTGACTACGCGGGCGGCACCATCACGGACTACGGCACACACCGCTTCGACACGCTGCACCAGATCATGGGCTTAACCGGTACAGCCGCGGCGCCAAAGAAGATTGCCGCGTCCGGCGGGCGATTGCTGCTCGAAGGCGCGGGCGACAATCCTGACTTGATCCAGGTGACCTACGAATACGACAATTTCGTACTCACCTACGAAGGCATCAATTTCAATGGTCATGGCGGCGGCTATCGGACGCCGCAATGGAAGTACTACAACGCGATCGGCGAACGCGACATGCCGAACGGCATGGCGTTTTATGGGCCCAAGGGCACCCTTATCGCTGAACGCGTTGGCTTTGAAATCTACCCCGAGTCGGGCGGCAGAATGGACCCGTCGCCGCGCATCGATGCCAAAGCAGTGCCCGCCAAAGACGCCACGCGCGACCATGCGATGCGTTTCGTCGATTGCGTTCGCGGGGCAGCCCAGCCCAACGCCACCGCGCTCAGCGCGCACTTGGCCACCAATATTGGCCACTTGGGCAACATCGCGTTGCGGGTGGGGCAAAAGCTCGAATGGGACGCGACCAACGAGCGCTTCACCAATTCCTCGGAGGCAAACAAGCTACTGGCGCGGACGCCGCGCTCTACTTGGAAATTGATTTAGTGCGCGGCGTCCGCTTGCTTAGGCCCCAGCAAACTAAGAAGCAAACCCGCTAGGACGACCACCGCGCAGCCAATGACGTTGTACCAAAGAAAGCCGACGCTGCCGGTCCAATGCACGTAGAAGATCACGGCCTCTCCCAGCAGCACACCGCAAAAAGCAGCCGTGCCCCGCACGCGCGGAAAGAAGAACGCCAAAAGAAAGACGCCCAAAAGGCCGCCGTAGAACAGGCTGCCCAATAGGTTGACCGCTTCGACCAAGCTGCCGAGACCACGCGCAAGCTGCGCGCTGACCACCGCGTAGCAACCCCAAAAAACCGTGGCCCAGCGTGTGAAGAACAGCATATTCTCATCGCTCCCGCCCGGGTTGAGAAATCGCTTATAGACGTCGACCATCGTTACGGTCGCAAGCGAGTTGATCTCGCCGGAACTGACGCTCATCGCCGCGCCGAAGATCACCGCGATTACGAGGCCCACGAAGCCCGCCGGCAGATGTTGCGTCACGAAATTAAGGAAGACATAGTTCGTATCGTTGAAGCCTTTTGTGGCGTCTCGGTGCACAGCATCCACCTGCTTCTGAGCGCTCAGGTATCGGTCTCGCGACGCCGCGTCTCGTTGCGCCAGAAGTTGCGTCGCCGCAACGCGGCGCTCTTCGATGGCGGCGCGGTGTTGTTGTTCAATCGCGCTGCCCTGCAGAGCCGGAAGCTTGCCCGCGTGAAAGGTGACCGGCGGCACGGTAAAGATATAGAACACCCAGACCATCGCGCCGGTGAGCAAGATAAAGAACTGCATCGGAATCTTGGCGATGGCGTTGAAGAGCAAGCTCATGCGGCTTTGCGCAATGTCCTTGCCGGTGAGATAGCGCTGAACCTGACTTTGATCACACCCGAAGTAGGCGAGCGCGAGGAACATCCCGCCCACGACGCCGCTGAAGAGGTTGTAACGGTCAAACCAATCGAAGTTCGTGGTTACCGCATTCAGCTTCCCCGCGGTTCCCGCGAGTTCCAGGGCTTCGCGGAAGCCAATTCCAGCGGGGAGTTTCCAGACGGCAATGAAGAGCGCCGCGCCCAGTCCGACGAGCATGATGATCATCTGCTGAAAGTCCGTCCAAGCTACCGCGCGGATTCCGCCGAAGACCGTGTAGAGCGTGACG
>Ga0224723_1002274_pt1 | contig 10755 bp, 12 predicted proteins | sample Balambano_FR2_Me_FD_161647 | JGI IMG/M metagenome (GOLD analysis project Ga0224723, IMG submission 161647) | Freshwater sediment microbial communities from Lake Towuti, South Sulawesi, Indonesia - Balambano_FR2_MetaG | ecosystem: Environmental > Aquatic > Freshwater > Lake > Sediment | place...
AGTCTATTCCATCGCCACAGCAAACGCGCTCGAATTCCTGTTCACGCAATAATTGTTAACACCCACGGAGGACTTGCACCCGGTAGGGCGTCTTATGATCTGCGAGGCGTCTGCACCGCGAAAGCAAAGACCTGTGCTTGACAACTCGACTGAATATACGTATATTTGTATGCATACGGACACTCGGACACGGGAGGGATATGCCCAACAAAACGATTTACGTGTCAGACGACGATTTACCGCTTTTTGAGCGCGCTCAGGAACTTGCTGGCACGGCGCTGTCCGCCGCCATCGTTCGCGCCCTCCGACGGTTCATTGAACTTGAAGAAGCCAGGCAGCGGGGTTTCGACGAAATCACCGTCATGGTGAACACACAGGGTGCGCATCGACGCAAACGGTTCGTGGGCCAGCGCCTGATCCGGTGGCTTCAACCCACTCCCAACGGCAAGGGCACAGAAATCCTGAACGTCTATCGCACCGCCGGGAAGCGCTACGCACTGCATAAGCGTTCAATGCCCGACTGGGAGGTTTCGTGGGGCGATCCGGACTTTGTGGGCGATCCCAGGAACTGGGGACTGGGCAACGGACTCCTAAAGCGGATTGCGAGCTGGGGCTATGACTGGGAGGCGTTCAGAGAGTCCGGCGATTACTCGCTCCAGGTTTTTGAGACCCTGGACGATCTGAAACCTCACCTCTCCAACGCGCTTTACACTGCGGTCACGCAGGCGATGGACGGGCCTGAGATCGAGGAGCTGGATATCTGACCCAACGCTGAAAATCGCATTCAGCGCATCGCCCGGCCAGAAGCGCCGCACGCGAAATCAACCGCAGCGCGCACCCAGGGGACAAACGGGTCTCCTGTCACGGATTTGTCCACAACCGGACAAGCCCTGGTCTTTGTTTTGCCTGCTGCCAGATTATTGGCAAAGGCCTGGAACCTGACTCAAAAGGAGTATCAACACCCATGATCGATGTGAAGGGACTGCGCAAGACGTTCAAAAACCACGTTGTGCTTGACGGGATCGATTTCCAGGTTGCTCCGGGATCGATCTTCTCACTGCTCGGCCCAAACGGAGCCGGCAAGACGACCACTATTCAGATTCTCTCGACGCTGATACGGGCAGACAGCGGCCAGATTCGCATCGCCAACCATGACGTGAACAAAAACCCCGAAGCCGTTCGCGCTGTGATTTGTGTTACCGGGCAGTTTTCCGCCGTCGATAACACGCTTACCGGCCAGGAAAATATGCTGCTGATGGCCCGTCTGCTCCATCTGAATCGCCGTGAGGCACGCCACCGTATCGGCGAGCTGCTGGACCGGTTCGATCTGGCAGAGGTGGCAAAGAAGCCCGCAGCGACCTACTCCGGCGGTATGCGGCGCAAGCTCGACCTGGCGATGGGTCTGGTCGGAAAGCCGCGTGTCGTCTTCCTTGATGAGCCGACAACCGGCCTCGACCCTCGCAGCCGCCAGACGATGTGGGAGCTGGTGCGCGATCTGGCCGCCAGCGGCGTGACGATCTTTCTCACAACACAATACCTGAATGAAGCGGAACGTCTGGCAGATCGGATTGCGGTACTCGATACCGGCAAGATCGTCGCCGAAGGGACACCTGCTGAACTGAAACGACGCATCCCCGGCGGTCACGTGCGGCTCGAATTTGCAGATGCAGCGCAACTCGACAAGGCTGCACGCCTGCTGGAGGGCGCGGTCATCGACGACAGTGCGCTCACGCTGCGGGTTCCGACCACAGACAGTGTTGGCTCCGTGCGCGATCTGCTGGCTCGGCTCGATTCGGCTTTGGTTGCCGTCGCTGGATTGTCCGTTCACACCCCCGATCTCGACGATGTTTTCTTTGCCCTGACGTCCGAACCCAACAAGAAAGAAGCGATCCAATGAAACGCAGGTCTTACGTCCTTTCCGACACGTTGACGATGCTGCGGCGGGTGATCCTGCACATGCTGCGCAATCCGTTCGTGACCATTCTTTCGACCCTGGCAACGCCGATCCTCATGCTGGTGATGATGTACAACCTGTTCGGCGCCGTGGTTCAGCAGGCCGACACGATGAGCAGCAGCACACGCTACATCGACTTCCTGACGCCGGGCCTGATCCTGATCACCTCGATCTATGGCATGGGAACGGCGGCCTTACGCGCCAACGCCGATGCAACACAGGGCATCATCACGCGCTTTCGGACGATGTCGATCGCCCGCGCCTCGGTGCTCAACGGGCACGTCATCGGCAGTTCAATTGGAACCCTGTTCAGCATCAGTGTGGTGATCGGGCTGGCCTTCCTCACCGGGTTTCGTCCCACTGCGGATGTGGGGGATTGGTTAACCGCAGGTGGATTGATAGTGCTGTTCGTCACTGCGCTAACGTGGCTGGCCGTCGCGCTCGGCGTTTCGAGCAGCTCACCCGAAGCCACCAACAGCGGTCTGTATCTGCTCTTTATCCTGCCATTCCTCAGCAACGCCTTTGTTCCCACGGACTCCATGACCCCCGCCGTGGCCTGGATAGCAGAAAACCAGCCCTTCAGCCCGATCATTGATACGCTGCGCGGGCTGCTGCTGGGCACACCCATTGGCGATCGGGGACTGATGGCCGTTGCGTGGTGTGTTGGTTTTGCCGCAGTCGGCTACGTGTGGGCACAGGCAGCCTATAATCGAAGCTCAAACGGCTGATCCCAGTTTACTGACTCAGTCGGTTCAGCCGTCTGCCGAACCGTTGCGATCGAGTTCCCGATCCAGTCAGAACTTGGGCTGGATCGGGCTTGAAACGCTTGTCGCAGGTCAGCGTCCGCACTATAGTTATGGGCATGAACGTCCAGTGAATCCGCAAGGTGGCGATCAACCGATGAACGAACATTATCAGAGGTGGGACGAACTGGCCCCGCGCGGCCTGATCCTGATCGGCCTGGGCCTGAGCCTGACCGGCGAGGCGATTACCGCCAAAGGGCACAGACGCGGCGCTGTACGCTGGTTTACGGTCGGCGTGCTGGGGCTGGCGGCGGTCAATGCCGGGATCGCGATCTTCGGCGAGGCGGTCAAGGAGCGCGTGCTGTACGAACTCGACGTGCAGAAAATGCGCGAAGGCGGGACGGTGTAAATCCCCGCCCTGGCCGTGATGGCTGCGTCCGTGGCTGGCCTGTATTCAACGCAGCGCGTGTACATCGATCAGATACGTGTCGTCGTCCATCCCCACATAGGTCAGCCAGCGCCCATCCGGTGAGAAACTCACCGTTAGAACCTGGGCGGTGTTGATCTCCGGCAGCAGCGTGACAGCCTGCCCGCGCTCAGGGTCAAGCTCGATCAGCCCATCGAGCGTGACCAGCAGGAGGGGCCGGTTTTCCGCCGGTTCGTCCCCTTCAGGAGCGAACGCACCAGCCAGGATCGGGGCCGCGTCCAGATCATCCAGGATGCGTGTCTGTGCTTCGTCCGCCGGACACCACACGATCAGCCGGATCGGACGTTCGTCGTTCTCTTCCGTGCTTTTGACCAGCACACACGCGCCGTCCGGTGAGAGATCCAGCACCCCTTCAAACGGAGCCGATATCGGCAGGAACACCCGCTCATCCATTTGCAGATCAAACGGTGTGAAACTGCCCTCATCGAGGCTGCCGTCATACTGCGCCGCGTGCAGGATCAGCGGCGCGCCGAAATCGCTGATCGTCTGCACGACGACCTGACTTGAGTCGTCGCTCCACCAGACGCGCAGGGCATCGAAACTATCCGCAGAACTCACCGGCAGCGGCAGATCGATCACCGCGCCCGCCTCACGATCGGCCAAGGCGACCGTAGACAACCCGGTCTGCAAGCTGACGGTGCGGGCAAACACCAGAAAGCGCGCATCCGGCGAGGCGAATATGAACGGCTCCAGCGGCAGATCGGAAATAAAAAGTTCCCGCTCCTCCGGGCTGAGTTCGGGCTGGAGCGGCCAGCGGTCAGACGCGGCGCTCAAACCGGTCTCCACGTCATAGGCGATCCAGCTTTCGCTCGACAGGTTGACAAACGGCTCGATCACCGGTGCGTTGGCCGCATCATAAAAGACTAATTGCGCGCTGTCTGCCGACCACGCTTCATACATCGCCCCGCCATCATAGATCGGCTGCGGCTCCTGCGCGGTGGCGATCCCTGGCGCGCAGCATAAGACGACAATGACAATGATCTGACCTGCCATCCGTTTTATCACGGGGTCTCCTCGGTTAGAAAATGATGTCCGCTTATTTCGGGAACGGGCCGTAAGCATCGCCAGTGACCAGCAGCGCGAAGACCTGCGCCTGGTTCACGTCCAGAAACAGCGCGCCGCGATCAAAACGCTGTAGGTTGACCGCCGCCGGGCGTTCCTCGGTGGTGGCAAAACCGAGCGCCAGCCGAATCTCCGGCACGCCGACCCACACTGACCCGATCGCCCCGGTCGGCACACGCCCACCGCCCGCAGGCGCGATCGGTTCCGTTGAGAGAAACGGAAACTGCGTCACATACCAGTGCTGGCCGGTCTGACCACGCGCGCCGGGCGCGATCGCCCATACTTCGTTGGTATCCGCGCGGAAGTACATCACGCCGTTCTGGAAAATCTGGATAATGCCCTCAAAGCCATAGCTGATCTGGATCGGGCAGCGCAGCGTATCGACCAGGCGCGGTTGATTGCGCCAGGCGGCTCCGAACACCGCGTCGTCCGGCGCATAGGGGCACACGATCTGCACCGCCGGCTGACCGATCGGGGCCTCCAGGGTGCGGATCGGATCGGGCGCGTCCAGCACCGCCTGAGCCTCGCCCAGGAACACGCCGATGTAGGGTGTCGCGGTCGGGGTGCGGGTGGGGGTCGCCGCAACGGTGGGCTGAGACGCCTGCTGCGTCGCCAGCCGATCAGCCTCGCTGAGGGTGGCCGTCGGCCCGATCGTCGCCAGTGCCTTGACGATCGCCACTGGTGTGCCGGTCGGCAGGGCGGGCGAGTCCGTGCCGGGCGCACAGGCCGCCAGCAGGATCAGCGAGGCCCAGGCGCAAAACCACCATCTCGACCGGTTAATGATCGTCATCATAGTCAACTGCGCCCTTATCCCCCGCACACCGCATCCCTTTCCGCCTCGATCACGTTCACAAAGGTGCCGCTTTCGTCCTGATCATACAGCCCATAGCGGATTCGCGCGCCTTCCAATCGCACCGCCAACGGATGATCCGTGAACGGATAGACATCACGCACGATCTCGCCGGGCAGCCAGGTCGTCAGCGGACGCCAGCCGTAGACCGGCGCGGCCTGATCGCCCTGCGTGAGGATCGTCCCCGCCGCATCGACCAGATGCACGAACACACTCAGATCGCGTTCCGGCGTCACCGGGCTGACCCACGCGACCGACAGCGCGATCGGCCCCTGCGAGCCGCAGATCAGCGCGTCGGCCAGGATCATCACCGTGTCACCCGGCGGCACGGGATCGGCCATCTCTGGCGCGGGCTTGATCGCCACCAGATCAGGCGCGGCGGCGGTCAGATAGACGGGCGAACCGATACGCGCCTCCCACCACGGTCGCGGCTGCTGATAAAAGGTGTATTCGGGCGTGATCAGCGGCGCGCCGTCAGCCAGGAGCGCGGCAAAATCGGCCTTGTCATCGACCAGCGCGATGTGATCCAGATCGCCCAGCACATCACGCGCGAAAGCGGCGGCGAAGTAACGCGGCCCCCAGGCCAGCATCACGGTCGATCCTGCGGGCGCGGCCTCGATCTGCGCGATCGTCTCCAGGCCGGTCGGGTCGCGGGTGAGATCGCGGATGTAGGCGAGATTCCACGCGATCAGCCCGATGATAAGCGCGATCCCCGCCGTCGCAAAAAGCGCGCCCTGTAGGGACGGAGCGTGCTGCATCCTGGTGGCAGCATCCATCCCTGCCGCCAGCGCAAAGGCCCAGCCCAGCGCCAGGCTGACGCTCATCATCAGGGCCAGCGCGGGGAGCGGATCGTGGTAGATCAGCGCGTTAAAGGCATAGATCACGCCGAAATTGATCAGCAGCACCCCCGCCGCGCGCCGCCAGCGGGCAACACGCAGCGCGAGGATCAACCCCGCCAGCCCGATCAGTACGCCCGGCAGGGTCACGTCGGCGATCAGCGGCTCCGTCACCAGCGCGAAGTCGTCGGCCAGCATGTCGAGGTCAGCAGGCAGGCGCAGAAATCGCTGGCCCTCGCGCCCCAGAAATTGATCCAGAAAGCCGTCGAGCGTGTCCGGCTCGCCATACGTCCATTTGGGTTCGTCCACTTCGCGCAGCGGCAGGTACAGATACGGGAGGAACCCGATCAGCCCCAGCGCCAGGCTGACGATCCCTATTTTGGGCAAGTGGCGGCGCTGCGCCCACAGATCAGGCCACACGGCCACCAGCAGCGCCGGGATCAGCAGCGCGATCGTGCGGTGATGGGCCACGCCGATCCCGCCGATCAGGGCCAGCGCGTAAATCCGCCCCGGATATTTTACCCACCAGCGCGGTGTTGGGCGCTTCCGTTCAAAAGTTGTGTTTTCCGCAGGGGCGTAAGGCATTACGCCCGCAGCCCGCCGATTATTGGAACCCCGCCCCCACAGCGCCACCGCCAGCAGCGCGATCGCGATCAGCAGCGTCAGCGAATAAATCTCCGCGATGCTGTTGTGCAGCCAGGCCGCGCGCGTCGATCCCAATGCGACAGCGGCCAGCGTGGAAGGCAGCACGCGCCCGGTCAGATGCAGCGCCAGCGCATAGAACAGGCCGAGCGCGATCAGCCCCCACAGCAGCGAGACGATCGCCGGGGCCGTGTCGGCGGGCACACCGATCGCCTTCAGCGCGGCGACGATCGCGCTGCCGGTCAGCACATAATGCGGATAGCCGGTGGCGTGCAGCGTGCCCCACACGTTGAGGACGACCTGCGTCTCGCCGACATCGATCATCGGGTAGGCGCTGCTGCCGTTGGGGAGGGTTTGCAGCGTGAGGACGGCCAGCACGCCCGGCACGATCAGCGCCAGGAGCAGGCCAAGCAGCGAAGGGGCGGCAGATAATCTTTTCACGCGCGCAAGGATACCATCAGCCGGTGCGGCCTGGCAACGCATTGCCTTGTCGCGTTATCGCTATATAATGAAACCATGTGAAATTTGTTACATCAGGACTGCTTTCATGATCTTTGCCCACACCCTGGACAAAGTGATCTGCGGCGAAAAATGGCAGACCCGGCGATTCGCAAACCCCGGCGATACCTTGATTGACAGCAACAAACGTGTGATAGACAGCAAGAACCGCACGGTCTACGAAATCGGCAAGTCGTATGCTGTTCAGCCGAACCGTGGAAAAAAGGCGGTCGCCCGCATTGTCCTGACGGGGTTGCGTAAAGAATCGGTTTCTTCCATTACGGAGGAAGATGCACAGGCGGAAGGATTTGCCTCACGCGCCGACTTTCTGGCGACGTGGCGACGAATCTACGGTCAGAACACCGATCTGAGCAGGGAAGTATGGGTGCTGCAATTTCGTCTCTTCGCTGTGCATGACGACGGCTTGAAAACGCTTCAGAGCCAGCCATAACCCCACCACTTCAGAACGATCAAAGCGCGCGGGAATATCCGTGCAGATTTCACCCGGCAGTGGATTTGCGCAGCCACGAGCCGACCACTTTTTCGTACAGGGTGTCCCCGCTGCGGTGATACCCCAGATGCTCATAGAAATCCTGGGCGGACTCAGTCCACAGGCTGATGTGCTGCCCCTGGGCTTTGGCTTCGAGTAAACGCAGCATATGGGTGGCGATCCCCTGCCTGCGATGGGTACTCAGCGTCCACACATCGACGATATAGGCGTTGCACACGCCGTCGGAGAGCATCCGCGCCGTGCCGACGATCGCCTCACCATGATAAGCGATGACCACGGCGGCGCTGTTTTCAAACGAGCGGCGGTACTGTTCGGCGGTGCGCCCGTTATGGAAGCTGTCGCGGATCAGCGCATCGCGCAGGGCGTCCCAGTTCACGCCTTCGGTACTTTCAGCATACACAAGCGTCATCAGTGTAACCTCAATCCTCGTCGTCGCGGTCGCCGCCGGTCTCGATCCAATCGGCCAGTGCCTCGGCCAGGTCAAAATCCGTCACCTGGCGGATCACCACGTCCGGCGTCTCGTGCCAGTCGGCGCAGGCGCGCAGCACCCGCTTTAAGCGCGTCACCAGCCGATCATCGACGCTCACGCCGGGTTCCAGATGCAGCGATTTGACCTCGAAAATCCCTTTCTTGCGATGCGCTTTAGGGTCAAGCCGCCCGATCAGCGCGTTGTCGTGCAGGATCGGCAGGCTGAAGTAACCGTATCGGCGCTTGCTGGCCGGAAAGTAAAATTCGACCGGAAAATCGAAGTTGAACAGATCAAGCGCGCGCCTGCGATCCCACACCAGCGGGTCAAACGGCGACAGCAGCATGGTTTTCGAGCGGGGAATTTGGCCCTGCGCGGCGGCTTCGATCCATTTCACATGATCGGGATGCGCGTAACCGGGCTTGTCCCAGCCCTCGACCGGGATGGTCAGCACGCGGTTCTGTTTTTCCAGCCGTTTGAGCGCGGTGCTGGCCCAGGCCGTCTTCAGGCGGAAGTAATGCGCCAGCCATTCCGCTTTCGCCACGCCCAGCGCGCGGAGGGTGTAGAGCACGTACTGTTCGTTGGCTTCGTCAGCGGTGACGGCCGGCAGATGATCCGCGCCGGGGTACACCCGCTCGCGCAGGTCATAGACGCGCTGAAAATTGTCGCGCCGGCGCACCATCAGCTCGAAGGCGTAAAGCAGCCTTTCCAGCGCGCTCTGCTCCTGTTTAGGATTTTCCCACGTGGTCTTTTCGCCGTCGGTGCGCTCAAAATCGGTGTGGCGGGTTTCGCCATGCTCGCGCACATAATTCATCACACGCGCGGCGAGTTCGGGATGATCGTCCAGCCATTGGCGCGGGTTGCGCCAGTCGATCACGCGGCTGGCGGCCCGGTAAAGCGGAAAATCCTCGATCGGCAGGAAGCAGTTGGCCTGCGCATAATATTCAAACAACGCGCCTTCTTCCAGCAGTTCGTCCAGCCAGCGCGGGTCATAATCACCCAGGCGGCTCCACAACACAAAATAGGGGGCACGGGCCACCACGCTGATGCTGTCGATTTGCAGCATATGAAGCTGGCGGACGACGGCGCGCACATCCTCCTTCGTCGCGGGCGGCTGAGGCTCATCGTGCAGCCACTGGGCGGCGATCATCAGCCCGCGCACGGCCTCCTGAGAAAGGGGTGTCGTCAGCACAATTGCCTCCTTCATCGTCAACCGCCGTGTCAATAGGGCGATTATAACCGTCCGAACCTTTGTTCGCCAACGCAGAGGACAGCCTGTGCGCATCCCCGCCGCGTGCCCACCTTCGTATTTAACTCCGCCGCCTTTTTTGTTACTATAAACGCCACATGATGCCAGAGACACAAGAGGACACAACCCCCATGCCCACCACCGGAGAGACCGCGCCCGATTTCGCGCTGCCCAACCAGGACGGGCAGATCGTCCGCCTGAGTGATTTTCGCGGGCGCAAGGTGATCCTGTTCGCGTTCCCCAAAGCGGATACCCCTGGCTGCACGATCCAGGCCTGCGGCTTCCGCGACTCATTCCCGCGCATCGAAACCGCCAACGCCGCCGTGCTGGGGATCAGTGCCGACACGCAGGACGATCTGCTGGCCTGGAAGGTCATGCAGAACCTGCCCTACGATCTGCTGTCGGACGTGGATCATGCCGTGCTGGATGCCTGGGGCGCGTGGACGGAAACCCACATCAAGGAGCGCTTCTATGCCGGGCCGGTGCGCTCGTACTGGGTGATGGATGAAAATGGCGTCGTGATCGCGTCGCAGGTGCGCATCGGCGCGGAGGACAGTGTGCAGGCGGCGCTGGCGGCGGTCGAAGCGGGCTGATCGTTTTCAAACCGCGCGCATCGCCCGGAGATATATCATAAATACGCTGAGATGTTATCCCGCACAGGAGCAAAATGAGATGCTGAAGGTTGGCGATCGCGCGCCGGATTTTGAACTGCCGAATCAGGATGGAACGCCGGTGAAGCTGAGTGATTTTCGCGGCAGGAAAGTGATCCTGTTCGCCTATCCCAAAGCGGGGACGAGCGGCTGCACCATGCAGGCGTGCGGTTTCCGCGATGCGCTGCCCCAGGTGGAAAGCGCCAACGCCGTGATCCTGGGCCTCAGCCCGGACAAGCCGAAGGATCAACTTAAGTGGAAGACCGCTGAGGGGCTGAATTACGATCTGCTGTCCGACGAGGATCATCGCGTGCTGGAACAGTATGGCATCTGGGGCGAGAAGCAGATGTACGGGCGCAAATATATGGGCGTGATCCGCTCGCACTTCCTGATCGGCGAGGACGGCACAATCCTCGACGCGCAGATCAACGTCAGCCCGAAGGACAGCGTGGAACGCGCGGTCAGGGCGCTGGCGGGTGCCTGACCCCGGAACCTTCCACCAAGCGCCAATGTCCAGCGGGAGCGATGGGAACGGGGGGCTGGAGCGATCGCCGTCTGCCCGGCTGATCCGCCTGGTGGACGCGGCGCTGATCGCGGCCTCGCTGCTGTTTATCGCCCTGTTGGGGTATACCGCCCTCAGCCGCATCGCCTATCCCTACGAACTGAACTGGATGGACGGCGGCATGGTCGATCATGTGCGGCGGGTGATGGCGGGTGAGCGCCTGTACGTCGCGCCCTCGATCGACTTTGTGCCCTACATCTACTCGCCGCTCTATTTTTACGTGGCGGCGGGGGTCAGCGCGGTGA
>Ga0224723_1002275_pt1 | contig 10747 bp, 10 predicted proteins | sample Balambano_FR2_Me_FD_161647 | JGI IMG/M metagenome (GOLD analysis project Ga0224723, IMG submission 161647) | Freshwater sediment microbial communities from Lake Towuti, South Sulawesi, Indonesia - Balambano_FR2_MetaG | ecosystem: Environmental > Aquatic > Freshwater > Lake > Sediment | place...
AACCTTCAGGGCAGGGTGGAATTCCCGACCGGCGGTAGGAAGCGCGCTTTAGGCGCTGCTTCAAGCCCGCGACCCGTTTTGCCGGAGATATGATTTCTTCGGCGAGCCATGATGTGAGCCGCGCAGGCAGGCATCATGCCGGTGGATCTGGTCAGACTCCAGGGCCGACGGTAACAGTCCGGATGGAAGAAGGTGAGACGAACGTGCGTACATGTCGCCAGCACGGCGATTTTGCGGTGCGTTTGTCTGCTTGGCCGATCGTTCCCCGGCGGCTCTGCTGCCACGGAGATTTACTGACCGCACCTGCCGATCGTCGGCACGGGGTCGTTTCGGCTACGCAACATCCTGTCCTTCCATGCCCTGCGGTTCTTGCTTGAACAGCGGGGCTTTTTCATGCAAAGCGCGCGCATCGGTCTGTATGTACGAAAATTTTCGCGCTCTGTCTGCTCACCGAGGCGGGGAGGGCTGCGCCGGTGGGCAGGAATGCTGACGCTGATCAGCATCCTGGCAGGCTGGCAGGGGATTACCGCCGCCGGTTGGGTTGAGCGATTCCTGGTTCCACTCCCTGTCGAAGTGATCGACGCCTTCTCAGAAACGATCCGGGATGGCAGTCTGTGGCATCATACGCGCGTGACGTTGGTTGAGGTCATCGCCGGGTTGATGATCGGCCTGGTGGCTGGCATAACCATTGGGTACGCCATCGCCTCCGTCGCTGTGCTGGAAGACCTGCTCGCACCCATCATAATCCTGTTTCAGGCCACGCCGGTCGTCGCTTATGCGCCGCTGCTGGTGATCTGGTTCGGGAGCGGGATAGAAAGCAAAGTGATCACTGGCGCGCTGGTCGTATCGTTCCCTATGCTGATGATCACGATCGCTGGCGTCCGTGGTGTGCCCCGTCCTCTGCGCGACCTGATGCGGGTTTCCCGCGCCACGCGCTGGCAGGTGCTGGTTAAGCTCGAAATCCCTGCCGCGCTGCCGGTGCTGCTCACTGGGTTGAAAACAAGCGCTACCCTGTCTGTCATCGGCGCGGTGATCGGTGAATTTATCGTCGCGCGCGCTGGCCTGGGCTTTATGATCACATCAGCGCGCAGCCGCTATGATACACCAACGGTGTTTGTGGCCGTGATCACACTGGCCGCGATCGCTGGCGCGCTTTATGCGCTGGTTTCCCTGCTGGAACGGCATTTGCTGGCGTGGCAGCGGCGGACGTCGCGGTATTAAGCATCATTTGAGGGCAATCACTGGGCACGGGTGACAGAAGTCCTGCCGGCTCTCCTGCCGGACTGTCACACAGGAGCCGTGCCTGGTGTGCATTTTCTGCGATGGATAAGTAAGCAAAGGAAAAGGATCGTGTCCGGCAAAAAGTTCTCACACCTGATACGCTTTGCGCTCTTCGTCCTGATGATAGGCGCGGGCACACGGCTTGACGCGCAGGACAACCCATTTTCTGAGGGGATTCGCGTGTTCCTGCCGTTTATCCCCAATGTTCAGTTCGCGCCGCTGTACGTGATGGCAAACGGCAACACCGCCCCGGATGATTCGCAGACCATATCGTTTGAATATGGTGATGAAACAGTCGGGCTGGATTTGATCGCGGTGGGCGAGATCGAGATGGGCATCATCGGCGGCGAACAGGTGATCCTGGCCCGCGCCGGCGACCGACCGGTGGTCTCGGTCTACGAGTGGTTCCAGCAGCTCCCCATCGGGATCGTGATCCCCAACACGACCCCCGCCGAGACCATTGCCGATCTGCAAGGGCGGCGCGTGGGCATTCCAGGACTGTTCGGCGCAAGTTATACGGCACTGGTCGCCGCTTTGGCCGCCAGTGATATGACCGAAGCGGACATCCAGCTTGAAGCGATCGGCTTCAACGCGGTCGATGTGATCTGCGCAGGCGGCGTGGAAGCATCGGTGATCTATCTCAACAACGAGCCGCTTCAGATTCAGCAGCGAGCGGACACAGGCGATTGCGGCGAGATAACGAGTGTAACCGTGGTCGCTTTCGCTGATGTTGTCGATCTGGTCTCCAACGGCGTGACGGTAAGCGAAGACCTCATCGCCGACGATCCCGATCAGGTAACGGCCATCATGCGCGAATTTGACGCGGCCCTGCGGTTAACGATCAATAATCCAGCGCAGGCCTATCTGATCAGCGCCCGTTACGTTGAAGGGCTGCTGGACGGCGACTCCGAATTGATCGTCGTGCTGGAGGAGGAAAGCGCCGCGCAAGCCGAATTTCTGGCTTCAAACCCCACGCGCGAAGAGATCAGCGCCAGCCGCGAAACGCTGTTCACACGCTTGCAGGGACAATTCGATCCGGCGGAACTGCTTCAGTTCCAGGTGCTGATAGAGACGATCGATCTGTGGGACGCGGATCGACCTGGCGTGGCGACTCCAGAGTCATGGGCTGAAACACAGGACGCGCTAATCGCAATTGGCGTGCTGGACGAACCGATCGCGCTCGAAGATGCGTTCACCAACGCTTTCGTGCCAGATGTCCAGGCGGATGAGTAGAGATATTAACGCTGCGCAAATCGGTGACGAGCGATCCATGATCGCTCGTCACTCAAAATCGGATAACTCGTCATGAGCCTTACACTGCGCGCGCATCAGATCGAAGTAAGCTACCCTGGCGGCGACGGCAGCCTGCTGCCCGCGCTTGGGCCAGTAAGTTTTTCCGTGCCTGCGGGCCAATTTATGTGCCTGATGGGGCCGAGCGGATGCGGCAAAAGCACCCTGATCCGCGTCTTTGCGGGCCTTCAGCCGCCAACCAGCGGAAACGCGCTTGCTGGTAAAGACATAATCAGGGAACCGTCACTGAACGTCGGGCTGATGTTTCAGGATGCGACGCTGATGCCCTGGCGCACCGTGTTAGAAAATATCGCGCTGCCGCTTGAACTGGCCGGTGTGCCGCGCCAGCAGCGATTTCAGGCTGCCAGTTCGCTGCTCCCGATGCTGGGATTAGAAGCCTTCGCCGGGCATTACCCGGCATCGCTATCGGGTGGCATGGCGCAGCGCACCGCGTTAGGCCGGGTGCTGGCGCAGAAGCCTGGCGTCCTGCTGCTGGATGAGCCGTTTGGCGCGCTGGATGCGATGACGCGCGAACAGATCAGCCTTGATTTGCTGAATATCTGGCAGGCTGAGCGGCAGACCATTCTGATGGTGACTCATGATGTACAGGAGGCGGTGTTTCTTGCGGATCGCGTGCTGGTGATGAGCCGCCGTCCTGGGCAGATCATCGCCGATGTAGAGGTTATGCTCCCGCGCCCGCGCACGGTGGATATGATCTACAGCATCCAGTTCGGCAGCATCGCACGGGAACTCCGCCAACTGATCACCCGCGCCTGAATGAGCTGCGATCAGCCTGACACGGGTGCGGCGGCCAGCGGCAGCGCGATCCCAAAGGTGCTGCCCTGCCCCGGCTTGCTGCGCACGTAGACCCGGCCCTGGTGCGCTTCGGCTACGGACTTCACAATCGCCAGGCCCAGGCCGCTGCCCTTGACCTCACTGTTCTCATCGACGCGGAAAAAGCGTTCAAACAGCCGCGACTGCGCGCTGATCGGAATCCCTGACCCATTATCGGTCACTTCCAGCAGCACATTTTCGCCGGCTTCGTCAATAAATGCCTTCAGGGTGATCTGCTCGCCGACCGGCGAATATTTTTGCGCGTTCTCCAGGTAATTGTGCAGCGCGCGCTTGATCCACCGCATGTCGCCCTGGATGGCCGGAAGATGCGGGTCGATCATCCGTGTCAGGGTAATGCTGCGCTCAGCCATCAACGGAGAGATTTCCTCGCACACTTCGCGCAGAGTCTCATTGAGATCCACGGCGGTCTTCTCGAAATTATAGCCGCTTTCGATGTGTTCAAGGTGAAGCAGGTCGTCGATCAGCGCTTGCAACCGCCGCACACTGATGTTGGCAAGCCCCAGCAGTTCCTTGATCGTCCGCGTCGGGCGCTTGATCATCTCGTTGAGCATCGTCAGTGAACTCATGGTGACGCTTAACGGATTGCGCATGTCGTGGGCGGCAGCCTGCATAAACTGGGCGCGCGCGATCTCCGCCTGGCGCAGATGCGTGATATCTTGCAGCACGATCACCCAGCCATCCTGATTGGGGGACTGATCGACTTCATTTTCCGCGACGACGGGTGACACCATGAGGGACAGGTTGCGTGCATTGGGCAGGGTAATCTGAAATGCTTTGTTGGCCGCGCGCTGATCGCTGGGTGTGTCTCGTGAAGCCAATGCCTGAAGCAGCAGATCGCAGATCGGCTGAGGGATCGGCGCCTCGCGCACGGGCACACCCAGGACCTCACTTTCAGATATGTCCAGAAACGTCTCTGCGGCGTGATTGACTAGGCTAATGCGTCCGTCCTGGTCAGTGGCGATAATGCCGTCAGCGGTTGATTCCAGGATAGCCGTTACACGCTGACGTTGTTCCACGCTGTCTGCATACAGACGTGAGTTGCCGATTGCCACGCCCACGGTATCCGCCACCGCCCGCAGCACATTGACGATGTCGTCATCAAACTTGTTCGGGTGAAAGCTCATGATGCTGAGGATGCCGATGATCTTGCTGCGCGCGTGCATGGGGGCCATCGCCAGCGATCGGAACTGTTCATCGCTGAAGCTGGGAAAGGCAAATTCTTCCTGACCGGTGAGGTTGTTGTAAACCACCACGTCATTGCTGCTGATCACTTGGCCGGACATACCCTTGCCAAACGGGATGCGCATGGGCCGGTTGACGAAATCGTGCAGCCAGCCCCGCTGCGCCCGCAGCACAACGTCGCCGGTGATGTCATCGATCAGGCTGATGCCACCCGCCTCCGCCCCCACCACATCGACCACGGCTTGCAGCGCGGTTTCCAGCGTGCGATTGAGATCGAGCGACGTCCCCACCGTGGCGGCGACCATGTTGATGGCGGCCATCTGGTCAACCCGCCGCTTCACTTCCAGCGTCAACAAACGGTTCTGCTCGATCAGACTTAAACTGCTAACCACGATCACTCACCTGGAACTTGTTTGACCGGCCTGCGCGATGTATGCTCACAAACGTATCACAACATTATAACGATGAAAGAAGTGTGATGACAGTCCCCGCCCTTCAACTACTGCGTTCTCAGTTTCCCTCACTGCATCAGACCGTGGACGAACATGGCAGACTGCCCATCTTCCTCGATAATCCTGCCGGCACTCAGGTTCCGCAGCGCGTAATTGATGCCGTCGCACATTACTTCACCACCATGAATGCCAATTCCGGCGGGGCGTTCGCCACCAGCCAGCGCAGTGACTCGATGACCGCTCATGTGCGCCAGTTAGCGGCAGAATTTCTGAATGCGGAAGCTGCCGATGCGATCGTGATTGGGCCAAACATGACGACGCTGTGCTTTGCCCTGAGCCGGGCGATCGGCAGAACGCTCAAACCTGGCGATGAGATTGTGCTGACACGCATGGATCACGATGCCAACGTCGCGCCGTGGCTGCGGATCGCGGAGGATCACGATCTGATGGTGCGCTGGGTGGACATTCACACTGAGGACTGTACGCTGGACATGGACACGCTGGAGGCGGCGCTGACCGAGCGCACCAAAGTGGTCGCCACGGTTCACGCTTCCAATGCGGCAGGGACGATCAACCCGATCGCGCAGATCGCGGAGATGGCTCAGGCTGCCGGCGCGCTGTTTGTGGTGGATGCCGTGCAAAGCGCGCCGCATCTCCCGATCGATGTCCAGTCGATCGGCTGCGACTTCCTGCTGTGTTCCGCCTACAAATTTTTTGGCCCGCACATCGGGCTGATGTATGGCCGCCGCGATCTGCTGGAAAGCCTGCCGGTCTATAAGGTGCGCCCGTCTAAAGATCAATCGCCGTACCGCTGGGAGACGGGAACGGCCAGTTACGAGACGATCGCAGGCGTCGGCGCGGCGCTGGGTTATCTGCTGGAGATCGGCCAGACCTACGGCCTGCCTTATACCCACCGATTCCCCGGCCTGAGCGATCGCCGTCTGACGTTCAAAACGGCGATGGCCGCCATCAGCGCGTATGAAAGCGATCTGGTGGAACATCTGCTGGCGGGGCTGGAAGCGATCCCCGGTGTGCGGATTTACGGCATTGTGGATCGCGCCCGACTCCATGAACGTGTGCCGACCGTGATCTTTACCGTGGATGGCTGGATCCCACGCCGGATCGCGGAAGCACTGGCGGCGCATCACATCTACGTCTGGAACGGCAATTACTACGCGGTCGAGATCATGGCGCGGTTGGGTCACGCTGAACACGGGATGGTGCGGGTTGGCCTGGCACACTATAACACCCATGAGGAAATTGACGCGCTGATCCATGCACTCAACCAGATCATCGGGTGAATGTGCGCATCAATGTTCTTTGGACAGCGCAGACGCCAACTGCGCGGAGACCAGTTCCAGCATCAGCACGTTATCCTGAGTGAGTGAGTTCGGGCGATCCTTGCACGCCACGATCACACCGTAATTGGTGCGGCTGAACTGCACTGGCACGCAGGCCACGGCGGCCAGGCGTCCGCGCGCCACCAGGGGATGGTTCGGTGTGTCGGTCGGCCCGGCGATACGGCTCTGACCATTCTGCATCACCCAGGTCATCAGATCATCGGGGGCCGTTGTTTTCGGCGCGACCGCCTGGATCGGGTTCGGGCCATTGTGCGCGCGCAGCACCAGCTTGATCGGCTCAGCGCTTTCGAGGTGATAGTAGGCCACATAATCGTAACCCATGTCCATGCAGGCGGAAACCGCCGCCTCCTGCTTGCCGCGCGCGCCGGTGGCGGTACGCAGCCGTTTGGCGATGTTGCGGACAGCGGGCAGGCTGTCGGAACGGAGTGTTTCAAGCTGACGATCGGACATCAGGCGGTTGATTTTGCGCGCCAGGTCGTCATTATTGAACGGCTCGGTGCTAATCTCATCCGCCATGCCTGGCAGACCGAAATCCGCTTCTTCGTCCACCAGCACGATGATCAGCCGGGGATAGGTCTGGCGCAGCGAGCTGATCAGATCATGCACCTGCGCCTCACCCAGCGCGTTATCGGCCACCAGCACATCGGTGTGATGATCGCGGTCAGCCAGGCTTTCGAGCGCATCTGCCAGACCGGTGACGACGCGCACCGCAAAACCTTCCTGGGCAGACAGGTTCTGGTAGAAGCGGCTGGCGGTGTCCTGACGGACGGCTACGAGGAGGTCTACATTCGTCATTGCGGTCGCGTCTCCTTAATGAAATCATCCGTTACATTAGCGGCGGCCAGGGTCAGAGTAATCAACTGTTTTAACCCGGCAGCGACCGGGCCGGTTTCGATATATTCGTCCAGGCGATGCGCATTGCCGCCGCGCGTGATCCCGATCGTGACGGTCGGGCAGTCCGCCGCCAGCGACACATTGCCGTCGGTGCTTCCGGTCTCCAGGCTGCCGCGCACACCGACCAGTTCCAGAGCGGCCAGCGCGCCCTGCACCAGCGGATGATCGATTTCGAGTTTGCCCGCCGGACGATCGCCAACCACATCCAGGTGAAACTGAAGTTCCTCGCCCGTCAGCATGGCGGCCTTCGCGCGCACCTGCTGTTCCAGGGCCTCAAGCGCCTGCGGCTGTTCTGAACGCAGATCGAGCCACAGGCCAGCCTGTGTTGCGATCGAATTGATCGACTGCCCACCTTCCAGCATACCAATATTATACGTGGTGCGTGGGTTCTCCGGCGGCTTAAGGCTGACGATCTCTGCGCCAAGCAGCACGATCCCGTGCGCCGCGCTTGGCCGTCCGAAGTGCAGCCAACTGTGACCACCGGGTGCGCTGGCCGTCACATGCAGCCGCCTGACCGCGATGCCGGCATGATAAACATGGCCGAAAGCCAGCCCCTCTACATTGATCACCATGCCAACACGATCGCGCAGCGTGCCAAAGGCAGCCTTCATCCCGCCCAGATCGCCCAGGCCCTCTTCGCGCGTCGTGGCGACAAACCAGATGCCCCGTTTAGGCGCAGGCTGACTTAAACTGAGCATCGACGCCACCGCCATCAACGCCGCCATGCCGATGCTGTTATCCCCCAGCCCAGGCCCGTAGATCAACTCCCCCTGCCGCCGAATGGTCAGATCGGTGTCCTGCGGAAACACGGTATCGATATGCGCCACGACCATCACGGCAGGCAGACCGCTATCCTGCCCACGCAGCAGACCAAATACATTGGACATCGGGTCGATCGTGACGTCCGCCAGCCCCAGGTCAGAGAACCGTTTCTGGATATAAGCGGCACGCTCGGCTTCCTGAAAGGTCGGCGCGGGAATCTGCTGGATGCGAACCGCCTCGTCGATCACCGTCTGGCTTAACAGCGGCAGCCCATCCCAATCGACGGTTCGGTATGTTTTTTCCACCCGTTTTTTCATCTGTGGTCGGCGCGAAATCGAACAAGAAATCGGTGCGCCGGCCTCCTTCCTATGTTATAATCTCAGGACGTCCAACCAAACGCTTAAGGAAACATCGTCCTCACCAGCCGCGATGAACGGCTTGTCCCGGCTGAGGTGTCTTAACGTCTCTGCCCATTCCGAACCATGACTCGTCAGATTATGACGCATTGGCACATTTTGCGCAGCGACCGTAGCGCAGTCAATCAATCGACACTGTGGGTACTGATGAGCGGCAGCGGGCCGCAGCGCACCAGGCCCTGAATACAATTCGTTACCAAACAGCGCTTAAAGAGCGCCACGCAATGGGTTCCTGATGCCGCGCCCGAAGGATTTTCCGTGCGCGACAGGCGTCTCTTGGAAAAGGAGAAGCACGATGTCACTTACGATTTTGCTTATCGGCAGCGGCAAAGGCAAACATCTCGATTATGCCGCCGCCCTGGGCAAACCCTTTGACCTTCTGACCGCACAGAGCGGAAAGCAGGCGATCGAGCTTGCCAAAATCCATCCTCCGCGCGCCGTAATTCTGGATGCGCATTCGATGGGGTCTACGGGCGAACGTATCTGCCGTGCCCTGCACGCCGACCTAATAGGCACGCCGGTGGTACACATTCATCCAGGGCCTCGCTCCAGCGCGCAGAGTACAGCCGATGTGGTGCTGTTTCTTCCGTTGAGTCCGCGCCGCCTGGTGACAACAGTGGAGCGCCTGGTGCGCGAGCGGCGTGAAGAGGTCATCGAATGCGGCCCATTTTCGATGAACGTCAACCGCCGCGTTTTGATAGCCCATGGCAAAGAAACGCAGCTTACACCCAAGCAAACCCGGCTGATGGAAACGTTTCTGCGCAACCCTGGCGCAACCATCGATCGCAAGACGCTGATGCAGCGTGTGTGGGACACGAATTATATGGGGGATACCCGCACGCTGGATGTGCATATCCGGTGGATTCGTCAACTGCTGGAGCAAAACAGCAGCACCCCCAGCTATCTTCAGACCGTGCGGGGTGTGGGTTATCGGCTGGTGCTGCCACAGCCAGAATTTGAACCCATCCTGATGTGAGCCTGACCTTTGTGAACAAAAAAACCGGCCTGTTCTGGTCGGTTTTTGTTTATGCTGAATGAAAACAGGCCGATCGTGCAGCCCATCAGACCTTCGCGCCCGCTTCGAGCGCGTTCAGGCGCTTCATCAGGCGGCTTTTGCGGCGCGCGGCATTGCGCGGGTGGATCACGCCCCGGCTCGCGGCCATATCGAGATCCTTGATGGCGAGGCGCGTGGCTTCCCGTGCGGCATCCAACTGGCCGCTGCCGATCGTCCCGCGCGCGTTTTTCACCATCGTGCGGGTGCGGTTGCGGAAGGTGCGGTTGTAGACACGGCGCTTCTCGTTTTGCGCGATGCGCTTGATCGCAGATTTATGATTAGCCATGATTCATGATCACCTCAGCGGCATAACACCGCGCAGCGAGGCGCAAACTCCTGTATACATTTCATCGCTGGCAGAATGGAGGCGAATAGTAGCACAGGCCCGTAGAATTGTCCAGCCTTACGCCGCGTCCCTGAATAACCAGCGCGCGAACAGGCGGGTCAGGCGGGGCATCACGACGTAAGACATCATCAGGGTCAGCAGCGCCGTGGTGATCATCACCCGCAGCGGCAGTGGCAGCCCGCCTAACATGGGAGCCAGGGCCACGCTGAAGCCGTAGGATAACGGTGTGATCGCCAGCCAGGTGACGAGGGTCTGCTTATAACGTTTGGGGGTCGTCGGCATCGTGCCGTCCGGCCCGGTGAACCAGTATTCAAGCCCGGTGAGGTGATCGGTGGTGTCGCTGTCGATCAGGGGGCGAACACGCTCCAGCCATTGGCGGCGCAGGTCGGAGTCTTCCCAGGCTTTCATGTTTTCGTGGCGGTCGAAGTGGAAAATGATCAGGTATTCGGGGCGTGCGCCATGACCAGGGCGGATGATGTCCGCGCCCAGATGCCCGGTGAATTTCTGTGCTTCGTGCGTGATCCCACGCGCCCAATCTTCAAACTCTTGCGCCTTGCTGGGGCGCACAACCCGCCGCACCACCAGCGCCGCAGGTTGATCGACGACGCTCCTGCTGGATTGTTCCATCCCTGCTCACCGCCTTATGGCATCCACATCGCCAGAAAGGCCACGCTGTCCACAAACTCGCCGTTGACGACCACTTCCCAGTGCAGGTGCGCCCCACTGCTGCGCCCTGTATTTCCGCTGACGCCGATGACCTGCCCGGCGGCGATCTCCTGCCCGCGCGTGACATGAATCTGCGACAGGTGAGAGTAGCCGGAATAAATCCCATAGCCGTGGTCGATGATCACATG
>Ga0224723_1002276_pt1 | contig 10747 bp, 9 predicted proteins | sample Balambano_FR2_Me_FD_161647 | JGI IMG/M metagenome (GOLD analysis project Ga0224723, IMG submission 161647) | Freshwater sediment microbial communities from Lake Towuti, South Sulawesi, Indonesia - Balambano_FR2_MetaG | ecosystem: Environmental > Aquatic > Freshwater > Lake > Sediment | place...
GCCTCACCCCCACGAACGCGCCGCCGCCGCGCGTGCGCGAAAGCATGATGGTGACGCTGCAACCGCGCACGCGCGGCGGCGGCGCGTTCGTGGGGGTGAGGCGCATAGAGACGTGAGCAGATTAGACGTAGGGTTACGTCTCGCTCGCCCGCGCTTCCAGCGCTGCCTCCGGCTGCTCTTTCTTGTCCAGCGGCTTGGTCGCGCGCACGTCCGGCTGCCGCTTGACATGCACGTTGCGAATGCGCACCCCTTCCACCGACTCGATGCGCAGCACCAGCCCAGCGCGCTCCAGCCGCTCACCCGGCTTCGGCACATGCCCGAACGCCTCATACAGATAGCCACCGAGCGAGTCGTGTTCGTCCGTCGGCAAATCGGCGTGCAGCGCCGCGTTCAGGTCGTAAAGATTGATGCTGGCATCGACCGTGAACTCATCATCGCTGATGCGCACAATTTCGACCGTCTCGGTAATGTCGTACTCATCGCGAATATCGCCGACGATCTCTTCCACGATGTCTTCGACCGAGATCACGCCCGCCGTGCTGCCGAACTCATCCACGACAATCGCCAGCTGAGTATTGATCGTCTGAAACTCGCGGAACAGGTCTTCCGCGCGTTTGGTTTCCGGGATCACATAAGCAGGGCGCATCAACTCGCGGATCGTCTTGCGTTCCGCCTCGCCGTGATACCAGACCGCCAGCAGGTCCTTGGCATACAACAGACCTTCGATACGATCGATCTCGTCATCATAAACGGGGATGCGCGAATGCCCGCTGTCGATGAACAGGCGCAGTGCTTCTCGCAGCGGCTCATCAATTTCGACCGCTGTGATGTCAAGGCGTGGCACCATGATCTCGCGCACCATCGTCTCGTCAAATTCCAGCACCGAGCGGATCATGGCGCGTTCGTCTTCTTCCAGCGCGCTGCCCCGTTCGCTCTCTTCGACCAGATCGATGATCTCTTCCTCGATAATGTCTTTCGCCAGCGTTTGCCCGCCCGTCATCTGCGTGATGATCGCTTCCAGGCGGCTGAAGAGCCAGACGGCAGGCGCAAAGGCGACCATCAACATGCCCATGATCGGCGCAAGCGTCAGCACCCACTCGTCCGCATGAACGCGCCCCAGCGTGTCCGGTAGCAGTTCGCCCACCACATAGCCGACGACCGCCAGCACGATCAATGCCGCCGGAGGAGAGATCAATACGTTTTCCCCGTTCGCCAGATACAGCGGGTAAATGGACGCAATCGTCACCCCCGCCAGCGCAAATTTGATCAACGTCAGAGAGAAGTGTTTAGTGATGGACAGGCGCACATGGGCGTCCATCAGCCGCAGCGCGCCAGCCGCGCGTCTGTCGCCGTTATCCGCCTGGTCGCGCAGCAGTGAGGAACGGCTGTGCGTCAAGGCGCTTTCGGTTAGCACAACGGTGAAATGGAGGATCAACAACCCCGCCAGTGCCAACCAGCTAATCGTACTGCTATCGTCCAAGGGTTCCTTACGCGGAGGCTACCGCGCGTATTCTGTCACTCCGCACAAGTTTATCATGACGCAAACATCACTGGCAAGGTTTTTCGCTTTTTGATGGGTCGTGTTACACTGCTCGGCATGACGAAAGAACTACCCCTTACTGAGCCGATTGACCATACCCACGCGCCGACGCCGCAAATTCGTTGGGCGCGTGTGGTGTCTGACCTGATCAGCCCGCCTGTTGTCTGGGCGGTGCTGGCGTTCCCGATTGCGGCGCGCGCCGACGCCGATCCGCAGCGGGCGCTGCTGTGGGCGGCGATCTATGTCGTGTTGGTGTGCATCGTGCCGGTGGTGTTTATTGCGCTGATGGTGCAGCGCGGGCATATCACGGATATTCACATCAAAGTCCGCCGCCAGCGCATCATCCCCTTCATCGTCAGTATTGTCTGCACGGCGTTCTGCTTTGCCATCCTGCTGATGCTACAGGCTCCGCTGCTGATCAGGCTGTTCGCGCTGTTCAGCCTGCTGCAAATCGTCGTCATGCTCATCGTCACCACGCGCTGGCAGATCAGTATGCACGCGATGGCGAGCAGCGGGGCGGTGGTGGCGGTGTTCGCGCTGTTTGGCGGGTTTGCCGGGCTGCTGTTTTCGCCCGTGATCGCGCTGGTGGGTGCGGCGCGCATCGTCCTCAAGCGGCACACGCTGGCGCAGGTCATCGCCGGGGCGTTCGTCGGCGGCATCAGCACCGCGCTGTTGTTCTTCGTCGTGCTGCCGCGCGTGGGGTAGAGATATTCGCTTAACTCATCTCTATGAGGGACGGATTGCAAGTGGTGACGGCTGCGTGAGTACGCAGCCGTCTGGGTGTGTTTAACCGCAGTGACCGGGACCCGTCACCCCGTTGTTGTAGTTATCCAACGTCGTTGCCAGCGCCGTAAATTCAGCACGCAGGCTTCTTGGCACATTGCTCGGCGTGTACATACTCAGCAGTTGCGCCGCGCGCGCCAGCTGCGTCGTGATGGCGCTCGTATTCGCCCCGCGCTGCTGGTTGAGAAGCGCGCCGATGTACTGCCGCGCCAGAATCCAGTAGGCATTACCGCCGGGGCTGATAGTGATCGCCTGATACCACGTCTTGCCGCTGCTGAAGAAGGGCAGGTTTTCCTGTCCATTCCAGGTCGCGTCATACGGCGCAGGACCATACGATGAATGCGTTTGCCAGTAGCCGATGGTGCGCGTGCAGATGAAGCAGCGGACGGTCGTCTGCACCGTGTCGCTGTCCGTGCCGCCATCCCACGTCACCGTGACCGTGTTGGTGTCTGTGAAGACTGGCGCGTAACCGTTGACATAAACCCCGCTGTTGGCAGCCGGGCAGATGTAGCGGTCGGTTTGCGTCCAGGTGCCACCGCTGGAAACCGTCAAACCGTTCGGGTCGAAGTCCGGCTCCTGATTGTCGGTGATGACCGCAGGCGTTCCCGTGACGGTCGTCGTCCAGTTGACGTTCGCTGTGAAGGAGTAGTCGATCCCGTATGCGGTCAGCGTGGCGGTGTTGGTCGCGGCGGCGCTGCCAGGTGTCGCTGTGTAGGTGCAGGTCGTATCGCCGGGTGGGAACGTCGCCGGGCAGCTGACGATTGCAATCGTGCCATCGCTCAACACGTCTGACACTGTACCCGCCAGATTGCGCGTCGGGTGCGGGTTGGTGACGATGATCGAACCGCTGGTAGAGTAACTGGAGTTGATCTGCTCTGTCAGCGTGACGGTCCAGTTATAGATGGCGGTTGCCCCATCCTGCACATTCTGGCTCGTCGGATCAACGGATTTGTCCACATCCCAGCTATGAATTTCGCTCGCCTCGCCGGATGCATCTTTGCTGATCGACGGTGTATAGCAGTTAACCGTGACCGATGCGTTGTCGCTGATGGTACTGCCGTCAATCGTCGCGGTGTTGTGGTACGTACCGCCGCCGGGGCAGCTAAAGCTGGCGTCGTAATTGACGGACGTGCCATCGCTGAACGTGCCGAGCGCGCCCGTCACGCTGTCTGTGACCGTCACCGTGGGGTTGAGGACGTTCGGCGCGCCATAGCTGACGCCGACGGTGACAGAGCCACCGGGGATAGGGCTGTCGGCGCTGGCGCTTGCAGTGTTCGATGTCGGCTGCGTCCCGCTCGGTCCAATGCTGTAGTTACAGGACTCGGACGACATCGGCGCAATCGACGCGATGGTACAAACGCTGCCGGACAGACTGTCGGTCACGACGACGTTGGTGGCGGCGATCGCGTTGGGGTTGTAGACGCTGATCGCGCCGGAGACCGAGAAGGCATCGGTGTAGCCCGTAACCGTCGTGGTCACGGTGTAGGTCACGCTGCCTGATTCGCCATCGAACAGGTCAAGCTGTGACGGCAGCACGTCCTTGTCGATGCCCCACTGGTTCGTGCGCGTGATCGTACCATTTGCCGTCTTGCTAACTTGCAATGCCTGATATGCTGGCGCCTCGTTCCAGCAGAACGTGACATGGCTGACTTCGCGTCCTTCATAGGCGCTGAGATCGGTATCGCCCGATGCAGGCGGGTTGTAGAAATAGACGTTCGCACCCGTTCCGGCTTTGACGATGACCGCGCCAATCGGAATCGTGGCGCTCCAGCTAAAGATCGAATTGTTGCTGTTGTAGATCGTGATCGTGTTGCCGTCGGATGTCCAGGAACCGTTGGGCGCGTTGGCGTCCACCTTGTAAGCGTAGGCGTAGCTGCCGCCCGTGCGCCCGCACTCTGCGGCTGCGCCGCCGGACTCCCAGTTATCAAAGATCGTTGGCACCACGCTGGCAGCTTGAATAAGCGGGACAGCCAGCGTTGCGAAAGCGAAGACCAACAGCGCAATGAACAATGCCGCTCTTCTTCATGGTGTTCCCCCAGGTTGTTACACAGTCAAGACTGGTGTAGTGTTGCAATGTAAGGTTGTAATGGAAATTAAGGTAAATATGTGGTTGTGGAGCGAAGCCTTTAACAACTCCTTTAAGAAAATGTGCGATTATTAATTACTGTATATACGCATTTTAGAATTAAGTCAAGCAACTTGTACATGATTCATAAATGTCCATGCCATATAATGATATTTAGTATCAATTATCGATATTTATAAGCATAATGTCTGTCACAACAAAAACGCAGGGTATGTTCACCCTGCGTCTCTCCATCTCTGCGCCCCTGCGTAAAAATTCTCCACATGGCGCTCTTGGCGTCTTGGCGTTTAGATTACGCTACCCGCCGATGATCGGAATAGCAACGTTGCCCTCGTTGCGCAGCAGCACGCTTTCCAACGCCAGCCAGCCGCGCGTCACCGTACCGTCTTCGCACTGCACTTCGGCATAGAAGAAGTTGGGGGGCGACGCATCGCGCCCCAGCACCGGGTAGAATAAACCACCCTGTACGGTGCAGGCGAACGGCGCGGCGGTGGATGGCTGCGTGTACAGCGGCGTGCCTGTGAAGCCGACATAGACGCTCGGCGCGGTCAGCTCGCCCAGCGACTCCACGACCGGGACCGCGCTCAGGTCGCCGCGCAGGTACAGAAACGCGCTGTTGACCCAGCCGCGCAACCCGCCGACTTCGACGTACCACCACAGTTCATCACTGTCATCCGGCAGTTCCGCATCGTTGCGCCCCAGCACGATCAGATACGTGCCGCCATCGACGATGCCGATGACGCTGTATTCGACGCCCGCGCCGGAACGCAGGAACAGATTATCCGTGTTGACAATCGCATAGCCCGCCAGCATGCCGACGACATCGCTATCGTTGGTCGGGCGCGGCGGCACTTCGTTCAGCCCGACCGACTCGCTCACGCTGCCATCCGCCTCAGCCAGCAGCGGCAGCAGGTCGAGTTCGGGACCGAGCGCGTAGGCATTGGCAGCGCGCGGGATGCGGTTGCAATTGCCCACGACCAGATACACCAGGTCTTGATCCAGCACGTTTTCCGCAACGGTGGTGATCGAGACGATCAGCGGGCTAAGGGTGGGCGCGGTTTCCCACTGGAAGCTTTCACCCGCCGCGAAACTGAAGCTGCTATCTACCGCGCCTGTGATAGTGCGTTCGTACAGCGGCACGCCGGCTGCGTCAGTCGCGCGGATGACGACGGCAGTGTCGCCCTCAAAGTTGATGGTGCCGCCCTGCGTCGTGAAGCCATCGCAGGTGACGGTGATGGTGATGTCGCTGCCGCTGGCAGCGCTAGCGAAAGCGAACGGGAGTAAACAAATAAGGCAAGCCAGGAACCGGGCAAAACGAACCGAACGGGTCTTCATAAAATGCGCTCCTGTGGACGGCTCAACTAGAGTCTATTGTCATCGAATTTCGCCGTTTGTGCCAAACGAGTTTGAGGCAGTTTTATCGATGTCACCGTAGGGCAATCGTCAGGTTCAATCGAAATGAAGTTTGTTATATTGTGGATGTCTGCGAGGCGACTTCCCCACAACCTCCCAGACAGGCTTCCCCTGAAACCATCCGTCCCCATCCCCTGGGGACGTATGGCTTTAAACGCCCGTTCGCGCCCCTATCCACACCTCAATATCGGCGAACACATTGCCCTGCTCTGGTTCATTCATGATCTCGTGCCGCAAGCCCGGATACAGCTTGAGCGTCTTGTCCGTGCTGCCCGCCATCTCGTACCCGACCTGGCTGCCGCTGGGCGCGACCATCTTGTCATCCGCGCCATGCAGGATCAGCAGCGGCAGCCGGAACGACGGCAGCGCCGCCCGCACCCGCGCGGCAGTATTGTTGATCTCTGTGCCAAGCCGGATGCGCATCGGCTGCTTCCACGTCAGCGGGTCAGCATTAAACGCGGCTGGCACCGCCGGATCGCGCGACAGGATGTCCATCGAGCCGAAGGACAGGAACGGCATTTTCGGGATGACGTTCGTCAGCACGTTGCCGACCGTGATCAGCAGCGGCGATACGTTGGCGTCGGCGTTGACGGGCGCGCCGCTAACGATCAAGCCCTTCAGTTCCACCTGATGCTGCGCGGTGTACGCCAGACTGATGAGCGCGCCCATGCTGTGACCGAGCATAAACAGCGGCAACCCGGCGTGCGCACCTTTGATCTGCACAACATAGCGGTGCAGGTCGGTGATGAACTGGTCGAAGCGTTCGACATACGCGCGCAGTCCCTCGCTTTGCCCATGCCCGCGATGATCGATGGCGAAGACCGCATAACCTTTGCCGACGAAGTACGCCGCCACATGGCGATAGCGCCCCAGATGTTCGCCATAGCCATGCACCAGCAGCAGCAGCGCTTTCGGCGTGGCGTCTGGCAGCCACGACTCGGTGTGCAGCGTCAAGCCGTCGTCCGTCTGGAGAGAATGGGTCGTATGGAGCATGAGACTAAACCTTTGTTCGCAGATGATAACAGCGGTATCATGTGTAGATGGTACACTAACAATCTACCTTTGGGGGAGCAACATGCAAAATCCATCACAAAAGCCGGCGCAGGGATCAGGATTTCGCCTCGATGGGCGCACAATCCTGATCATCCTGCTCGTCATCGGCGTCATCTTCATCCTGACGCGCGCCAACCAGGGCAGCGCGCCTGCCGAACCGACGGCAACGCCAATACCGCCAACTGTGGTTCAGCAGGATCCAGTCGCAGCGGGTGGTGTCGAACTGGGGGAGCTGGTCGCGTCTACAGCTGTGGACCGCGATAGCTGCCCGACCGAACCGACCTCACGCTTTGACTCCGACGATACAATTTACATTGCCACAGAAGAAAGCTTCATTCCGGCAGGGACGACTGCCTATGTGCGGCTGTATCTCGGCAATGAAGCGGTCGAAGATACCGACGAAATCACCGCCGATTCGGATATGACAACCTGTGTCTTCTTCGTCTTTGAAAACGACGAGGGCTTTGAAGAGGGCGATTACGAAGCCGAACTCTTCATCAATGGCAATTCCGCTGGCTCCGTCTCGTTCACGGTGCGCTAGAAACCAGGACGCATTGAACAAGGGGCTTCAGCCCCTTGCTGAAAAGAGTCTTGCGACAAGGGGCTGAAGCCACTTGTTCGCACGCATACTGATAAGTAGCAAAGGAGCAACCTGATGCAAATCGATATTGTCACGCTGTGTCTGTTCGCCATTCTCATCATCGTCGCGTTCATGTTCATGTCGCGCATGATGGGACAGGGGCGCGGCTATCCCGGTGGACGCAGCGGCGGTATGGGCGTCCCCCCGCGCGGACCCAACCGCCCGATGGTCGATGATCCCGATATTCAATCGCGCGGCGGCTTTGGCGATCAACCATCGTCGAGCAGCAGCGGCATGGGCAGCGGTAGTCGTAGCGAAAGCGGCGGCAGCGCTAGCGCAACAGGCACGCCCGGCAGACAGGGCGGACCGCTGTTCCCGACGCAGAATGCGCCTGACCGTCGCGATAACGACGATGATGACAATGACTCGCCCGCGCGGCGCGCAGGTGGTTTGTTCGGCGACCGCAATCGTGACAATGCGCGCGATGACGACCCGCCACGCCGCCGTGACGACGGTCCGGCGGACGACCCGGATATTGAGTCGCGCGGCGGCTTCGGTCGCCCCAAGTAGACGCCATGACAACCACCCATCGAGTCTGGGTATACGGGGATAACGTCAACACTGACGTTATCTTCCCCGGCAAATATACCTACACGTTGAAGACAGCGCAGGACATCGCCGCCAAAGCGCTCGAAGACCTCGACCTGACGTTTGCCAGTCACGTTCAGCCCGGCGATTGCATCGTCGCCGGGCGCAACTGGGGCAACGGCAGCAGCCGCGAACAGGCAGTGACGGCGCTCAAGTACTGCGGCGTGCGCGCTATCATCGCCGAGTCGTTTGGTGGCATCTACTTTCGCAACTGCATCAATCAGGGTATCCTGCCTGTTGTTTGCGCAGGGGTGCGCGCCGTCGTCCAGACGGGCGACACGCTGGAGATCGATATTGACGCCGCCGTTGTGCGCGCGGGCGGGCAAACCTTCGCTTTCGCGCGCCTGTCGCCGTCTGTCCAGGCGATCTACGACGCAGGTGGGCTGGTGCCAATGTTGCAGCAGCGGTTTCAATTGTGTTAACCGCCTGGCGCACACCGGGAATGCGATCTTTACTGCTGGTCGCGTTCGGACAGTTTATTTCGATCACAGGCAGCGCCATGACGCGCTTCGGCTTGAGCGTGTGGGCGTGGGAGCAGACCGGGCAGGCAACGTCGCTGGCGCTGGTCAACTTCTTCAGCCTGCTGCCGCTGCTGCTGCTCAGCCCGATTGCCGGGGCGCTGGTAGACCGCTGGAATCGCAAACTGACGATGATGCTCAGCGATCTCGGCGCGGGCGCAGCCACGATTGGCATCTTCATCCTCTTCAGCGCCGGGCAGCTCGAAATCTGGCATTTGTACGTGGCGGCGTTCATCAGCGGCGCGTTCGAGGTCTTCCAGTGGCCCGCCTATTCCGCCGCCATCGCGCTGATGGCGCCCAAAGCGCAGTACACGCGCGCCAACGCGCTGTTTGGGCTGGCGGAAAGCGCCGCGACCGTCCTTGCGCCCAGTCTGGCGGCGGCGCTGTTCGTCGGGCTGACGATTGGCGCGCAGCGCATCGAGATCGGGCTGGCGGGCATCCTGCTGCTCGACATTATCACGTTCAGCGCCGCCATCGGCACACTGCTGCTGATCCATGTGCCGCAGCCGGAACGCTCGCCGGAGCAGGCAGCGCAGCCAAACCTGCTGCGCGAGTCGATCTTCGGCTTCCGCTATATCTTTTCGCGCCCCAGCCTGCTCGGTCTGCAACTGACGTTCATGTCCGGCAACCTGTTCACCACCATCGCCTTGACGCTCATGGTACCGCTGATTCTGTCGCGCACGGGAAATGACGAACAGGCGCTCGGCTTTGTCCAATCGATGTTCGGCATCGGCGGCATCCTTGGCGGCTTGCTGCTGACGGCGTGGGGCGGACCGAAACGCAAAGTCATCGGCGTCCTGGGCAGTTGGATTGTGTTCGGCGTTGGCTGCCTGCTGCTGTTTGGTGTCGGGCGCGGCGTGGTCGTCTGGGTCATCGCGTCGCTGGTCAACGCGCTCACCGTGCCAATCATGAACGGCTCCAATCAGGCGATCTGGCAATCGAAAGTGCCGCCGGAGATTCAGGGCAAAGTCTTCAGCATCCGCCGCCTAATCGCGTGGAGCATCAATCCCGTCGCCGCGCTCATCACCGGTCCGCTGGCAGACCAGGTGATGGAACCGGCATTTCGCGAAGGCGGCGCGCTGGCGGCGGTGTTCGGCTGGCTGGTCGGGACGGGACCGGGCGCGGGCATGGGGTTCATCATGGTGCTGTGCGCGCTGGGTGTGGTGCTGGTCAGCGTCGTCGCCTACAGCGTCCCGGCGATCCGCCATGCCGAAACGCTGCTGCCCGACCACGACGCGGGGAAAATATAAACCGCCAAGACGCGAAGAACGCCAAGAAAAAAAGCTTATTCAAGAGATTGGAGAGGAAGAGGTTAGAGAGATTTATAAGCCCTCTTCATCTCTTCTCCTCTATCCTCTTGAATAAAATTCTTCTCTTGGCGTCCTTGGCGTCTTGGCGGTTAGAATAAATCTTTATAAAGGGGTGATGAATGACACATACACTGACACTCATTCCCGGCGATGGCATCGGACAGGAAGTGATTCCGGCGGCGGCGGCGGTGCTGAACGCCTGCGCGCTGCCGCTGCACATCCAGTACGCTAACGCGGGCTGGGCGACATTCCAGCAGCAGGGCGACGCGCTGCCTGCCGAAACGCTGGCGCTGTGCGAGGTCAGCGATGCGATCCTGTTCGGCGCGACACAATCACCGATGGAGAAAGTGGCGGGCTACCGCAGCCCGATTCTGGCGCTGCGCAAACACTTTGACCTGTTTGCCAATCTGCGCCCTGCCGTAGCCGACGGAGTCGACATGCTGATTGTGCGCGAAAACACCGAAGGACTGTACAGCGGGCGCGAGCGCACCGAAGACGACGGCGTGACCGCCATCGCCGAGCGCGTCATCACCCGCCGCGCCAGCGAGCGCATCGTTCGCGCCGCCTGCGAACAGGCGATGCAGCGCCGTCGCACGCTGACGATTGTCCACAAAGCGAACGTGCTGAAAGAAACCTGCGGCTTGTTCCGGCGCGCGGCGTTTGACGTGACAGCGAGCTATCCCGATTTAACGATTGAGGAGATGCTGGTCGATACGGCAGCAATGCGGCTGGTGCAAGAGCCGACGCGCTTTGATGTCATCGTGACGACCAATCTGTTCGGCGACATCCTGAGCGATCTGGCGGCGGGGCTGACGG
>Ga0224723_1002277_pt1 | contig 10744 bp, 12 predicted proteins | sample Balambano_FR2_Me_FD_161647 | JGI IMG/M metagenome (GOLD analysis project Ga0224723, IMG submission 161647) | Freshwater sediment microbial communities from Lake Towuti, South Sulawesi, Indonesia - Balambano_FR2_MetaG | ecosystem: Environmental > Aquatic > Freshwater > Lake > Sediment | place...
ATCCACGCCTCGCTGCTGCCGCGCCAGCGCGGCAGCAGCGAGGCGTGGATGTTCAGGCACCCGCGCCGCGGCGCTGACAGCATCGGCTTCGGCAGGATCAGGCCATAGGCGGCAACCACGGCAAAGTCGGCGCCGAGCGCAGCGAACGATGCCTGCGCCGGCTCGTCGCGCTTCAGGCGCACAGGCGTGCGCACCATCATCCCCAGGGCCTCCGCGGCCCGGTGCACGGCGCACTTGGTCTCGGCGAGGCCTCGGCCGGCCGGTTTCGGCGGCTGGCAATAGACGGCCGCCACCTCGTGCCGCTCCGCCAGGGCCCGTAGCGCCGGCACGGCGAAGTCCGGGCTGCCCATGAAGATAAGCCGCATCGCCTCAGCTGCCGCGCTGCTCCTTGGCGAGTTTACGCAGGATCATGTTGCGGCGGAGCGCGCTCAGGTGATCAACGAACAGCACGCCGTCCAGGTGGTCCATCTCGTGTTGCAGGCAGCGCGCCAGCAGCCCGTCGGCGTCGATCTGGCGGCGGGCGCCGGCCTGGTCCTGGAAGCGGACGGTGACCGACACCGGCCGTGCCAAGTCGGCATACTGGTTCGGCAGGCTTAGGCAGCCCTCCTCGCGCACCTCGGTCTCGCGGCTGGCGGACAGCAGCTCGGGGTTGATCACGACCATCGGCGCGCGTTTGCCTTCGGGTTGCAGGTCCAGCACGACCACCCGCAGCGCCACCCCCACCTGCGGCGCGGCAAGGCCGATCCCCGGCGCGGCATACATCGTTGCCAGCATCCTTGGCACCAGCTCGGCCACCGTCGGGGCATCCGCGGGCAGGACCGCCCGGGCCTTGCCGCGCAGGGCCGGGTGCGGCGCGATCAGGATGGGCAGGGTAGGGGCCGGCAGGGTGCCGGCGGCGGCGGCTTGGGGCATCGGTGGGCCACTTATGCCGCCCCGCCCGCCGCCGCAAGCCGCGCGTTGCGCCGGCCTTGAATCCGGCCCCGGCGCCGACGATATCCGATGCATCCGGGCGCCAGATCGGGCCCGGAGAAACGCTCGCTCAATACGAGGAGAAATCCGATGAATCGTGCGTCAATCTTCGGCAGCCCGCTTTTCCTGGGCTTCGACCATCTCGAGCAGATGCTCGATCGCCTTTCCAAGACCAGCACCGACGGCTACCCGCCCTACAACATCGAAGCGGTGGCCGAGAACGGCCTGCGCATTACCCTGGCTGTCGCCGGCTTCACCATGGATGACCTGTCGATCACCATCGAGGACAACCAGCTGGTGATCCGCGGCAAGCAGAAGGACGAGACCGAGGGTCGGACCTTCATCCATCGCGGCATCGCCGCCCGGCAGTTCCAGCGCGCCTTCGTGCTGGCCGACGGCGTGGAGGTCAAGGGTGCGTGGCTCGACAACGGCCTTCTGCACGTCGATCTGGTCCGTCCACAGCCCGAGAGCCGGGTCAAGAATATCCGCATCGGCGAGGCGCCGGTGAACGGCACCAACGGCCACTCGAAAGTGGTTGATGCCGCAGCCAGCGGCCGCGCGGCCTGACCGCGCGGCACGATCAGGATCGCCGCAATGAACGACCATGAGCCACCCCGCACCATCCGGCGGCTGGTGTCGGTGAGCGAGCTCAGCCCGACTGATTTCGGCCGGCTGGGTCTTGGCTACATCGCTTATGTGCGGCCGATCCTGGTGAACGGTTTGGCGGCGTTCGCCATCCACGCGGCCGACGGCACCCAGATGGCGGTGGCGCCGGAGCGCGAGGTGGCCATCGCCGCCATCCGCCAGCACGAGATGGAGCCACTGCCGCTGCACTGAGCGGCTGGTGCTGCTGGCAAACCCGGAAGTGGGCGGCCCGTTTTCGGCGGGCCGCCCCTTTTGGCTTGAGCAGGCCGGCCGGCTCGCTATGCCGCCGTCAGCAGCGCCGCCCGCAACTCGGCTTCGTTGTGTGCGGCGCGCATCGCTGCCCGCACCGGTGGCTCCCGCAGGCGGCGGCTGAGTGCGGCGAGCGCCTTCAGGTGGTCGCCGGCGGCATCGGTCGGCGCCAGAAGCAGCACGAAAAGGTCGCAGGGCTGAAGGTCGGGGGCGGCAAAGTCGATCGGCTCGATGGTCCGCACCAGCGCGCCGCTTTGCGCGGTGATCCCGGGCAGCCGGGCGTGCGGCACCGCAACCCCGTGCCCCACCCCGGTGCTGCCCAGCCGCTCGCGCGCGACCAGCCCATCCAGGATGGCGCGTTCAGGCACGCCGGTCTGTTCCGCGGCAAGCGATGCCAGCAGGGCAAGCACCGACCGGGCATCGCTGACCGCGGCGCCGACCCGGGTCGCAGCGGGGCCTACCAGGGCGGCGAGGTCGAAACTCCCCACGGTCAGCCCGCCCTGGTCGTCTCCCCGCGCGCGGCGCCGCTGTCGATCCAGCCGATATGGCCATCCTTGCGGCGATACACGACGCCCAGCGCGCCCGAGGCGCGGTCGCGGAACATCAGGGCCGTGCGGTCGGCAAGGTCAAGCTGCATCACCGCCTCGCCCACCGTCAGCGATTCGATCGCCTCGTCCAGTTCGGCGACGATGGCGGGCGCGTGGCCATTAAGGTCGTCGGCGCCGGGTGCCCCGGCGGCGGCCTCGTCGGCGTCCATGTGCAGGATCACCTGGCGCGCGGCTTCCGGCCGTTCGCGCCCGGCCAGGTCGCGGGCGTGGTCGTTAACCTTGCGCCGGTAGCGCCGCAGGCGCTTGGCGATGTGCTCGGCCGCGGTATCGAACGCGGCGTGCGCGTCGGCGGCCTCGCCCTCGGCCCGCATGGTCAGGCCACGGCCGGCGTGGATGGCGATGTCGCAGTGGAAGAACGTGCGGTTGCGGCTGAAGGTCACCTGCGCGTCCAGCGCGTGGTCGAAGTATTTCTGGGCAACGACACCGAGCTGGTCGGCCACGTGCTGGCGCAGCGCCTCGCCGGTATCAACCTGCTTTCCGGAAACGGTGATCTGCATGGCGTTTCTTCCCGTTGTTGCGGCGCCCGACGATGCAGCGGACGCCGTCGTGCGTCAGGCCAGGCCCGCGGTCAGAACCGACTTGTCGCGCCGGCGCTGCACCGAGGACGGGATCTTCAGCGACTCGCGGTACTTCGCCACGGTCCGTCGCGCGATGTCCACACCTTCGCGCTTCAGGATCACCACGATCTGATCGTCGCTGAGCACGGAGTCGGCGGCCTCGGCCATGATCAGGTCGCGGATGCGGTGGCGCACGGCCTCGGCGCTGTGGCTGTCGGCACCATTGGCGCCGTTGATGGCGTTGGTGAAGAACCACTTCAGCTCCAGCGTGCCGCGGGGCGTGGCGATGTATTTGCTGCTGGTCACGCGGCTGACCGTGCTTTCGTGCATGTCCACGGTTTCGGCGATGTCGCGCAGGATCAGCGGGCGCAGGCCGGAAATGCCCTCGCGGAAGAACCCATCCTGCCGGCGGACGATCTCGCCCGCGACCTTCAGGATCGTCGTGGCCCGCTGCTGCAGCGACTTTACCAGCCAGTTCGCGCTGGCCAAGCGCTCCTGCACATACGCCTTGTCGTCGCGGCTGATGGCAGCACCACGCGCCAGGTGGCGCTGGAAACTCTGGCTGACCAGCACGCGCGGCAGCGTGTCCGGGTTCAGCTCGACGATCCAGCCGCCATCGGGGGCGGCGCGCATCAGCACGTCGGGCACCACGCTGGGCGCGGTTTCGCCGGTGAAGCGGGCACCCGGTTTCGGATCCAGCCGGCGGATCTCCGCGATCATGTCGGAAAGATCCTCGGCATCGACGCCGCACAGTTTCATCAGCCGCGCATGTTCGCGCTTCGCCAGCAGGTCGAGATTGTCGAGCAGCGTGGCCATGGCGGGGTCCAGCCGGTTCTTTTCGCGCAGCTGGATGGCAAGGCACTCGCTCAAGCTGCGTGCCATCACGCCGCTGGGATCGAACAGCTGCATGCGCGACAGCACCGCGGCGACGCGGGCAGGATCGCCGCCCAGGCGCGCGGCGATGGCTTCCACGTCAACGGTCAGCCTGCCGGCATCGTCGGTCAGCGCGATCAGGTGGGCGCCGATCAGCCGGTCCACGGGGTCGGAAATCTCGCAGCGCAGCTGCTCGGAAAGATGCTCGCGCAGATTGGGCGCGCGGTCAGCAATTGCCTCAAGCCCTCGGTCGTCGTCGGCGAAGTCGCTGCGCCCGCCGCTGCCGGACCAGGCGCCCTCGTAGCCCGGTTCGATCGGGCCGGGCGGCGGCCCGTCGGCCGCGCCGCCGGAGTCGAAATCGTTCGACCAGTCGGTATCCAGCGGCGCCGACCCGGCCTCCGGCAGGCCGTCGGCCATGACGCCATCGGCGGCATCGCGCATCGGCAGTGCGGTCTCGGGCATGGCCCGCTCCGCATCCGGCACCTCGGGGCGCTCGTCGCGCTCCAGCAGCGGGTTCTTCTCCAGCTCCTCCTCGACGAAGGCCGATACTTCCTGGTTGGAGAACTGCAGCAGCTTGATCGCCTGGCGCAGCTGCGGCGTCATCACCAGGGTCTGCCCCTGGCGGATTTCGATGCGCTGGCCGAGGACGGGACCGCTCATGGTGACCCAGCCTTAAAGGCTGAACCTTTCGCCAAGGTACACGCGGCGTACATCGGCATGCGCGACGATGTCGGCTGGCCTTCCCTCCATCAGCAGCCGGCCTTCGTGCAGGATATAGGCGCGGTCGATGATCTCCAGCGTCTCGCGCACATTGTGGTCGGTGATCAGCACGCCCAGGCCGCGATCCTTCAGGTGCTTGACCAGCTCACGGATGTCGTTGACGGCGATCGGATCGATGCCGGCCAGCGGTTCGTCCAGCAGGATGAATTGCGGGTTGGTGGCCAGCGCGCGGGCGATCTCCACCCGCCGCCGCTCGCCGCCGGAGAGTGCCAGGGCCGGCGTGCGGCGCAGATGGCTGATCGAGAACTCGGCCAGCAGGGCATCAAGCGCCGCCTCGCGCCGGTCCTGCGCGGGTTCGACCACTTCCAGCGTGGCGCGGATATTGTCCTCGACGGAAAGGCCGCGGAAGATCGAGGCCTCCTGCGGCAGGTAGCCCAGGCCCATGCGGGCGCGGCGATACATGGGCAGGGACGTGATGTCGTTGCCGTCCAGTTCGATCGCGCCGCTGTCGGGGGAAACCAAGCCAACGATCAGGTAGAAGCAAGTGGTCTTGCCCGCACCATTGGGACCAAGCAGGCCCACCGCCTCGCCACGCTGCACCGACAACGAGACGCCGCGCAGAACGGGCCGCTTCTTGAACGATTTCGACAGGTCGTGCGCGACCAGACCAGCGTTGGCGGCCACCAGGCGCGGCACGGGTGAGGCGGGGGCCGCGTCGTTCACGGCCGGCGCGCTCCGGGGCCGAGCGGCACGGCATCCGGCCCGCTGCCCTGCGGCACGACCAGGCCCGTCACCCGCGCGCCCGGCCCCGACAGCAGGCGCGAGACGCCGGTCTGCAGGTTCACCTCGGCAAGCTCCCCATTGAGCTGGTTCTGCCCGCGGGTGATGCGCACCTGCCCGCCCAGCAGCGCAATGCCGGTTGCGGCGGTATAGACGCCGCGATCGCCCTGGACCGTTTCCGCCTCGGTGCGGATCACGACGTTGTTGAATGCCTCGACGCGATCAAGCCGCCCGGTGTCGGGCTGGCCCGGCGGCCGGTTTCGCGCGGCGGCCTGGGTGGTGGCCGGTGGCGTCGCTTCCAGGAACCAGGCCACCAGGGTGTCGGCATTCAGCCGCCGTCCGGGGCTTTCCACCACGGCGCTGCCGCGCGCCACCGCCATGCGCCGCTGCGGCCAGTATTCCAGGGCATCGCGCGCCGTCACCCGATCGGTCGCGTTCGCCAGCGACAGGTTCCGCCCGGTCAGCACCAGCACCGCCTGGTCCATGTCGTAAACGGCGCGATCGGAGGTTGCGGTATCGGTCGCTGTGGCGATTCGCACATTGCCCTCGGCTTCCAGCCGCCAGAGCTCGTTGGCGCCGGAGCCGGACAGCGGGTCGGCTGAGGCGCCGGCAGCCGGGGCGGCGGGCGCTGGGCCGCCGACGCGCGGACGATAGCGCGCGACAAGCCGATCGGCAGTGACCGTGACGCCCTCGCGCACGGCGCGGGCGGCGCCGCGCGCCAGTACCACCTGCTCCACCTGGCGCCACTCGATGGCGTCGCGCGCAGTGATCTCGATGGGGGCATTGCCGGAGAGGTTGATCTCCTGCGCCGCCACCGCGCCAGGGCCGAGCAGCAGGAGAGCGAGGGCGCCGGCCCGCATCATCGCGGCTCGCCCCTGATGATCATGGTGGCGGGGCCGGTGACGGTGATCACCTTGCCGCCTTCCTCGGCGACGAAGCCGGTGCCCTCGATGGTGCCGAGCGGTCCCTGCGCCTCGACCGGGCTGTCGCCGCGCGCGGTCTGACCCTTCAGGTCGATGCTGGCACGCTCGGTGCGTACCTCGTAGCCGCCATCGTGGTTCAGCACCACGCGGCCTTCGAGCTCCAGCTGCTGCGGCGCGCGATGGAACACGCCGGTCGCGGACTGCAGAAGCATCCAGGCGCCGTCCTGCAGGGTGATGTCACCCTTCGGCTCGACCAGGTCGATCGTATCGTCATTGCCGCCGCGCTGGCTGGCCTCGCTGGCGGTCAGCGTATAGGGCCGGCCGAGCTCGTCGATGCCCTGGAACCGCGCCTCGCGCATGCGCATCGGTTCGTTCAGCAGGTTGCCGCCCAGGCGAAACGTGTAGCGGCGGGCATCGTCGCCGCCGGTGAGATGCGGCCACAACGCGATGGCGGCGAGCAGGATGATCGCCGTGGCCGGCAGCAGGCGCTTCAGCACGCGCACCAGGATGCGCCGCCCGGCCGACGCCGGCCTGGGTACCGCTGGCCTGGGCAGCACCGCGAGCATGTCCCCGCGCGCCGCCACGATCGGGGATACCGGCGGCATCACGCCACGCCTGCGCGCAGGCAATCGTGCAGGTGCACGATGCCGACCGGCCTGCCGGCTTCCGCACCCGTGTCCGGAACCACGAACAGCGCGGTTATGGATTTCTCGTTCATCAGGCGCAGCGCCTCGCCGGCCAGCGCCTCGGGGCGGATGGTTTTCGGCCCGCGGGTCATGATCTCGGCGGCAGACCGCGCCAGCAGATCGGCGCTCATGTGCCGGCGCAGGTCGCCGTCGGTGATGATGCCGACCAGCTGACCCCCAGCATCGACCAGGCCCAGGCAGCCGAAGCGCTTGGCGGTCATGGCCACGATCGCATCGGAAACCTTGGCGTCGGGCGCGGCCAGCGGCAGTTCCTCGCCCGTGTGCATCAGGTCGCGCACGCGCAGCAGCTTCCGCCCCAGTTTGCCGCCGGGATGGAACACGCTGAATTTCTCGGCGGTGAAGCCTCGGCGTTCCAGCAGCGCGACGGCGATGGCATCGCCCAGCGCCAGCGCCATGGTGGTGCTGGTGGTGGGGGCAAGGCCCAGCGGGCAGGCTTCCGGTGCCGGCGGCAGCACCAGCGCCACATCGGCCGCATCGGCCAGTGTGCTGGGCGCCCGCCCGACGATCGCCACCAGCGGAATGGCAAAGCGGCGCGTGTAGGCGATCAGGTTCTCCAGCTCCGGTGTCTCGCCCGAGTTCGACAGGGCAAGCACGGCGTCACCGGGGCCGATCATGCCCAGGTCGCCGTGGCTCGCCTCGGCCGGGTGGACGAACAGGGCGGGCGTGCCGGTGGAGGCGAGCGTGGCGGCGATCTTGCGCCCCACATGGCCCGACTTGCCCATGCCCGAGACCACCACCCGCCCGGTCGCGCCGGCCAGGCGATCGAGCGCGGCATCCAGCCGCGAGTCCAGCGCGGCGGCCAGCGCCGCCAGGCCGGCGGCCTCAGTGGCCAGCACCCGCCGGGCGCGGGCGAGGTCGATACTTTCTGGCCGTTCCAGCACGGTTGTGTTCAAGCCGATCCCCAGCCTGGCGGCGGCCCCGGGGGCGCGCGCCGCGACAATCCTTCGGCCTCTATGTGGCCGGGATGGGGCGGGGGTCAACGAAAGCCTTAGCTTGACAAGCACGATTCATGCCACTGCGGGCGCACAAGGCCGTTGGCCGGTCCCGACGGGCGGGTCAAACGGGGTAGCGGAGGATGGCGGCCAGCGACGCCCCATCAGGGATATCGGCCCGGCGCACCCCCAGCACGCGCCCCCCATTCGCCAGCGCCTGGCCAGCCACCGCATCGACCACGCCATAGCTGGCGGCACTGGCCGCCTCAGCCAGCGTGATGGCGCCGGTTGCGGGGTCGTAGGTGCCGGGAACGGTTTCGTCGATATCGACAAGCATCTGGTCAACCGCGCCGAAGGCAGCGGCGCGGGCGGCATCGGACAGGTCGGTGGTGGCCCGGCCCGCGTTGCGGCGCTGGTCGAACAGGGCGCGGAACGCGTCGATCTCCTTGGCGTGAAGCGCGTCCAACCCCTGCCGCGCGGCGGCGGCCAGATCGGCATCGGGCGTGCGGTCAGGGCTCGCGGCGATGGTGCCCGGCACCAGGTCGTGCGCCGTGCTGACGGCGTGGAAGATCGAGGCCATCGGCTCCGACGCGGCCAGGAACAGGGGCGCGTGCAGATGCGCCAGCAACGGGCGGAGTGCCGCGTCCACCTGGCGCGCATACTGCGTCAGCCGCACCTTCTTGCCTTCGGAACCGTGGATGCGCTGGCTGTGCGATCGGTCATTGATGCTGGCCTTGCCGACGCTGCTGGCGGCATCACGCGGCATGCCGGGCACGCGGATTTCGACCGGCGGACCTTCCGGCAGCACTTCAAGCAGGCGCACTGCGTTCTCCGACAGCGCCAGCACCAGGGCGACATGCGGGAAGGTGATGGCGCGCAGCAGCGGCTTCATGTGGAAGCGGTCGGAAACCTCGACCTGGGCGTTCAGGCGGTTGGCAAGACGAAAAGTGCGGATCGAATCGGGGGTGGCCAGCACGCACAGGCTTTCGGCCTGGAGCGCCCAGAATTCGGCGTCGTCCACCAGGTCCTGCAAATGTTCCTCCAGTGCCGGCAGCCGACCGCGCGCCGGATTTGCGGCGGCGACCTGGGCGGCCGCGTCGCGGGCAAGGTTGCCGTACTCGATGCGCATGGCATCGGCCTGCTGCGACAGCGGCGTGGTCCGCATGGTGATCGAGACGCAGAAATCGGCACGCAGCTCGGCCAGGCGGCGGAATTGCTCGGGCGTCGGGATGTCGAGATGCAGCACGGATGGCTCCTGGTGGCCGGGGACGCGTGGCTTGGTCGTATCAGTGGGTGAAGATGTCGGGGTCTTCCCAGCCCAGCAGGTCAAGCCGCGCCCGCGTGGGCAGGAAAGCGAAGCAGGCGGCGGCGAGCTCGGCGCGGCCTTCGCGCGCCAGCAGCGGCACCAGCCGCGCCTTCAGCGCGTGCAGATGCAGCACGTCGGTCGCGGCGTAGGCGCACTGCTCGGGGCTCAGCGTCTCGGCCCCCCAGTCGCTGGATTGCTGTTGCTTGGACAGGTCGATGCCCAGGAAATCCTTGCACAGATCCTTCAGGCCGTGGCGGTCGGTGAAGGTGCGCACCAGTTTGCTGGCGATCTTGGTGCAGAACAGCGGCGCCGCGGTGATCCCAAGGAAATGGTGCAGCACCGCCACGTCGAACCGGGCGAAATGGAACAGTTTCTCGCGCGCCGGATCGCCGAGCTGCGCCTTCAGGTTTGGGCAGTCGTGGCCGGGCATGACCTGTACCAGATGCGCATGCCCGTCGCCCCGGCTCAGCTGCACCAGGCACAGCCGGTCGCGGCGCGGGTCCAGCCCCATGGTTTCGGTGTCGCAGGCGATCACGGCGCCAAGGTCAAGGCCGGCCGGCAGGTCGCCGCGGTGCAGCGTGAAGACTGTCATGCGGTCAGGCTTGCCAATCGGCTGGTGCCACTGATCTTGGTGCCCAGGAGAAGACTCGAACTTCCACAGCCTTGCGGCCACAGGTACCTGAAACCTGCGCGTCTACCAATTCCGCCACCTGGGCAGGGGCGAGCAAGGTCGCGGCATGTAGCGAGGCGTGGTTTCGCTGTCAACGCGGCGCGGCCTATGGTGGGGCGCAGGCGACGGAGAACTGGAATGCACGCGGAGCGCGCTCGGGTGGCGACGGTGTTCGGCGGCTCGGGCTTCATCGGCCGTTATGTGGTCAAGCGCCTGGCGGCGGCTGGCCACGTGGTGCGCGTGGCGGTGCGCGACCCGGAAGGCGCGCTGTTCCTGAAGCCGATGGGCGGCGTGGGGCAGATCGTGCCGATGCGCTGCACTGTCGCCGACGCAACACAGGTCCGTGCCGCCGTCACGGGGGCCGATCTGGTGGTCAGCCTGGTCGGCATCCTGTTCGAGGCGCGCGGCAACAGTTTCCAGGCCGCGCAGGCAGAAGGGCCGGGCAACATCGCCCGCGCGTGCGCCGCATCGGGCGTGCGGCGGCTGGTGCATGTCTCGGCGATCGGCGCCGATGCCGGCAGCGAGGCGATCTATGCCCGCACCAAGGCTGAAGGTGAGCAGGCGGTGCTGGCGGCGTTCCCGGCGGCGACCATCCTGCGCCCCAGCATCGTGTTCGGGCCGGAGGACGGGTTCTTCAACCGGTTCGCCGCCATGGCCTCGCTGCTGCCGGCGCTGCCGTTGATCGGCGGCGGGCACACCAAGTTCCAGCCGGTCTATGTCGGCGACGTGGCGGATGCGGTGATGGCGGCACTGTCGCGCGACGACGTGGCGGGCCGCACTTACGAGCTGGGCGGGCCCAGGGTCT
>Ga0224723_1002278_pt1 | contig 10743 bp, 10 predicted proteins | sample Balambano_FR2_Me_FD_161647 | JGI IMG/M metagenome (GOLD analysis project Ga0224723, IMG submission 161647) | Freshwater sediment microbial communities from Lake Towuti, South Sulawesi, Indonesia - Balambano_FR2_MetaG | ecosystem: Environmental > Aquatic > Freshwater > Lake > Sediment | place...
GTGCTACCGCGCTTAGGCGGCCAACTTCAGACGGTGCAATCCCTGACCACACCGCTGACCCAGAGCATTCGCCACAATGTGATTCTCACTAAAGTCAGCCGCACGGCTGATCAATTTCCCCGCCTGCCAGGGATTCCAGCGAAGTCTCCTTTGGAGTGAGTTGGTGGGTTTAGCGCCGCCGTTCCTGTAGTTTGCGGTAGACAGCTTTGATATCCACGCCGTGGTGGGCCAGGGCAACGAGAGTGTGATAGAACAAGTCGGCCACTTCTCCAGCGATCGCCTCCCCATCATCATCCTTGCAGGCCATCACCACCTCAGCCGCCTCTTCGCCAATTTTTTTGAGAATTTTGTTGTCGCCGCCTGCCAGTAGCTTGCAGGTATAGGACTCGGGGTTGGGGTGAGCCTGGCGATCGCAAATCACCCCAAAGACCTGCGAAAGCGTGTCGGCTGGAGGAGCAACCTTGTGTTCTTCAATCTGGTGGAAGCAGCTTCGTTCGCCCGTATGGCAAGCAATGTCGCCAATTTGCTCAACTGTTACGAGCAGCGCATCGCTATCGCAGTCATAGCGGATGGACTGCACCTTTTGCACATGGCCTGAGGTAGCGCCCTTGTGCCAAAATTCTTGCCGTGAGCGGCTCCAAAACCAGGTTTCGCCTGTATCCAGAGTTTTTTGGAGGGATTCCTGATTCATCCAGGCCATCATCAGCACCGTACCATCTAAATAGTCCTGCACAATGGCAGGCACCAGGCCCTGTTCGTTATAGCGAATGCGGTCAACCGGCACAGCCGCAGCCAGGGACGAAGTCTGGGACATAGCTAGGAACCCAACGGGGCGGAATTACTTTCTTACTCTAGTATTTCGTGGGTATCTGGTGGGGGTAGGGAGGAGGTTGTAGGTCGTAGGTTATGGGTAGTGGGTTGTAGGTCATGGATCGATCGCCGGAAGCCCTGCGTGAAGAATCGCTTTGGGCCGCCATTGAAGTGGCGGTGGTGGCGTTTGCATTTGAGCAACTCGCCTACGTTAGATCCAGGTCTCCAAAGAGATGAAAAAGCGTGGCCTCTTCATTTCGCCCGGTGGGGTGCGCTCGATTTGGCTGCGCCATGACCTGCAAACCTTTGCCAAACGCCTCAATATGTCGCTTATTCTCTGGTTGAGACGCAGTTGTAGATTCATCGGTCAGTAATCAAGATGTGTGTATCGGAAGGCTCGGAAGCCTTCAGGTATAGTGCCTTTCCGGTGAAGTATGGGCACGGCCATCGCCAACCGTAGACCCTGACGAGGTCACGCGGATCCTGCCTAAACGCATGGCTTTATCTGAGTAAGCGTGAGAATAGTCGGGATAGGGCTCAAAAATGAGCGTTAGGGCTGGCAGGTGGCTCCATCATAGCGAACGTCTACCGGTAGCCAGTAAACCGTTGGGTTAGGCAACGTGGCATTAGCCGCCTCCGCAAAATTCTGCTGAGCCGCCTGCTCTACTGCCAAAGCATCGAGATCGTCGTAGCCTGTAGTAGCTAATAACCGGGGAGAGCGCATCAACTCTCCGTTAGCAGTCACAATCACCTCTAGCCGCCCTGGTGCTGGCGGTGGTACCAGACAAGGTGACAGCGTGTAGCTAACCCGCAGTGGATCTAGTTCCTTTGGCCCAGGTAGAGGCACTTGGTCTGGATTGTCGCCCCAGTTTTGGCTGCCATACCACTCTAAAAAGCTCTGGGTGTCGGTACGAAGCGCTTTGACCTGGTTGTTGTATACCAAGCCTGGAGGTCTGTCTTCAGGGGTTAACTCTGATAGTGGGGGCGATGTAGCCTCTTCGGACAATACAGACGGAGTAGGTTCTGGCGGTACAGAAACCGCTGGTTGCACAGGGGGTTTGGGCTCCTCTACCTGACTTGGTATTGATAAGGACGCTAATTCTGGCTCAGGAGGAGAGGGTATTATGATTTCAGCCGCCGGAATACGCACTACTCCAACAGTTGCTGGGGAGTCTGTGGTGGGCAGCAGCGTGATGGGTTCCTCTGGCGGAGTAGAGTCAGGCATGGGCATACCAAGCAGCAGCCCGTGCATACCAAGCGATGTCAGCACCAGCGCGCCGCCGCTCTGCCACCAAGATCGAGATCGCCAAGACCTGAGCTTTAAGCGTGTCACCATAGTCTTCTGTAAACGCTCCTGCTCATAGTAAAAAACAAACCCCTCTAGGCTGGCATAATCTTGCCCAACTGTTTGAGATGAGCAGACAGTTTTTCTACTGTTGCTAATTTGCCGCTACCCTAGGGCTAGGGGCTTTACCAAAGCAGGCTCAGGTATGCGGCGAGAAGACTTAACCATCCTCATTTCGGGCGTTTTTCTGGCTACCACGGCCACTTTGTTAATTGTTCTGGAACCGCGAGAATCGTCTTTATCTCCATCTAAGAGGCCAGCGGCTGTGTCTAGCCAACTGTTGAGCGATCCGTTCTTGCAATATCCCACCCCTGACTCGGTACAGGTGGTCTGGTTCACTGAGTTCGAGGGAAAAGACCACAGCGTTCGCTGGGGCCAACCAGGGCCGTCTCTAGAAGCTGCCCAAGCCAACTGGCCCAACCAGGTTACTGCTGTCAGCACTCGGCTCAGCCGCACCCGCGAAGATGACAAATCTCGCATCAACCACCCGGATTTTAAGGAGCTCAAGGAAGTTGTTCCCCGACCTGTTTGGCGGCACCAGGCGACTGTTACAGGGCTTACGCCAGGGCAGCGAGTGCCTTACCAAGTCATCAGCACTCCGGCAGAAGGCACTCCGGTAGAAAGCCGTACCTTTACCCTGGCTGCTACCCCGTCGCCAGGACAAGGAGTCAAGATTTTGCTGACCTCAGACCACCAAAATATGCCAATGACGGCGGCTAATCTGCAAAAAGTGGAGGAAACCATTGGGCGAGTAGATGCTGTGTTTTTGGCTGGGGATTTGGTGAATATTCCCGATCGCGCCTCTGAGTGGTTTGATGATAGCCGGGGCAATGGTTTCTTTCCTTGCCTGCAAGGGCGAGCCGACTATCCTCTGGAGTATGAGGGTCGCACGACTCGCTATCGGGGAGGAGAAATCATCCAACATGCCCCTCTGTTTCCAGCCCTGGGCAACCATGAGGTCATGGGTCGCTTTTCCCAAACGGCACCGCTGAATGATCAGTTTAATCAGCCCATTCCCAGGGAAGTAGCGATTCGCCTGTATGAATCTAGCCCTGAGTTATTTAACCCCAATGGTGATGAAGCCGTGCGCCGTCGGTGGCTTATCGACAACTCCTTTAACAGCAACACCTACGAAGAGATTTTTAGCTTACCCACCAGCGTAGTGCCCAATCCAGAACAGCCCGAAACCACCTCCCGTTACTACGCTGTGAGTTTTGGGGATATTCGCCTGGTGAGTCTCTACATCACCCAAATCTGGCGGCCCCACAGCCTGTCTCCAACGGCCCGAGGCCGCTACCAAGAGCGGGAAGCCGACCTGAATACTCCTGAAAACTGGGGCTACGGTCAGCACATTTTTGAGCCTATTGAGCGGGGCAGCTTGCAGTATCAGTGGCTAGAGCAAGAGTTGGCTAGCGATGCCTTTCGCAACGCGAAGTATAAAGTAGTGATGCTGCACCATCCGCCCCACACCCTGGGCGACAACATTGTGCCCGCCTTTACCAAACCCGTGCCGATGTACGACCGCAATCCCGACGGCAGCCTCAGAGCCGTCCGCTATGAGTACCCCATTGAGGCTGACTACCTTGCCCGCGACCTGCTGCCCTTGCTGGAATCCGCCGGAGTTAATTTGGTATTTTACGGGCACTCTCATCTGTGGAATCGCTTTGTTAGCCCTGGGGGAACTCACTATCTGGAAACCTCCAACGTTGGCAATTCCTACGGAGCGTTCTGGAAGCAAGACTCTCGGCCAGTGCCACCTGCTGAGGGCACCAAAGCTCTGGCTGGGTTTACTACCCAGTACTACGTGGCCCAGGGCGACCCCAACGGCTTAGAACCCGTGATGCCAACCTTAGCGCCCCCAATGACCGATGAGGCTGGCCAACCTTTGCCTTACCTGGCCAGTAACGAGATTACAGCCTTCAGCATCCTAGATACCGCTAGCGGCGCGGTGAGTAGCTACTATTTCGATACCCGCCAGCCTGACTCGGCAGTGGTTAAATTTGATGAGTTTCAGCTACCTTAACTCAGCCGGTAGCGCTGCAGGCTTAACCTCAACTTCCTCATCCGCCCCGTCGCGGTGGAATTGAATGCGGAGTGCTTCTCCAATGCGGCTGCCTTCTACTTTAGCCTGGACGTCGGTAGGGGTTTTTACCACCGTATCGTCAATGGACTGGATAACATCGCCGGATTGCAACCCTGCCGCTGCCGCCGGACTGCTCTCCAGTATGCGCACAATTAGCACTCCAGATTCATCCGGCTGTAGCTGTAACCCTTGTTCTTCATTGATTTCTTTGATGGTGTCGGGGGTGAGTTCTACCATTTGAATCCCCAGATAAGGATGTTGCACTTCGCCAGTGGCAAAGAGTTCGTCAGCAATGCGCTTGGCTGTTTCGATGGGGATAGCAAAGCCCAGCCCTTGAGCATTGGCGCGAATGGCCGTGTTCATGCCAATCACTTCGCCCCGGTCGTTGAGCAGGGGGCCACCGGAGTTGCCTGGGTTAATGGCCGCATCGGTTTGAATGAACTGCACTCGCTTGTCGGGAATGCCTACCTGGTTGCTGGTGCGCCCAATGGCACTGATGATGCCAGCGGTGACGGTGTTATCTAAACCGAGGGGGTTGCCAATGGCGATCGCCCACTGCCCTGGCGACAGGTCTTCAGTGCTGCCCAGGCGCACGGTGGGTAAATCCGTCGCGTCAATTTTAACCACGGCTACGTCCGTAACCGAATCCGCCCCGACCACTTTGCCCTCGAAGGTGCGTCCATCGCGCAGGGTTACTTTAACGATTTTGGTGCCATCAACTACGTGGGCGTTGGTTAAAATGCGGCCATCAGCATCCAAAATAAAGCCAGAGCCGGTGCCATGCTCAAAGCGTTCGGGGGGCATTGAGGGCGGCATTTCGTCGCCAAAAAACCGACGAAACAGCGGGTTTTCAAAGGTATCAGGGCTAATTTGTGACACCGACCGTTCTGCATCAATTCTTACGACTGTTGGCCCCACAGCTTCTACAGCCGCCGCAATGAAGTTTGAAGCCGCCATAGGAATCGGCACTGCACCTTGAACGTCGGCTTCGGGTTCAACCACAGTAGCCAGGGCCGTTACAGTTGAAGGAGACTGGTTAGCTTCTTCCTGAGATCCCGTAGGCAGTAACTGATTCACATAGTAGTGTCCTACCCAACCAGCCCCACCTCCAACCATCAGGGCGACAGCTACCCACCCCCACTGCTTTGGAAACTGGCTCATTTTCGCTCCTCCTGACAGTATGGCCGCGCTGCCCAGATTATGCCGACATTGGCCGATGCCTAATCGTGCCTTTACTGTAGCGAACATAGCCTGTTTTTGTCGGTCATTCTCAACAGAAAAGGAGGATATTTCTACTCCCCTGACCAACGCGGTCTAGCCATTCCGGGTTACAGTGAGCAGTAACCACATACCCCCAAGTCAACGTTTGAGCAAGCGCCATGTCTGAACACGCCGGAAATATCCTACTGGTTGACGATGAGCCCGGTTTGCGAGAAGCCGTGCAAGCCTATCTTGAAGACAGCGGCTTCACGGTTAGAACAGCGAGTAATGCTCAGGAAGGCTGGGCATTGTTGCAGCAGGATACTCCCGACGTGCTGATTTCTGACATCATGATGCCTCAGGTCGATGGCCACGCTTTCTTAGCCCAAGTGCGCGACGATGTGCGATTTAAAGGTCTGCCGGTGGTTTTTTTAACCGCACGGGGGATGACCAAAGACCGCATCCAGGGCTATAACTCAGGATGTGATGCTTACTTGTCTAAGCCGTTTGATCCTGAAGAGCTAGTCGCTGTGGTCAGTAATTTAATGGAACGGCGGGCGGCTCAGACCCCAGATGTAGGGGATTTACCCGACATTGCAGTGATGGCTCGTCAGATTGAGGAAATTAAGGCCATGCTGACTCAGAAGGGGGGAATGACTAAGCTGCCGTCTGATCTTCGTCTGGATTTAACCCCTCGCGAACAGAGTGTGCTGGATTTGGTGGCCGAGGGGCTGATGAATAAGGAAATTGCCAGTCGCCTTGATACAAGCGTGCGTAATGTTGAGAAGTACGTAAGTCGACTGTTTAGCAAAACAGGGACAAATAGCCGCACGGAGTTGGTGCGGTTTGCCTTGGAGCATGGGTTGGTGAGTTAACAGAGCACCATAGAGGCACAGAGGGCACAGAGGAGGGGGCAGGCCCCGTGAATCAGCCGTTGCAGACCTCAATTCGCATTCCAGTGGTGGCAGTATTGTGTGCGCTGGTGTTTCTGGGCTACGGTCTGGGGGCTAGTTCTGAGATGGCCGTGGTTTGTGAAGTGGCTCAGGTTAGTGAGATATCTTCTGCCAAAGCGGGGGAGAGAATTTTCCCTTACTGCCAGGTACGTCAAGAGCGGCGGATACGGGGGCTGCCAGCCGTCACCACAGATTTCAATCTACAAGACGTTGCCATTACATCCCGCCTTTGTGACAATACGCCGCGAGGAGGCGTTCGCTTTTGCCATAGGCTAACGCTGATTGGCGACCAAGCCACGGTTACACTGCCGGAGATTCGCACACCCCTTACCGCAACTACGCTGACAGGCCGTTTGCGTCGCTTTATCGCTGACCAGGGCAGTAGCGATACCTCAGAGCCAGTTACCGACCGTCGGCTTAGTTGGACAACCCCACACAGCCTAGCTAGCCAGCTCAGTACAGTCGCTCTTGGTGTCCTGTTGAGTGTGACGGCCTGGGGACTATGGGATATAAAGTGGCCACCGTTGGATCCATCACCTCTATCCTCAGATGGGGAGCCATCCCCTAACCCTAAGCTAAAGTCTAAGAAAGATTAAGGCCAAGTTTGGACAATGTGAACGGAATAATGAGATGGAACACGACACCCACAAACGTCAAGGTCTAGATCGGTCAACTGTTACAAAACTTTTTGTTGTCGGCGACTTTTCCTATGACTTTCCCCAGGTTTTCCCCAGAATAGACCGAGTTATCCACAGAGAATTACGGTGTTGCCAGCATTGACCGCTGCCTGTGGATAACTGAACTTCAGTCGCAACAGCGCCATAATTTTAGTTTTTTTCCTGGCCGACCTTAACGGGGATCACCAAAACCCTGATTTCTTCGTTAACGCCTTTAGGGGTACCTCAACTCTGTCCCTAGCGCAAGATTGACAGCCTTTGGGGAGTTCGGCAAAATAATTCGACCAGCAACACCAGCACCTAACTGCAGCAGCCAGTTGTCTCTATCTAGTTTCAGTAAGAGGCTGGCTAAATTGGTGCAGGTTTAGTGTGGTGAGGTTTTTGCTGTGCCTAAACCTATCGTCCTGAGGATTAGGGAGCAACTGCGAGAGCTTTTAGGTTATGCCCCAGTGCTTGATCTGCCTTATTGGTGTCCATCGCTACAGTTTTTAATCTTGCCGTGAGGAGGCAAATACCTGTGATTTCAAACCCTACCGAACCGAGAGTTAGCCTGATGGCTGAAATCCCTGAAGAGCTTCATGAAGCGCTCCAGTCTTATCTGGATAATCACTCGGCTTGGAGCCAGCATCGAGTCTTTTGTGCGGCCCTATCGCTGTTTTTAATGCAAAATGGGGCCTGTGATCGCGACATTAACCGCATCTACCTGGATGCTCTGTTTGACTACGCTCACTAACGGCCAAATCGCTGGCTCGTTTCGTCTAGAGGCTAGCCAGCCATACAGGTGGGCTAGTCTACCCAGCCAATATCCGCATCGGAGAGCATGGGGTTGGGCTGCTCAGACACTACAGGTGGGCTACTCGGTATCCCTCGCACATAACCTTTCTGGGGCGAAGCCTGAAACGGCTGGCGTGGCAAAATGTCAACCCCAGACTGACGAGTCGGCGGTTTAGTAGGTAAGGAAGGTTGGGCGTTTGCCTCGGTAAGTTTTAGAATAGTTTGCCTGGCCTCTTCTAGGGCAGCCTCCGCTTTGGTAAGCGCTTTAGTCTGAGTGTCAGCCTTAGTTTCGGTTTTATTCAGACTGTCTTTCAACTCGTATACTTGAGCTTGTTGGGCTTCTAAGTCAGCCTGAAGTCCCCGAACCGTTTCTTCTAAGGCAGCTTTTTCGGCCCGGGTGGTAGCTAGAGCCGCTTCAAGCTCAGCCATGCCCAGGCTCATGGAGGTTTCAGCACTGGCGGTAGCCTCAGCACTGAGAGTAGCCTCAGAGGGCGCGTCAGACGAGTCAGCCTTGGCTCTGCTAGAACGCCCGGTTGCTTTAGCTGAGGAGGACTTTGCAGCGGTAGATTTTGCAGTGGTAGAGCGCCCTGTTGTCTGAGTCGTTGATTTTGATGCAGGGGTGCGCTGGGTAGTGCTACGGCGGCTGGTGGCCGCACGCCGGCCTGCAGCAGTTTTGTGTGTGCCATTAGCCTTGGCGCTGGGCACCGCCTCTGCCGGAGTCTCGGTAGTGTCGTCGGGGGGTGGCAGCGGTGGAACGGCCTCTCCAGCCAATTCGGTTTTGTTGACTTCTTCTTTCAGTAGGTCTGAGAGGCGTTTTTTAGTCATGGCTGCTTCCAGTCTTGCTGTATTTCTTCGGCAACTCGATAGTAGTCAGAACAAGCTTCCTGGGCATTTTGCCCGCGCCACTGCAAAACCGGTACCCCTTCCAGGGCGGCTCGTTCGTGGGCTTTATAGGTGCGAATAAAGGCATTGCAGGCCGGTATGTTGAGTTCCAGCAAGGTGTTTTGGGCTTCAACAGCTTCTGCCACACTGCGAGAGTCTACTTTTGTCAACAATACTCGATGACATACCCCCCTGGGCGACACTGCTTCATTCACTGTAGTAATTAGGGCGGCTAAATCCATTGGCGCCGGAGGAGTCGGCAGCAGCACGTAATCTGCAACCGGAATCACAGCGTCTAAAGCAGCAGAGTTGAGGGCTGGCGGCGTGTCCACTATCACCAGGCTATATTGCTTAAGCTGATGCAAATCACTGAGCTGAGCAGGGTCGTTAGCCTGAGTTACATCAAAGCCCAGGTTTACAGGGCTGCGTCCTGTCCACCATAGGGCCGAGCCTTGGGGGTCAGCATCGACCAGCAACACCGAGCGAGTTTCAGCAAAAACAGCAGCTAGATTAACGGCGGTGGTGGTTTTGCCAACGCCGCCCTTGCCGTTGAGAATGACCAGGACAATAGTGCTTTCGGGTGGTGCTGCCAACGTACTCGCCTCCTACGGGGTGTCCGAAGTGGAGTGTTCGATGGAATAGTAATCGAAGTCAGCGGCGATTGCACATCTATATGTCAGAGGATATCGCTAATTTCCGCAAGGCTTCAGAGCAGCCCTGCCTAGCAAGTCCCTAATCCTGCTTTGCATAAGTCTACCGACTATTTCTAATTGGTTAGGAGTCAGAATCTAGGAGTCAGGAGTAGTAGTTTCATTTTTGCCGTCGAGTACTAGCCGCTCACTGACCTGGCCAAGTCTGCTCTACCCAGTCACTCATCCATAGCCTAGTGAAACGTTCATCAGCGAAAGTTCTCAGGATTTAGCAAACGACCAGATGGCACCGCCCTTTCCTCGGTTAAACGAGTACCTGTGCCGCCATCTGATGGAGCTAAAAACGGCCTTAAGTTAATGCCTGAGTATCCCGAATCTGTAGACGCCGATGAGGGCAGCCCGAGTAAATCACCAATTTGGTCGATGATATGGCTGTCGTTACTAACAAAGGTATTTACGCCCTGGGTCGGTTGTCCCTGGTCGGCACTGGCCAGGTTTTCAAACACCTGGTTCCGGGTTAAAGACGGATCTTGACCGGGGGGAACCGTAAACACAATCCGGCATCCGGGCACTGTTTGAGTTGTCACACAAACAATGTTGTAGCCATTCTCAACACCAGTATCCAGGGTTAGCAGTCCATCGGGGCGATAGGACTCAAGCCGGGCGCTAATTTCCTGACAGCGGCGTTCAGCAGGCCAGGTACGGCCCATATCTTGAGGTACGGCCCAGGGATATAACTGCCCAGGCTGGCTGCTAGGCGCGTACATGACGGTGTATTGACCGTTATATAGCTGGCAAGCAAAGCGCGAGGCCGTTTCTCCACTGGGGGTTGTATCGTCGGCCTGAGGGTCAGGGGACTCTGGTGAAGGTGAGGTGGTTTCGGGATTAGGATTATCTGGAGAGGTTTGAGCCTGAACAATAGATCCCTGGGCGGTTGCTAGCCCCAGGGTAACTACACAGCCAGCTACAGTAAGCCTGGCGGTAAAGCAACGTATAGAAAGGGTCATAGCCGTGTGCCTCTAAAGGTAAATACGCTTTGCCTAGTTAGCCCACCAAACTGCAAACCAGGCTCAAAACCATAGATCACGACTACCAAACATAGCCAGATGTTCCGCTTAGTTACTTTGTAGGCGGTTCAAAGGGATCTACAGGTGGATCAACCGGAAGATTAGGATCATTGATAGGGGGTGTCTCAATCGGCTCCACCGGCGGGCCGGGTTCTGGTGTAGGTTCTGGCGCGGGGGTCTCCACCGGCGGGCCGGGTTCCGGTGTAGGTTCCGGTGCAGGGGTCTCCACCGGTGGGCCGGGTTCCGGTGTAGGTTCCGGTGCGGGGGTCTCAATTGGCTCTAATGGCGGGTTAGGTTCAGGC
>Ga0224723_1002279_pt1 | contig 10741 bp, 6 predicted proteins | sample Balambano_FR2_Me_FD_161647 | JGI IMG/M metagenome (GOLD analysis project Ga0224723, IMG submission 161647) | Freshwater sediment microbial communities from Lake Towuti, South Sulawesi, Indonesia - Balambano_FR2_MetaG | ecosystem: Environmental > Aquatic > Freshwater > Lake > Sediment | place...
ATTGTCAACCGCCCAGTTCGGGTCTTTGGCACCGTCCCGCTGGCCGAGCTTATCAGTGGCGTGGGGGTCTCTTTTTTGATCTATATCGCTCTGGCGGTCGCTCAGACGCTCATGGGATTCTCTGACATGATTCCTCGCCTTGGAGCGATGCCCGCGCTGTTGCTCACGGCATTTATCGTTTGGAAGTCGCGACAAAGTGATCACCCGACCTTTATTTACAGTTGGATGGCGAACTCATTTTTTATGCCCAGACGCATCACCTTTTTCTCCCACCGTTACAAGCTATTTAAGCCTCAGTCAAGATGAGTGCCCCTACCGCCCAGCAGATAAAGACGATGAAGAATAACGTCCGCGAGCCCGATGCGCTGCTCATGGAAGATTATTTCGACCGGTTCATTTTCGAAGATGAGATGGTGATTCTGCCTAATGGAACGATCTCTATTGGCATCGCGATCCGGCCTGTTCAAAAAGACTCTTTGTCGGAGGAAGACATGGAGCATATCAATGAGCTGATGGTAACATGGATGAAGGTGCAGCCACCGAATACGTTCTTCCATGCCCAGGAAATTCATTACGATGATAAGGATACACAGTTTAATGAATCGCCGAGCGACGGTTACTTTGCCCGTAACAAGAAGCAATATTATGCGCCTCGCAAAATTCGCACGAAAATCCTTGACATCTACATTAGCTGCAACTTCGGGCCCTACAAAGTAGCGCGCGTGATGAATAATCCACTGATCAAGATGTACAATCAGTGGTTCCCGCCGGTGGAAATACCAACCGAAACACAGCGTAAAAAAGCACGCGATATTGCGCGTTCCGCATTAGCGGCTCTTAAAAGTATTGGTCATGGCATCGAGGTAAAGCAGATGGAAAAGGCGCATTTGCAAAATCGTGTTTTCCAATACATCGGGCTGGCTTGGGGAACAAAGCCAGGCGGATTAGCAACTGAATTCAGTGGCGAGGAGAAGGACTACCTTAAAATCGGAAACCAATACCTGTCGTTTGTGCGCCTGCATGAACCTGGCGAATCAGCTGACTCAAGTATAGCCAACGAGCGGGGGATGCCATGTCCCATGATGGAAATGATGGGAGAATACCTGGACTTTCCGCATGTCATAAACCTGGTGATAGGAGCAACCGACAAAGCGGAGGAGATCAAGAGTCAAAAGCGTAAGAAGAGTTTGATTTTATCTATGGGTGCCCACGCAGGAAGCGCCGACATTGCCCGCCTGAACTACTTTGATGAGTTTATTCAGGAGGCGGAAACGTCTGACCTGCCGATCGTCAACTTCTGGCATAACGTGATGGTGCTTGCACCGTCGGTAGAGTTGCTTGAGCAGCGCTGCAGAGACGTCATCACGGTTTACTCTAAGTGTAACGGCTCCATTGGCGTGGTGGAGACGATGAATACGGTGAAGTTATTCAATACGATGACGCCTGGGCACGCCTCGTTTTCTTTTGACCCTCGTGTGTGCGCAGCCGATTATGCGTTTTGTTATTTTAACTATACGGGCGAGTTGCTTTCTGATAAGCTTGGGCACATCTTCTGCAATCGGCAGGGAGCACCGGTTTATGTGAATTTCAGGAATCCAAAATTAGCCGCGCATCATTTGCTCTTGATCGGTCCAACCGGTTCTGGAAAATCTTTTACGGCCAACGACCTATTTGTTCAGGCGATCGAGATGGGATACGAGATCGTGATTATTGACGTTGGCGGCTCGTATAGAAATATCTGTGAAACGATGGGTGGCACCTACCTTGAGTACGATCCGGAGAACCCGCTCAAGCTGAATCCATTTGCGGTTCCCTGGAACTCAGATGAGGGTAAGTACACCCTTTCCGGTGACAAGTCAATCTTTCTGCGCAACTTATTGACGTTGTTATGGAAGGATACTTCTCGCGGTGAGTATCTCACAAAGAATGAAGACGCTATTCTTTCGGAGTTGTTGCAGCTCTACTATGACAATATCCCAAAGGAGAAGTACCCCCGTTTGAGCTTCTTCGTTGAATTCATTGAATCCTTCCTTAAAAAGAAGGAGTTGTCGTCGCAATGGCAAACGGATCTGAAGTTAATCAACATGGACTCCTTCCTGCTGACGGTGCGTAAGTTCACAAAGGGTGTTTATGTGGATATGTTGAATGCGGATAGCAACACGAGCCTATCTGATGATAAGTTCGTGGTTATTGACATGAAGGAACTCCAAAAGTCTGCTGATTTGCAGGCGATCGTTTCGCTAATCCTTATCGACGCGGTGACCTCTAAGCTGAACAAAAACATCTCAGTGCCTAAAATCTTTGCCATGGACGAAGCATGGTCATTTTTAAAAGGGTCCCCGCTAATGTCCAACTTTATCGAGAACGGCTTTCGTACGTTCCGTAAGCTGAATACCGCTTGCTTTATGATTACACAAGGGGTATTAGAGTTAAAATCTTCTTTGGTCGGAGAGGCGATCCGTAACAACTGTGCTATTAAGGTTCTGCTGGATCACAAAGGCCAGGAAGCCCAGTTTCCGGATTTGCAGTCCTTTCTCGGGTTTACGGACTTGAACCTCCAGTTGTTGATGAGCCTGAGAAAAGGGGATACCTGGCGGGAAGCATTTATTAAGATGGAGGACTATGCGTTTGTTACCCGGACAGATGTTGGCCCACACTCGATGGCTGCCTACTCCACGCATCCGCAGGATCGTGCTAAGATGAAAGAACTGTTGGCACGCTACAAGCGGGTCGATTTTGCAATAGACGCCTTTGTTGATGCTAATTACTGATTCATGATGGATTGTTTAATTATAGCACAGGCTACTGTGTTTGATGCAGCGCAAAAGGTTATCGTGCAACTATCTTCGGATGTCGCGAAGGCTGCCCTGCCGGTGCTAGGGATTTTCGTTCTTATCCGCATGCTGATTATGGCGGGAAAGATTTTTTTGTCCGGAGGAGATGAAATGCCGAATGTGCGAGGAGAGATTTATTCCGCAATCTTATTTATTCTGGCTTTATCTATCTATCCCGCTACCGTGGCGTTATTCAGTTCTGCCACTTCCGCCATCGTTTCACAGTTCGACGTGAATGCAGGTAAAACACCGGAACAAATAGAAGAGCACAGGAAAAAAGTCAATAGCACCGGAACGAGCATTATGAACAGCATAAGCAAAAAGAACAGCACAGCAACTGATAAAAGTGATGCTAGTTTTTCAATATTCATGACCGGCGAGGAAATATCAAATGCCCTTGCAAGTCTTTTGATAACCGCAGTCAACTGGCTTTGTAACCTTTTGATCTCAATCGCCCGAATTCTTTTGCAACTCTTGTCTGACACACTTTCACTCATTCTGATTTGTCTGGCGCCAATCGCTATTGTTTTTGGTATGGTTCCGGGTTTGGATGGAAAAGGTACCCTAACTGGTTTTGTGGGTACATTCGTCGCTGTTAATTTGTGGAAGGCCATTATGGTACTCCTTGATTATGTATTTACAAATATTACTAATGTTCTTGTTGCTTCGATGACGACTATTCTGGGTAACGGAGATGAAGGTGACAAATGGACATTCGTTTTGTTCGCGATTTTGCTGATGATCGTCTTCGTAGCGCTTTACATTGCGATTCCATTTCTGACTCAGCTTGTGATACCCTCTCAGGGCGGGGCTTTCATGTCTTCTGTTATGGGCGGTGCTATGACCGCCGGAGTAGCTGCCGTGGGGATGGCTAAGGGAGCGCAGAAAGCCCCCGGGTTGGCTCGTGATGGCATAAAATCTGCTGGTCGTGGAATGACCAACGTCAAGACAGAGTTTGACCTCATGAGGATGTCCGGTGGCAGCGTGCGGAATTACGCGGCTTTTACAGGTGATCGTGTGAAGTCTGGCATGGCTAAGTGGTGGAACAGTTCGTCCAAAGATTCATCGAAAGACAAAAAATAGATTAGTATATCACAATGAAAATTCCTAATTACTATGGCCTCTAAACCACCGTCACCAAGTCAGTCATTTTCCGCGGCCGCAAAGGCCTGGCAGCGCAATGCGTTCATCATGTCAATCGTTGCGCTCACTATGTTGGCATTGGTGCTGTGGGAGCACCATCAATTCGACAAGCGGATAGAAGGGCGAGCATATTTCATCGACAGCTACAATGCCGGCGTGGGTCGCACCACGGACTACACGAACGTTGCGGATCGTGAAATCGAAGTCCTCGGTCACGCAAGGCTTTGGTCTAATCTGATGTTCGAATTTGATCAAAACAATTTTGAGGCCAACCTGTCTAAAGCCAAAGACATGAGCGGTAACCCGAGTATTGACATCATCAACTCCTATAAGACACAAAATCTTTTTGAGGAGATGATTGCAACAAACACACGGAACAGGATCGAAATTGACTCGATCGGTGTTGTCAAACCGCTCAAGGAACCTTATGGTGTCTCGCTCTTTGCACGACGCATATTTGAGTCGCCCACCGTTCGTAGCTCCTATTATTTGTACGCAACAATGGAACTCATTAATGTTTCCCGCACAGAACAGAATCCACATGGCTTGCTCGTTTCCAAATTTACTGTCTTGAATCAAGACCGGATTGAATGATACCTTCACCTCCCATACATCTGCCGCTAACTGCTGTTTTTTTGGTTTTTGTTTGGACTGATTTGCGCAGCCAGGACACTATTTTCTTAGCGTCTGACAAGAACAGCTACATCCGTTTCGCGGAACCTGTCAAGCTGGTGGACCCTGGTAATCAGGATTACAATAACTTTATTAAAGACAACGTGGTCTTTTTAAAAGCGAAGACACCTTTAGCCAGACCCACATCACTCATGGTTATGGGTGATAAAATCATGAACGTCTGGATCGTTAAGTATAGTGCCAACCCCAAGGTATTGGTTCATTATTTTCCGCCAGAGAACGCGCCATCTTATTCTACGCCATCGAGAGAAGTTTTGATGGCTGATAATTCTCCTGCTCCTTCACCACCAGCTTTCCAAACTGAGCCTGCAAAACAGCCCGCTACCCAGAAACAGGTTTCCGGCCCGACGGCAACTTCGACTTCAACCACGGCCGCTACTGGTTTCGGCCGTAAAGGCCGGGATATCCTGTATCCTAGCGGCGTTACAGAAGAAATGGTGCGTTATGTGTCCGGCTACAAGCGGATTTACAACGACCTGGGTGCGCTGAACGCTCGCGTGAAGCTGGTTTTGAATTCAGTATTGCTCAATGACCAGTACATCTTTGTGGTTCTCGATTTTATCAATTCCAGCCAGATAGCCTACACTATAGATTTTGTGGGTATGGAGCACCGAACAACTGGCGGGTTCAGAAAGCGCGATACCGGCGAGAGCAGCCTTTTTCCACCGGTAGGATGGGATTACGTCCGGGTGATAGGTTCTGGAGACGAGAGTAGAATGGTGTTCATTTTTAAAACTTACGCGTGGGGTGAAAAAGATTTTGTGCGCTTCTCTATGAGCGAAGAAAACGGAGACCGTAAACTTGATTTCAATTTCGACGCACGGGAACTAATACGTGCAGCACGTTTACCTGCTAAGCTAAACTCAAATTAATAGACTATGACACAGGTTAGCGCAGACGATGCGAAGAAAAAGAAGGTGTTTTTTTTTGCGGCCACCGTGGTTGCGGTCGTTGCTGTGCTTTTCCTGTATGTCTACTTAAACAGTTCGCCCACAACTCCTGAAGCGCAAGCGGAGCCTTCCGTTCCTATTATTGTTCGTACCGAAATTGCACGTTCCGAATCCAGCGGTGACCTTAAAGATGTTTCTAAACTCAAGTCGGTAGGTCGAGACAAGATTATTCAGCGCGTGGAAGATCGGAAACTGCAGGAAACCAATGACAAGCTATCACGCTACAACTCGGATCGCCTTGTTGCCGGAGCTCGTATCGTAACGCCCTCCGAAGAGGGATCAGTGGATAAGCGCATTGCCGAATTTATAGCTGCCGAAAAAGGCAAGAGAGTATCGGATAAAGTACCATCCAAAGAAATCGACAACCCCTTTGGTTCTGTCATGGGCACAGGCTCGTCATCTACCGTTTCTAATAATAACAATACACAGAAACCATCTGGTAACGTTAAGGCTGTTAAAGCGACAAAAACCAAAGATAAAGTTGCCCCTCAAGTCGGTAGTTCGGAAGCCGCAGCGAATGGTTTTTACTTTGTTACAGCGGAGGAACGCAAAACGGGAACAAATAGCGACACCGCTAAAGTTGAAAAGGCGTCAGGTTCTCCCGGTGGTGATTCGCCTAAATTGCATTTCTATCCCGGGCGGATAGTTGGAGACCACAATGTAGTCACCGGGGATCGCGTTCGAATCCGAAACACGGAGCCGATGCCCTTTTTAGGCTGGGTGATCCCAAAAAATACCGTTATGGATGGGGTTGTTACGGCAGGTCAAAATCGACTGAATATTATTGTCGATGGTGTTTACCTGGAAGAACTGCGTGATAATCTTCCTATCACGGTGTCTGTTTATGACGGCAGCCAGGAGGGCATTCGGGTGAATAGCAACCCATCAAAAGACCAGGTGATTGATGCGACGCAGATGCTGGGCGAAACAGCCGGCAACATGATCGGAGGCAGTGTATTTGGGGTGGGGGATGTCGTTCGCGCTGCCGGCCAGGTCACGCGGTCAGGCCAGCAGCGTATTGCTTTGAAAGATGGAAGAAAAATAAACTTAATTATCAATGAAACTAAGTAGCGTAATCCTATTATTTTTTGTTTGCACTGCCTATGCGCAGGACCCAGTCATTTTAAATGGTTTGCTTAGCGGCGCTATTTCGGCTCAAAAGGCGTCTGCGGCATCTGGCGCTGCCGCAGACGTAACTGTCGGAGTTACCGCAAATGCCATGCCTGGATTTCCTGTGGCCGATCCTGGCGTTCGAATGCTTTTAGCGCATCAGTTTACAAATGATAAAATCGATAAAACCGAAAAATCTATTATCGACAACATCAAAGCAAAACTGGAAATAAACAAATGGATTAAAAACTACCAGGTTGCCAGAGAAGGTGTCAATTTCGCTAAAGAGTCGGTTAATCTAACCAGGAACGTTATTCAAAGTGTTAAAAATTCGGAAGAGACAGCCAAGCGTCTTTGGGGTGACCTGAAAAATCTTAGCGATATTGAAGCTTACGTCGCGATGTACAATGTTCAAATGCAAAACCTTTATACGCAGCACCGTGTCAATCACGACATGATGAATGGAAACGCCAACGCTTACGAGGCTATCGTCGGGAAGTACAGGACAAACGGACTGATCGACCCTCTGAAAGTAGCGAAGGGGTATGTAGACAGTAAGGTTACAGGTCAGGCCTGGATAGAAGTTACTAAAGCTAACCGCCTATACGACCAACAACGCGTGGAAGCCTGGATGATAGCAGCCGACAACATGGATATGCAGGCTTTCCAAAAGGAAAACCTTGCCCATCGGATTATTCAACTTCTTAACTTCCGTGCTATGGGAGCCGGCGGAAACGCCTGGAGCAGTTTTCAAAGTTGGTCTACCGCACTTGGCCGCGCTGAGACAAGCATAGGGTTTAAAACCGGAATTAATGACAACTATAAACTTGATGGCACACGCACATCCCGCGGTGTGCTTTTTGAATCAAAAGACAAGTTCGATAAAGCATTGGGCGACCAGATGGAGAAGAACCTACTCAAAGCACTGCCGGAAGATAAACGCACCTCGGTAATGACGGAGTTAGAATACAGAAATTATGCTGAAAGTCTTCTGGCCACAGCCCGTGAACTGCGCAGCACCGCGGCAGCCACAAGAGCGCTTGCGTATCAAACGCCTCTCATGATCGATCGGGCTTCGCGGGCGCAAGCGGAAGGCATGAATACTATCTTGAATGAATCTACTCCAGTCAACAATCTATTTATTAAGTATTAACTGACACAACACTTTCTTTTCAAATGCGTACCTTTGATGCTAACGGTGGTAATCAACCGGCATTAATTAGTTAATGCCGCCTGCCTGATTCGAAGCTCCCTCTCTGGCCCGTTCCAGGGCCCTTTGGCAATTCGATCAAGCGGGATTACAGTTTGATTACCCGTGTGGATGAATAGTTAAGGGCATCCCTGACGTGGGGTGCCCTTAAACATTTTTGGGCCGTGATCTAAATTTTGCCTTTCAGGTTTTTTCACTTTACTTCGTGGCATCCACACTCTACCGTCATCACTATGGCACCAATGTCCATGAGTAAGTCTGTTGATTTAAAATCAAAAGGTCAGGAGTTTATTACTCAGTTTGATCTCACCCATTATCTGCACGACTTCGGATTCCTGCGCGTGCCAGGCTCCACCAAGTATTTTTACCATCCCGATATCGACTGGGAGCGCGAATTTTATGTAAAGACCGGAACGCGGGGTAAATTTCTTTACCCGAGCGCTGGCAACTGCCCCGGAGACAAGCATAACTGGACTATTCTCGACTTGATGGTATTCAAGATGAGCGGCTCCTTTCCGATTAATCGTTCTGACAGCGATCGCTACACGTTTCGTGAGCTGATAAACGAAACCAATTACTACCTTAATGGCTCTTACCTCTTTGATAATTTGCCCAAGCTTGGCTTCCGAAAGACAACAGGCAATTTCACTGGCGCGGCGCCCGCTGTAGCCTCAGAAATCAAGCCGCTCACTCCTATCATCTATCGGCCAACGTCCGAACTGCCTGAATACCTCGCCTTCCGTGGCATCACCGAAGCAACGTACAACTCACCCGCCTTCGCAGGCCGGTGTTCTACTTTTATACCGCAACAGGAAATTGATGAACGCCTGACGGGCTTCCGCATTGACCATTGCAAGTACCCGCCCATTGTGTTTCCTTACTTCGACAAGTCTGGTAACATCGCCGTCAAAGAATATAAAGGGTTTTGGCGTGACGATGCTTTTGCAGCCCTTCAGCGCGAGGACCCCACCGAAAAACGGACCTTCCAGCGCTATCTTAAAGGCTACCCCAAGATAAACTCGGTCTGGATGAGCAATGTGCCCGCCAACCCTACCCACATCTACGCCTTTGAGGCCGTCATTGATGCGTATTCGTTTTATCAGTTGCATGAAAATAAAGAGGGGTTCGAACACCTGCGTGACCGCTCGATTCTGATCGCCACTGGCGGTCAACTGCTTCCTGGCCAGATCGATTTGTTTCAAGACCTGGTTGACAAACATAAGATCAAATACTTCCAATTTTGTAACGACACCGACAAAATTGGCCGCCTCTACGATCTTCAACTCTTTTCCGCTATCGGAGACTCCGGCCTGCCCACCTTCCGGGTACACGGGGTGAATAAGGTGGAAGGCTTCACGATTGAACCTATCCGGTGCAGCCCATCGCAAAATGATTTTTTAATCAACGAACTCAAACGCCTTAACCCGATAGGTGAATTGAAAATCTACGACAGCTCCAATAGCGGACGTGGGGTACGGCTGCTGTTCAACGAGCACAACTACAAGCTGGCCAGCCGCACACTGGCAGCGCTTCGACCTAACAACAGCATCAAGTTCAAACAGTTCCACCCCGACCCGACAAACAAAGAATACAAAGACTGGAACGACCTGCTGCGCGGCGTGAAAGGGCACAGCTATTTTGACGACCGCATACCGCTGGCGGACTACATGGAGCGTTTCCCTAAGCGCCCCATCCGCAGCGACGTGGTTAGCTTCTCGCACATCCGTCTGACAGAAAACCTTGATAAACAAAGCGGAACCTATTTCAGCATCTTTAGCGCAGAGAAAGATAACTACCTGGGAACACTGCATCTGAATCCTGTGAAGTTGGAGCTGTTCATCAAACGCGCGCACACGAACACGTCCGAGATGAAGTTGACAAACGGGGAGGATCAGGATATCCAACGGTTGGTTGATTTTTACCAACAGGACTTTAAGATTGCACCAGATAAGTTTACCGTACAGATTTTGTCTGACTTGCGCCTGGACGGCAATCGGATAATGAAAGGAGACGGAATGTTCGCGACCGAACAGGGGCACTTGCAGGACGGCCGTGTTGTGGTTACGTCAATGGATCTACCCGACCAGGCTTATGATTCCCTCGAGGTCCTGCAGGAACTACACAAGCTGGGTATCCCTTACCATCCTAACTTGTTTCAACTAAAGGGGTTCAAGTTGATTTTAAGTGACCTGTCGGACAAACAGCGAGAGATCCCGCTGTTTCGACTGGGCGCTGATTTGAGCCTCCACCCTTATGAGGGTTTAAACGATCAGCTTAAGCCCCTGGCTGAAAAACTTGAAAACTGTGTTCGGCTGGTCATCCCGCAGCGCGAATACACCAACCCTGTGGTAGAGGTGCCGGTGAATCTCAATAAAGATCGGGTGATGTATGGCAATAGAGAGATCGGCACATTAGATATGGATGCCCGCGTGTTCACCGTCTATCCGGAGTTTTCCAACCTCAGCCTCCCTAAATCCTTTTACCAGCAGGTCAACCGGATTTATGATGTGGGCTTTAACCGCTTCCGTAGCGAGCGCGATGTGACGCGACGCCTCCGGGTGGAGGTACCAAGCAATGACCTGTATTTCGATGACAAAAAGAAGGGCCGTTTGAATGAAAACGGAATCCTGTTTCTGCGCCAGACAGATCTATCCTTTGGGTTGGGAGAGGCACTCCATCGCATCGGTTTCCCTGATCAGCAGATTAAGATTGTTGATTCGGACAACAAAATTCATCCATACCGGCACTTGGCACAACCGGAACTGCCCAAGGGGCCTGCGCACATCACCATCAAAGAAGAT
>Ga0224723_1002280_pt1 | contig 10739 bp, 10 predicted proteins | sample Balambano_FR2_Me_FD_161647 | JGI IMG/M metagenome (GOLD analysis project Ga0224723, IMG submission 161647) | Freshwater sediment microbial communities from Lake Towuti, South Sulawesi, Indonesia - Balambano_FR2_MetaG | ecosystem: Environmental > Aquatic > Freshwater > Lake > Sediment | place...
CAAGGCGCCATTCCAGCATCGGAATGCATAGTCCCGTTACCTTCGAGACCCTCCACGCCGGGTCAGAGCAAGATCACTGACCCGCAGACCCCACGCCCGAGGTGTCCGTCCTCCGGGGGGAAGCTCAAGGTCGACATCGCGCGGGTCCACGCGAGCAACTACGGCGTCTTCGGGGCGCGGAAGGTCTGGCTGAGCCTGAACCGGGAACACCCGGCCGGGGCGGCGCCGGTGGCGCGGTGCACGGTGGAGCGGCTCATGGGCGAGCTGGGCCTGGCGGGCGCGGTCCGCGGGAAGGTCAAGCGGACCACGATCGCCGACCCGCAGCTGCCGAAGCCTGCGGACCTGGTGAACCGTCACTTCGCCCCGCCGGCACCGGACCGGTTATGGGTGTCGGACTTCACGTATGTCTCGACGTGGTCGGGGTGGTGTTACACCGCGTTCGTCGTCGACGCCTACGCCCGCCCATCCTCGGCTGGTCCGTCGCCACGACCATGACCACCCAGTTCGTGCTGGACGCGGTCGACCAGGCGATCTGGACCCGCCGCCGCGAGGGCCGGGACCTGACCGGCCTGGTCGCCCACCATGATCACGGCAGTCAGTACCTGTCCCTGGCCCACTCCGAACGCCTCGACGCCGCGGGGATCCGACCGTCGGTCGGGGCGGTGGGCTCCTCGTTCGACAACGCCCTCGCCGAGTCGATCATCGGGCTCTACAAGACCGAACTGATCAAACCGCGGCGGCCCTGGCGGGGCCTGGACGACCTCGAGATCGCCACCGCCGAATGGGTCGACTGGTTCAACCACCACCGCCCCTACCAGTACTGCGACGACCTCACCCCCGTCCAGGCCGAGACCACCCACCACGACCACCACGGCAGCCAGCACCAGACGCACCATGGAGCCCGGCGCCAGCCGGAGCTCTCAAACCAGTAGGTCTCCAGACACGCCGGGGCGGTTCACTCGGGACCTGCGTCGGGGTGAGAATGCGCTGGTAGAGAGCTCACAGTCCCCTCGTGCGGACAGTCCACCAGGCGGCCTCCATGGACACTCCGGGGCTGTCCCGACGACCGTAGGGAGGACCAGACGAGGCACAACTGTCCACCGTGGACAGTTGTCGGTGCGTGTCGGTCGCGAGCGATCGTCGGTTGTGGTCGATGGAGAGTGCGCCGGTAGACCTCTTACAGTGCGTATGATCGAGCACCAGCGTCCGGCAGCGACGAGCGGTCCCTAAGGTGGGAGCGAAGAGCCCGCCACGACGACGGTCACGGACGTACGAGGACGGAGCATCGCCGATCGTCCGGAGACGACCGTGCGGCACCGAGAGGTAGGTGCTAGGTGTCGAAATCGTCGATAAGGATGAGAGCAGACCCCTTGATCACTTCCCAATCTCTGTCGGTCGACAGCTCGATCACGCCGCAGTCGGGCAGGTGCAATAGCTCTAGGCAGCCGCTCACGACACTCTCGTAACCTCGCTCAAGCTAACCGTCCACACCACCAGATGGTCGCCTCGACAACACGTCGGCGGCGGATGGTTCACGAGCCCTCACTACCGTGTGACCACGTCGAAACGCGTGGAGCCGATTCGCTCTCGTGACTTGATGCTCACAACAGCGTCCTGGCCTCGCTAACGCCCTCGAATACTCAGTGGGCGCCACGCAGGGGATGTGAGTCGATGGCGACCTCGGCACAGTCCACTAGGTGAGCGAATCGCAGAACTGAGAGCCTAACGAGAAGCATGCCTCCGACGCTCACCTAGATCGGCACAATCTGACTCTTGCCTCCTACTTCGGCGCGTGGCATCGTGTTGTCGAAGAAGGAGAAAGGATCCGTCGTCGCACTAGCAGATCACTGCTGCGCCCTGCGGCAGTTCAGATCAACCGTGGCGACGTATTCGCTTTAGGCCTTGTCGGCCCCGACCAAGACATGGAGAACTCATGCGGGCGTTTCTATATCATTTCCACGGATTGGGCGGATTCGATTTTTCTGATATCGAACCGCAACAGCTCACTGTGGTCCAGGCCGCGGCACAAGAGCGGGATTACGAGATCCTGCCGACTGTTTATCTGCGTCGCGAGAACCTGTCCCGGCTCGTTGAGGTACTGAAAGAGTATCATCGCCTCGAAGAAGCTGGCGCTGTCCCCAATATTGCTGGCTTCGCCATTGAGGGCCCGCTGTTGGGGCCGCGCGGAGGGATTCCGCGTGCCGGACGGTGGTTTCCAAACCGCCAAGAGTGGGAGACGATCGCCGATCTGGGGCCGCTGGGTATGAAATACATAGTGATCGCGCCGGACGCTATGGAACTCAGCGGAGACGTCGATGACGGAATGAGCTTCGGCGACCTGTTGCGGAGATTCTACGACAGTGAGATGCGGATTGCGCTGGGGCACTTTCACCGCGATGCCCCGGAGCAGAGCGCCGCTCGCCTCCGCAAGGTACTGAAATTCCTGCATGGCCAGTACGAGTCCTCTCCCTTCCTGGTCTTGACCGATCACTTGTACAACGACACCCCCCGCAAATTTGTCCACGCCTGGCGCACACCGGCGGAACGTGAGCGGCGCAGCGCCGAACTGAAGCCCGTGCTCGACGCCGACTGGGACGCGGGCCACCTCGACGCCCTGCTCGGACCTGTGCCAGCGGTAATGCTCCAGGCGGCGAGGGACGACCTCCTGTTCCCATGTCTCAATTTTGACGGACACCACGTGGACCTGGAGATCTGCCGCAAGACCGTGGATCACCTAGGGAGCGACCGGCTGATTGCGCTGACAGACCACACTGAGGTCGACTCCATGGCGAAGGAGACTCTGCACCGCGACGAGCACTCGCCTCTCTGGCTCCGCGACGACGGCGCGGTGGCCGCTGGGTCGAGCGGGTACGAGCAACAGCGAGTAAACATGCTGGAGATTGGTATCGACGAGACTCAAATCGATCAGATGTTCGTGGCTAATCCTCGGCGGGCGATTCGTCACCGGCATCTCGCATCCACGCATGACTGACGCACCCAAATCGCACTGTCACGCACGATATCGCGAAAAGGAAGATCGGATGGGCAGCACTGCAGATGGTGCGCCTCCGTTTCAGATTTCGGCCTCACCAGCTCACCGGGCCAGAGAGACGGAGTTTAGAGAGAGTCGACCCGATTCGGGCGACGGCTACCCGAATCGCTCTGGACGACCTGGTGGCTGAACAGCTACGAGAGGGGCACCATGACGGCGGATACCATAACCCGATCGCATGACGTGAATGTGGAGGAGGTTACAGCCGCCTACCTGAGGGAGCTGGCGGAGCAAGTACACAAGGTGGACTCGGCCGCGCTTTCTCAGATCGCGGTCCGGGTGGTCGATACCCTCGCGGCGGGCGCCACCGTATTCGTGGCCGGCAACGGCGGGAGCGCGAGCACCTCGGGGCATTTTGTCTGCGACGTCTTGAATACGTGTCGTCTAGTCGGAATGGCGCATGCGCGGATCGTAGGCTTGGCCGATAATGTCGCGACCATCACCGCTCTGGCAAATGATGAGGGATTCGAAGACGTCTTCGCGGCGCAATTGCAGATGCAGGCTCGTCCCAACGACCTGCTCCTTATCCTTAGTGTCAGTGGAAACTCAGAGAACCTCTTGCGAGCGTCCGTCCGTGCCCGCGAGATGGACCTCGGAGTGGTTGCCGCGCTGGGTAACGCAGGCAGAGTGCTCGCGCACTGCGACCACTGGATCGAGACCGGAGCCGGCGACTACGGGCTAGCTGAGGATCTGCACATGTCACTGGCCCACATCGTTATCAGGGTCCTGAACGGTGGTCGTCCGCGCGTGCTGCCGGATGGTTCGCGGAGTTCCATCGCCGCCCGGCCGTCAGAAGAGGAGGTTTGTGTGGCCGCGAGCGCGGTCCTGAGCCCAGCAGCTGTCGACGGCCCAGCTGACACCGGTGCTGCTCGCGATGGCCCCGCCTATGATTCTGCCAGCGTCGCTGGACTGGCAACTTGATCGGGCCCGGCCTCTCGGCCAGCCCCCGAGGCGCTGCGCGCCCGCTACCAACCTCTGTCGACGGTCAAGCTCGTCGCATCACTGACCGCCTCCCGGCCCCCGTCGGCACCTATCAGCGCCGCGGAAGCCACGGCCTACAGCCTGCGCCTGCTCGCCCGCCGCTGGCTGGCGCTGACCAAGCAGATCGAGGACTGACCAGTGACCTGCAGCCGGTGTCGGGCGCTTCGTGGCTTGGCGGGCCCGGACAGGCGCCTCTGATGGTGGAATTGACCGCCCAGTGGTCGCGAGTGACGCCAGGACTGCCGACAGAGGAGCGGTGCGGGCGAATTGACGGCCGTAATGAGCGCGCACGTCACGCTCGGGACTGACGCCTGCGCACGAAGATCCCGAAGCCGGACGAGGCCGTCATGGGCCCCCATCGCGACACTGCTCGCCCTGGTGGCGCAGGCGCCGCCCGGGCGATTACGTCGTGGAGCGACTCGTGGGACGAACTGCCGCAGTCAAGGGGCGACAGGGAGGCCATGGTGCACGGGATCGGCAGCTCAGGGCTGTCAACAGCAACTGAATCTGGACCCCCTTGCAGCAACTGAAAGTGGACCCCCCTTGGGGTCAGGGGCGGGTGGGTCTGCGGTTGCGGAGGCGGTAGGAGTCGCCGTTGAGGGCGATGACGTCGGCGTGGTGGACGAGGCGGTCGACGATGGCCGCGGCGACGACGTCGTCGCCGAAGATCTGGCCCCAGGCGCTGAAGGCGCGGTTGCTGGTGATGATGGTGGTGGCGGTTTCGTAGCGGGACGCGACGAGGTGGAAGATCAGGTTGGCGGCGCCGGTGTCGAAGGGGATGTAGCCGACCTCGTCGATGACCAGGACGGGGATGCGGGCCAGGCGGCGGAGTTCGGTCTCGAGACCGGCGGTGTTGTGCGCGCGGGCCAGGCGCATCACCCAGTGCGAGGCGGTGGCGAACACGGCGCGGTGCCCGGCCTGGCAGGCGCGGATGGCCAGGGCGGTGGCCAGGTGGGTCTTGCCGGTGCCGGGTGGGCCGAGCAGGACGACGTTGGACTTCGCGGCGACAAAGTCGGCCATGCCGAGGTGGGTGATGAGTTCGCGGTCCAGGTCCGGGGCGTGGGTGAAGTCGAAGTCCTCCAGCGTCTTGCGGGCCGGCAGGCCGGCGCGGCGGACCCGGGCCTCGGCGCCGTGGGCGTCGCGGGCGGCAACCTCGCGGGACAGGACCGCGGCGAGGTAGTCTTCGTGGGTCCATCCCTGTTCGCGGGCGGTGTCGGCGAGGCGTTGGGCGCTGTCCCGGATCGCCGGTGCCCGCAAGGCCCGGGTCAGGAAGGCCAGCTGGGACAGGGTCTTGTTCCCCGCTCATGTCTCCGGCGTTGGGTGATGGCGAGGCGGCCCGGGTCATGAGGCGACTCGTTCGGCGCGTTCGGTGGCCTGAGCGGGATCGACAGGGGGCAGGAGCGCGACGTCATAGTCGCTCAGACCCGTTCTGGACCGGCCTCCGGAGGCGGTGCAGAGGTGTTTTCGCCCGATACGCAACGCCGGGCTCTCGCGATCCGGCGCCGCGATCAGTCCACGCGGGCTTGGCGACCCTGTCTCATCACTGGGGTAGGGGGGTGCCGTCGAGGTAGCCGTTGGGCCAGAGCCTGCGCGGCGCGCTGGTCCGCCTCGCTGACCCAGGCCGCGTACACCTTGAGGGTGGTCGTCCCGCCGCCTCCGTGGCCAAGGCGGCCGGCGATCGTCCGGATGTCGACGCCCGCGGCGATGAGCTCTGTCGCGCTGTAGTGACGCAACTTGTGCAGGGGGGTGCGGATGCCCAGGCGCTTGGCCATGCGGTCGTATCGCTGCGTGGCGGTGTCGGGGATCAACGGCGTCGAGCAGTCCGGCGCCAGGCTGAACAGGTAGGCATCCGGGCCGATGAGCACGCCCAGCTGCGCGGCTCGCTCATCCGCCCGGGCGAGGTGCTCGACGAGCACGGTGACGGTCTCGTCGTCCAGGGCGATGCGCCGTTGCTGGTGAGTCTTCGTGTCGCGACGAACGAGCCGGCGGTCGGCAAGCTTGAGGCCGGTTCGGACGTGCATCACCCGTGCGTCCAGATCGACGTCCTCGATCTTCAGCGCACACAGCTCGCCACGGCGGGCTCCGGTCGTCATCGCCGTCCAGACGAAGGCTCCCCACTCGGGGTCCTTCCATGCCTCATCCAGCAACCGGGCAGCCTCGGCCGGCGATGGCGGCGAAGGGTTGCTCGCCGGGAGCGGGGGCGGCGGCGTCGCGTCCAGCGGGTTGTGACCGATCCACCGCCACCGCGCCGCTACCGCGAACGCGCCGTTGAGCACCCAGTGCGTCTGGCGGATGGACGACGCCGACAGCGGACGGCACGGGACGACCGCGCACCGCTCGTCGCAGTCGTGCTCCCGCTGGGTGCGGTGCTGGACGTGCCGAGCACGACCGTTGCAGCGCTCGCGGCACCGGCGTAGCTGGCCGAAGAACCGGTCGAGCACGTCGCCGTCGAGCTTGCTCAGGGACAGCGACCCCAACGCCGGTCGCACGTGGACGCGGATTATCCCCTCGTAGCGGGTGCGGGTCGTTGGCTCGACGTCGAGCGTCTCCATGTAGCGGTCGAGAAGCTGGTTGACCGTCACTCGCGTCTTGGGGTTGCGACGCTCGTCAACCTCGTGCAGCAGCCGTGTCCGGACCTTCTCCGCCTCGGCCGCCGCGCGCGGACCAGCCCGTACCACCTCGTCCAGGTAGTGCCGCTTGCCCGACACCGGGTCGTAGCCGGCGTAGACCTTCACTCGGAGGGACCCGCTGGGCAGCGTCTCGATCGCTCCGCGCGGCCGTCGCCCTCGCCGCTGCGCCTGCACCATGCGCAGCATGTTACGCCGCTCGCACCACGTTTGACCCCACGCTCGCCCACAACTGCGATGGTGACACGAGATCAGTCCTGGTCAGACCTGGTAGGGCGGCCGGGGCTCGAACCCGGGACCGACGGATTATGAGTCCGCTGCTCTGACCGGCTGAGCTACCGCCCCTCGGTGGGGCAGCCTACGCGCCGCGGGCGGCCGGTTTCCCTGACGTGGGCGGGCCGGGACGCCGTCACCCTGACACCATGGCCGGTAGGGGTCGCCCCTTCGTGACCCCCCGCCGAGGCACGCGACCTGACCGCACGGCTTCGCACCACGCCCGCCCGCTCCCCCGGGCTCGTCCGGCACGCCTTCATCACGCCGGCATGGGTGGCGCTGGACTACGACGACTGGAGCGCGTTCTGCCGCGAGGTCGTGCCGTTCCAGGGCGAGGGCGTTCATTCATGACGAGTCGGCGGGGGTAACGGGCAGTGATGTCCGGCGATGGACGCACCCTTGACGCACGGCGGGAGATCGTTCGTACCCTGACGACCGTGACGGTCGCGCCGGAGGGAGGCGGCCCCGCGCGCGCGTTCCCCGACCTGGTGGGCTCCCCGGATCCCGACGTCGGTCCCGTGGGCCAGCGCGCAGCTGCGGCGCTGCGCCGGCTCGCCCGGCGGGAGGACCTCAAGGCGGCTGTGCTCGGCTCCCCCGCCGCCTACGCCGCACTGCGCCGGCCCGCGGCCCGGTTCGTCGCGGGCGAGACCCGGCACGAGGCGCTGACCACGGCCGCGACCCTCGCCGCCGAGGGGCACCGGGTGACCGTGGATCACATGGGCGAGGACACCCGAGACGCCGGCGCGGCCCGCGCCGCCGCCGACGAGTTCCTCTCCCTCCTCGCGGCGATCGGCCCCGCGGGGACGGACCACGTCCCGGCGGGACGTCCGTCTCGCTCGACCTCTCGCACATCGGCCTCGCGGCCCCGGGTGACGGACCCGAGCTGGCGGCCCGTCACCTCGCCGAGATCGCTGCCGCGGCCGGGGCGGCCGGACGCGATGTCATGATCAGCATGGAGGGATCGGAGCGGACCCAGGCGATCCTCGACGCTCACGCCGACGTTTCGGCCGATCATCCTCATGTCGGCATCACGCTCCAGGCCGCCCTCCACCGCACGGAGGCCGACCTCGACGCCGCGCTCGCACGCCCCGGCCGGGTACGCCTCGTCAAGGGCGCCTACGCCGAGCCCGTCGACGTGGCCCGCCCGCGCGGTGAGTCCCTCGACGCCTTCTACGCCCGCCTCGCCGGACGCCTCGTCGCCGCGGCCGCCGATGGCCACCCCGTGTCGATCGCGACACACGACCCCGGACTGCTGTCGTCGGTTCTCCGCGACATGGAGGCCAGGGGCGGTCCCGCGGCCGTGCCGGGGCTGGAGGTCGAGATGCTCCACGGCGTGCGCCCCGACCGGCTGGCGGCGGTCGCGGCCCGGGGTCTGCCCACCCGCGTCTACCTCGTCTATGGCCGCGAGTGGTGGCTGTACCTCTGCCACCGCCTGGCCGAGAACCCGCCCGGCCTGCTCGCTGCCATCGCCGACGCCGTCGAGGCCCTGCCCGGCACCGCCGCGTCGGCCGACGACCGGATGGTCGCCGCGTCGGCGCGCCCCGGCCGGGCCTGAGGAGGACAATCCGCCCCGTGCGCGTCGCTCTCTGCCAGATCGCGGCCACGTCGGACCCGGGCGCCAACCTCGACCTGGTCGCGGACGGGATCGCGACGGCCGCCGAGGAGGGGGCGCGGCTCGTGGTGTTCCCGGAGGCCGCCATGGCGAGCTTCGGCACCCGGCTCGTCGAGGTCGCCGAACCGGTCGACGGGCCGTGGGCCACGCGGGTCCGGCACCTGGCGGCCGGCGCCGGGGTGGTGGTCGTGGTCGGCATGTTCACGCCCGCGGGCGACGGCCGGGTCCACAACACCCTCCTCGCGACAGGCCCGGGCATCGAGGCGCACTACGACAAGGTGCACCTCTTCGACGCCTTCGGGGCACGGGAGTCCGACACCGTGGCGGCGGGCCACCGCCTCGTCGGCGTCACCGTCGACGGGTGCCGGGTCGGCCTCGCGACGTGCTACGACGTCCGCTTCCCCGGTCACTTCACGGCGCTGGCGCGGGCCGGTGCCGACGTCGTCGCGGTCCCGGCGTCGTGGGGCGACGGCCCGGGCAAGGTCGAGCAGTGGGAGCTGCTGGTCCGGGCGCGCGCGTTGGACGCCACGGCGATCGTGCTCGCCTGCGACCAGGCCGAGCCCCGGGCCGCGGGGCTGGAGCCGCTGCCGCGCGCCCCGCAGGGCGTGGGCCACAGCATGGTCGCCTCCCCGCTGGGCGAGCTGCGGGACGGGCTGGGCCCGGAGCCGGGCCTGCTCGTCGCCGATGTGGACCCGGCGGAGGTGGCGGCCGTGCGCGACCGCCTGCCGGTCCTGCGTCACGCCCGAGCCTGGGAGGCGGACCACGTCGCCTTCAGTGGTCCCTGAGCGGCGGCGTCCGCCACAGCGAGTCGACCGGGAGCGCGGCCATGCGGGGACCCCAGGGCGACACGTGCGGAGTCAACGAGAGCACGGCGCCGAAGAGGAACCGCTCGCCCAACCGGTCGGCGAGCAGCCGAAGACCGCGGAAATGCTCGTCCCTGACCGTCGCCGTGGCCTTGACCTCGAGGCCGACGACGCCCCGGCCCGGATACTCGAGAACGAGATCGACCTCCGCCCCGCCCCTGTCCCGGAAATGGGAAACGCGCGGTCGCGCGGCACTCCACGAGGCCAGCTTGAGGATCTCGGCCGCCACGAAGGTCTCGAGCAGGGGACCCAGGGCAGCGTCGTGGCCGTCGCGGAGCGAGTCCTCGTCCGCTCCACGCAGTGAGGCCGCCAGACCGCTGTCCAGCAGGATCATCTTGGGCCGACGGACGGCCTTGCTACTGATCCGCGTCGACCACGACGGGATGAGATGGACGAGGAAAGCCGACGAGAGCAGCGACAGGTATCCGTCGAGGGTGCGGGCCGGGATGCCGAGGTCCGACGAGAGGTTGCTCACGTTGACCTCCTGACCGCTGCGGGCGGCGCACAGCTCCAGAACCTGCGGGATGCGGGCCGCGCGGTCGATGTCGGAGAGCTGCCGGATGACCCGCTGGACGGTCGTCGTCACGTAGGACGAGAACCAGCCGCTGCGCCGGCGACGATCGCGACGGACCGCCTCGGGGAAGCCGCCCGCGCAGATCCGCGCGGCCAGGTCGCCGCGGGTCAGCGTCGAGTCGGGGAGCTCCGGTGCACCACCGGGTATCCGGTCCACGAAGGAGGACCGGGAAGCCTCCAACTCGTCCTGGCTCAGGGGCCAGAGGTCGTGGATCTCCACCCTCCCGACGAGTGAGTCCGCCATGTCGGGCGCCGAGAGGAGACGCGAGGAACCGGTCAGGACGAAGCGCCCCGGGCGGCGGTCGCGGTCGACCTCCAGCTTGATGGCGCGGAACAGGTCGGGTTCGAGCTGGACCTCGTCGATGACCATGGTGTCCACCCGCGAGTCGAGGAAGGCGAGCGGGTCACGGCGGGCCGCGGCACGGTCCGACGGGCTTTCCATGGTGACCGAGCGGGTGGTGCCCCGGTACGGCAGAGCGCCGACCAAGGTCGACTTGCCGACCTGACGTGCCCCGTTGACGACAACCACGGGCGTGTCCTCGAGTGAGGCGAGGATGTCCTCGGCGACATGACGAGGGAAGATCTCAGTCATAGACGAATGTTACCGCCGATCCGTCCACGTGATCACCGCGGATCCGTCCACGTGATCACCGCGGATCCGTCCACGTGATCGCTGCGGATCCGTCCACGTGATCACCGCGGATCCGTCCGCATGATCACAACCGCGACAGGCGGGCGATCCCCTCGTCGAGCGACTC
>Ga0224723_1002281_pt1 | contig 10735 bp, 11 predicted proteins | sample Balambano_FR2_Me_FD_161647 | JGI IMG/M metagenome (GOLD analysis project Ga0224723, IMG submission 161647) | Freshwater sediment microbial communities from Lake Towuti, South Sulawesi, Indonesia - Balambano_FR2_MetaG | ecosystem: Environmental > Aquatic > Freshwater > Lake > Sediment | place...
GCGATACGCGGGTTGAGCGCTGCCCTGACTGCCAGATTGCTTTTTGCTACAGTGCTGTCGAAATGCTTCTAGCAAGGTGAACGTGCCCACGACGTTCGTGCGAATAAAGGCATCCGGTTCCAAAATTGAGCGATCGACATGCGACTCGGCAGCGAAATGCGCCACGGTATCGATCGCCTCTTCGGCAAGTAAGGTATCGACCAGCGCCCGATCGCAGATGTCGCCCTGGACAAACCGCAATCCTGTTTCCTCTAAACCCGCTAAATTCCTGCGGTTCCCCGCATAGGTGAGCGCGTCGAGCACAACGACTCTGCTGCCAGCGTATTGTTTACACCAGTAATGAACGAAATTAGAGCCAATGAAGCCAGCGCCGCCGGTAATCAAAATTCGACGGGCGTTTGGGGGTGAAAATTCCGGCTTGAGAGATTCTGTAGTCATACATCTAAAGTTGCTTGAGCTGTGAAATCTATAGCGGTGTGGGTTTTAATGGCTTCCAGGATGCAACGGGCACTGCTGCGACAGTCAAACGCCTCAACGGCTCGATCGCGGGCAGCCTGACTCAACTGCTTGCGGAGTTGAACGTCGCGCGCAAGTAGAAGCAACTGTTCTGTCAATCTCTGCTCGTCTTTCTGCTGAAAGAGAAATCCATCAACGCCATCAGTGACAATGTCGGGTGTGCCGCCAATGATGCTACAGACAGCGGGCAAACCGCAGGACATTGCCTCTAACACGGCAACCGGTGAAGCCTCCCCTAAGCCGACGCTGGGTAACACAAATACATCATGCGACTGTAAGGCTTGAATGACTTTAAACTCACCCTGCGCGCCAGTAAACGTCACCCGCTCTGATAAGTCCAGATCAGCCGCCATTTGACGCAGATCAGGCTCAAAAGGACCAGACCCTATCAGGGTGTAATGCACATCGATTCCTTGATCGAGCAGTTGTTTGACAGCAGCCAGGGCATGGCAATGCCCTTTGGTGCGATTCAAGCGCGCCACTGTGAGGATGCGAAGCTGATCGGGTTCATACACACGGTTTTGTGCAGGCAAAAACCGCTGGGTGTCTACTCCAAACCAAATGCCGTAGACGCGCTCTGCGGCAATTCCCACTTCATCAATGACCTGTTGACCTGTGGCTTGAGCGGCTGCGGCAATAAAAGCAGCATCCCGCATTTTGGCGCGGTGGTCGCGCCCATAAACCTTGAGATCGCCGCCCAAGCGCAGACTGTAAGTGGGTCCGCCAAGAAGACGGCACATGGCGACTGTATGCGCCATATCTGCACAGGAGTGAGCAAAAATGTGACCAATGCCCTGGCGCTGACAGTAAATCTTTAAATCAGCGGCGCACGGAAGCATCAGCAAGCAGCGAAGCTTGCCTTTGAGGTCGCTCTCAGGCAGGGTGGCGACATAGCGGATCGATCGCAGCACTCCTGACAGCGATCGCAGCATGGCTTGCAGGGCAGCCGCGATCGACGGGGGATAAACGTAGTGCGCCTGAGCTGCTTCTTCAGTCAAAAAATCATGGCACTCAGCCTCAGATGAATTGCGTCTGGTAGACAGCCATTGCACCTTTACGCCCATCTCGCGCATCGCCTGACCCACGCGCCACAGCGCCACATGGGTCTGTCCGGGAAACTCAGGCACCATCAATCCCAGCTTGAGTGCATCACTGCGATTGGCAAGATTGTGACTGGCAGGTGAAATGTTAATTGCGGGGGGCTGCTTCAATGCCATTTTGCGTTATGTCGATGACAAATGCTTTGTAGCTGTGACAAGACTGAATATCAGCATCAAATGTTGCTCTAACAGAACCTTTTCAAGAAAAACCTTTGCCCAGTGAGAGCGGTATCCAGGCTAGACGACTGCTTGAGACAGGGCAGGAGAAGCACCTTGGTCAAGCATCTCCTCGTAAATTTCGACAATTTTTTTTGCCTTCCATTCCCACTCAAACTCACGCGCCCGATCGATCGATCGCGCTGACATTGTTTGTCGCAGCGCTGCATCTTCAATCAAAAGCTTCATTTTGTTTGCCAGTTCTTGTGTCAAATACTCTCTGGAAGTGGGTTCTATTTTGAAACCCGTTTCTTCTGTGACATACTCACCGATGCCGCCGTTATTGGCAACGATACAAGGAAGTCCACAAGCCATTGCTTCTAAAACGACCGCACCGCCAAACTCTCGGATGGATGGGAAGCAAAAAATATCTGACTTTTTGTAATATTCAACCGTTTCCTGCTGAGGAACCATGCCCGTGAAATGAACAATTTCGCTCATTCCCAGCTTTTGAACCAGGGTTTCAAGGTGAGTTTTCTCAGAGCCATCACCAACGATCGTGAGCGATATTTTGTCTTTAACGGCTTGCTCTAATTTGCTCGCTGCCTCAATGACAATGTCAGCTCCTTTGTATGGAACTAATCTGCCGACGAAAAGCAAATTTACTTTTGTAGAATCGTTTACCCGCTTTGTTTCTACAAAAAACTCTTTAGAGATTCCATTTTCATAGAACAAGCGAATTCGATCGCCTTGAACCGCAAACATGCTCTTCAACAGGTTGAGGGTATAGGTTGAGCCAGCCAAAATCTTATCCGACTTTTTGTATGTCTCAACGTATCCCGGTATGAGCAGGCGACCGATCGCTCTTAAAAAATTGAGATGAGCAAACTCCTGTCTGGCGGTTTTTTGGAACCCTGGCGGAAAAGGAACGCCGCCGTTTACAGGTCCTAAAACGAATGGAGTTTGTTGACATGCCCTAATTGCCCTGACTGGATATCGAGGCATCATGGGTGTGAGTGCGTGAACAATATCAAAGTCTCCTGCAAGGATTCTTGAATGAACCTGTGCATATACGCGATCGTTGAATTCTGCATACATTGGATAGGTAAGCGCATGGCGCAAGGGCCAATTTACTCTTCCTTTAGATGTAATGCGAGAGGCAAATTTGTAGTATTTTTTGATGAAATTGCTTTCAGGAATATAAATGACATTTTGGTGTTTCCCTGTGGCTTGAATTGCCTTTTTGTTTCTCTCGTGAGTGACCAGCGTTACGTCAACAAATTTGCTTATTCCCTCAAAATACTTGTAGCCCTCTAAAGGAACTGAAAACCAGTCGGGATTGCATTGCTCTACAATTAGCAAAACTTTTAATCTTTTGCTGGTCATTGTTCTACATTCCAACCCGTCGCTTAGTTTTCAATCAAAACCATTGTGTTCTCAAGCTTTGTTGTCAAAGCTTGTTCGCTTAACCTAAATCAATCTGGCAATCGTCACCGATCATAAACCGGAGCGCTTTTGGTCGCTGTGGAGCGAGTTTGAGGTGGGCGCGTTGCCCAATCACACTGTCTACAATGCGCTGATGAATACCGGTCACCTTAGCGCCCTGGAGAATAACGCTGTGCTCCAGATCTGCGTCAATCAGCGTCACTCGATCGGCGACGCTGGTGTAAGGTCCGACAAAACAATTTTCCAGGTGACAGTTGCTGCCGATCGTCACTGGACCGCGAATCGTGCAGTTGACAATCCGAGAACCTGCGCCAATCTGCACTCTGCCAATCACCTGACTTTGAGCATCCACTTCTCCTTCAATGGCAACGCTCAGGCAGGTGTCCAAAATAATGCGATTTGCTTCGAGCAAGTCATCTTTCTTTCCAGTGTCCAGCCACCATCCTTGAATTTGACGGGCTTCTACAGGCTTCTGCTGATCGATCAGAAACTGAATTGCGTCGGTAATCTCCAGTTCGCCTCGCGCCGAGGGACGAATCCCAGCGATCGCATGATGGATGGTGTTGGAGAAAAGATAAATTCCGACCAGAGCCAAATTAGACCGTGGCACCGCAGGCTTTTCAACGAGCTGTAAGATTCGTCCATTTTCATCGACTTCAGCAACGCCAAACGCACTGGGATTTGCCACAGGGCAAAGCAACGTTAAAGCATCTAAGCTCTTAGTGTTGAAGTGCTCGAGGAATAAGCCAAGATCACTTTGAACTAAGTTGTCTCCCAGATACATGACAAAAGGTGAGTCTCCCAGGAAGGGTTGAGCGACCTTAACGGCATGTGCCAATCCAGCGGGTTGATCCTGAAGAATGTAGGTAATCTGCGCGCCAAACCGTTCTCCGTTACCAGTTTTGGCTTTGACCTCTTCCCCAGTTTCTGGGCTGATGACAATGCCAACGTCTGTAATGCCCGCTGCAACGATCGCTTCAATTCCGTACCAGAGGATGGGTTTATTGGCAACTGGAACTAGCTGCTTAGCCCCAGTGTAAGTTAAAGGACGTAAGCGAGTTCCTTTACCGCCCGACAGAATAATTGCCTTCATAGTTGTACAGATAAAGTTCTCTCAGCATTTGGCGGAGACTGTGTCTCCAGTGCGACGGTTGCGCCTGCAAAACGAGCGAAATCTTTTTGCAGGCAAGCACAGAATAAGCTGGACGCTGGGCTGGCGTGGGGTATTCCGGCGTTGTGATCGGAATCACGTGCTGCATTCGCAGCGGAAACCCGATCGCTCTGGCTTCCTCAAAAATCGCTACGGCAAAATCATACCAACTGGCAGATCCACTGTTGGTGAAGTGGTAAGTGCCAAAGAGATTTAATTCGGTTGCAGAAGCAGTTAGCTTTGGCAGGAGCTGAGCGATTGCCTGAGCAATATCAGCTGCCCATGTGGGGGTGCCAATCTGGTCAGCGACCACTCGGATTTCGTCACGATCGGACCCAAGCCTCAGCATAGTTTTGACAAAATTACTTTTGCCATAGGTGCCGTAGACCCACGCAGTTCTGAGAATGACATGCCGATCGCAGGCTTGGCGAATGCCTGCTTCACCCAACAGCTTTGACCGACCGTAGGCACCTGCCGGATTCGGCAAATCTTCTTCGGTGTAAGGCGTACTTTTTTGACCATCAAACACGTAGTCTGTGGAAACGTGAACCAAAGGTGCCTTCAGGCGATCGGCTGCTTCTGCCATGACCCGTGGCGCAACGGAGTTTACTGCTTCGGCGACATCGGGTTCGAGTTCCGCTTTATCAACTGCGGTATAGGCAGCGGCATTGACAATAACATCGGGTGCGGTTTCAGCAATGATCTGCTGGATGCGATCGGGCTGAGTTAAATCGAGCGTTTCGCGCTGAACTGCAACAACTTTGCCCAGCGGGTTCAGCGTCTGTTGCAGTTCCTGACCGAGTTGACCTGCCGCACCAATCAGTAGAATTTGCATTAGAACACCTCAGCCGATCGAAAGGGTTGACCTGCCTGGTCTTTGGCAGACAGGACGGGCGCGACATCAATGGACCAGTCGATCGCTAAGTCGCTGTCATTCCAAAGAATGCACCGTTCGTGCTGGGGAGCGTAATAGTCAGTTGTTTTGTAGAGAACCTCAGCAGCTTCTGAAAGCACCAGAAACCCATGAGCAAACCCGGCTGGCACCCAGAACTGCCTGCGATTTTCGGCGCTGAGCACTGTCCCGACCCACTGCCCGAAAGTTGGAGACGCTTTGCGTAAATCTACAGCAACATCAAATATTGCGCCAACCACAGCGCGAACGAGCTTGCCCTGGGGCTGTTGAATTTGATAGTGAAGTCCTCTCAAAACGTTTTGGAGAGAACGGGAGTGATTATCCTGAACGAACCGAGCCGTGACTCCAGTTTTTTCTGCAAAAGCTTTTTCGTTAAAACTTTCGTAAAAGAAGCCACGATCGTCCCCAAAAACACGAGGTTCAATAATTAGCACCTCAGGGATTTCGCTTGAAATAACGTTCATCTAACCTCTCCATATCTATCCAATCTATGCAGCAGAATTGCCTGTTGAACATTGCTGCATATGATTGACGCGACGCTCCTTAAATTATCTGAGCCGCGCTGTCGCACACATCTTATCAACCCATTGAAGAAATTACAGAGGGCTGTGTCTAACCTTCACCCGATCTTTACAGTCTGTTAAATGTTGTTCCAACAGACAGCAGCAATGGGGAACCTCGAAAAATTCCATTTGGTTGAGAAGCGCTGCGCTTTAAGAGGTTGCAGTCTCAGCCCAAACACGCCGCCCGAACCCCAACCGATCGGCACGGGTAAAGCGGTTGCGTGCCTGACAATAAGTTCTCTGTGGCGCTACGATCGATGTATGAAAATGCTGTTAATTCAAGCAATTCGGCTCTATCGGACGCTGATCTCGCCCTTATTTCTGCCGACCTGTCGCTATCAGCCTACCTGCTCTCAGTATGCGATCGAGGCGATTTCCCGCTTTGGCGCGTGGCGGGGTGCCAGGATGGCGATCGGGCGAATCTTGCGCTGTCATCCGTTTCATCCGGGCGGCTACGATCCCGTTCCTCAAGAGCCTCAGCCGCCAACTGACTCCTAAGATTCCACCAGCACCAGCTTGCGAATTTCAGGGGTTGGCGTTTCTTGTTGGCGAGAGACGATCGCTTCACGAAACAGTTTCCAGGCGCCAGGGGAAAACACCGCAGGAACTGCCAGTTTTAGAGCCGTTGCCACCTGCTTCTGCTTAAGTGCTACGGCGCTCCAGTGGAGTTTCAGGTAGTTTTGCAGCGCCGAAAGCGGCGGCAGCGCAGCCCGATACTTTTCTGGAACCAGGTCGTAAATCTTCTGCTTGATTAAAATATTGGCATCCAGCCGCTGCTGTAGCGAAAATTTCTGGTTCTGTGAGCCATCCCAGAGGGTACGGTAGGCAAGGCACTCGTTGAGAAAAACGGCATCTCCAAATTGAGCGATCCGCAGCCAGGAGTCGATGTCGTCGCAGACTGTGAGATTGCAGTCCCAACCGCCCGATCGCAAAAATGCGTCGCGACGAAACATCACCTGCACCGGAGTGCCAAAGGGAATGCGCTCCAGCAACATACCGTAGTGGATATCTTCTTGAGGAATATAAAACGCTCGACCCGGACCGATCTGCCGCGTGCGGCTAACTTCTGTGCCGTCAAAATTGACCTGCGCCGCCTGACAAGAGCAAATGACTGCCTGCTGCCGGAGCGCCAGCACTTGCACGATCGACTCAATGCAGTTAGGTGCCAAATAGTCATCATCATCAAGTGGCTTAATCCACTCGCCCTGAGCAGCAGCAACACCCGCATTCATAGCGGCTGAATGTCCGCCATTGGTTTCAGTGCGACAGTAAATAAGGCGCTCTCGTACGCCAGCAGGCAAGGACTCGCTCAAACTTCGCATGTAGGCTTCTGTCCCATCGGTCGAGCAGTCATCTGCCACCACGACTTCACAGGGCAGCGTTTGGGCTAGCGCAGATTCGATCGATCGCTTCAACAGCGCCAGACGGTTATGGGTAGTCACCACGATGCTGACTTTCATTACAAAACCTCAAGCTTTTGCAACATCCTGGCTAAAGGATAACCCTTAATGTGAGTAGGGTTATCGCCGTGCAGGAAATCTTGCTCACGAAACGCTTGCATTCTGCGGTGTCTGATTGCTTAACTCGCTATCTGCTGCATTCGTTGCACCAGAAACCCCGATCGCCGCTAAGCTAAGAAACATGTTTCATGCTGGACTTTTCACTTTGCCGCAGCGACTGCAAACTCCTCATTCTGGCTATCACTGGGATGGCAGCGGTCGTCGCTTCTTTGAAGGCTGGTACTACCGCGTCACCCTGCCAGACTGGGGACACACCTTTGCCTTCATGTATTCGATCGAAGACCCGATCGGCGGTCAACCCTTTAGCGGCGGTGCTGCCCAAATTTTGGGAGCCAACGACACTTATCTCTGTCGCACCTTTCCTGATCCACAAAAGTTTTGGGCGTGGCGCGGTGCGTTGGGCTTGGGGCACTGGGGCAAAACTTACTTGCGCCAGCAGCCAGACTATCTCAAGCCTGAGCAATTCGATCGCCAGATTCACGAAGGCTACCAGGCAACTGCGACCTGGCATCAAGGCGTGCTGCACGACCCCGGCACTGGCAATGTTGCCCGCTGGCAATACGCGATTGAACCCGTGTACGGCTGGGGCAATGTCGATCGACCTCAGCAATCCACCGCTGGCTGGCTTTCACAGTTTCAAATCTTTGAACCGGGCTGGCAAATCCTCATGGCGCATGGTCGAGCTACCGGCTGGATTGAGTGGCAAGGACACCGCTACAATTTTGTCCACGCTCCTGCCTACAGTGAAAAAAACTGGGGTGGAGCCTTTCCTCAGAAATGGTTTTGGATCAACTGCAACGCCTTTGACAATGAGCCTGATCTGGCGCTGACAGCGGGCGGCGGTAGACGCGGTGTTCTGTGGTGGATGGAATCTGTGGCAATGGTTGGCATTCATTACCGAGGCAAATTCTATGAGTTTGTGCCCTGGAATGCCCAGGTTAAGTGGGAAATTCACCCCTGGGGCAAGTGGCGAATGCAGGCACAAACCTCGGAATTTGAGGTTGAGCTAGAAGCCACAACGCAGTTGTCCGGTACGCTGCTCCGCGCTCCGACTCCGCATGGACTGATTTTTGCCTGCCGGGACACGATGAACGGTGACATTGTGCTGCGATTGCGCGATCGAAATCACCGCACATCAAAACCGATTCTGGAAGCCACCAGCGCTCTTTGCGGTCTGGAGGTCGGCGGGGGTGATTGGGAGCAGCCCCGGTGGTCTGAATAAAGCATGAGGAATGACGGATGAGGAATAACGGATGGTCGATCGCCAAGTTCGATCGCTGCCCACCAACTTGAGAACCCCTCTGCTATCATTGCAGTGAATTTGGGGCTGTAGCTCAGCAGGATAGAGCGACCGCCTCCTAAGCGGTAGGTCGCGCGTTCGAATCGCGCCAGTCCCGTAGGTGAAAGATGATCGGTATAAGGGTTTCCGGTATTTTGGTTGTGCTGAAACACCGCAGAATATGTCAGAATATTCCCTAGTTTTTAGGGAAGAATTAGGGACGTGGTGCGGGGAGAACTAACGCTTGAGGCAATTATAGCCATGGTCAGAGAGGTTGCGGCACCGCTTCTTTGAGAACAAGCTCGATCGCATCTCGTAACGATGAACAGTGCGCGACTCGCTTGCGGATGCGACTTTTGAGCCAAGCCCAGCACTTCTCAATGCGGTTGAAGTCGGGGGAATAGGATAGTGGCTCGACTAACCGCGTTAGTCCACAACTGAGCCATCTCCTGCTGAGTTTTATCGCCATGCTCTTGGGCAAAGTCACGAAAGCGCTTCCAATCGCGAATGCCATGACTATGTCCTGTTTGATATCCCGTTTGAGCCTGCACATGTCCTAGAGGCTGTTTTAAAACCCCAGCTAGAATAGAAATAGTAGTATTTCAGAAATAACGAACAGACATTGGTTGCACGCAATCCCATTTCACCTAAAGACTTAACCAATCAACAATGGCAACGATTACAATCTCTGTTGCCCAAGCCGAGTCCCCAAGGTGGACGACCTGCCAATGACCATCGCACCATCATCAATGGCATTCTCTGGATTCTTCGCACGGGCGCGCCGTGGCGGGACTTGCCTGACTGTTATGGTGCAAGATCCATCTGCGCTGTGAGGGCAATGGCAAGCCCGTGACCGTCTTGCTGACGGTGGGACAACGCAGCGAGGCAACGGTATTCGAGTCTTTGATCGAGCAAGGCCAAGTCAAACGACCTGGGCAGGGACGACCGCGTCTGCGTCCGCAACGAGTCGCAGGCGATAAGGCTTACACGGGACGACTAATTCGGCTCTACTTACGCCGCCGTGGGACTGGTGCTGTGATTCCCCGGCGCTCTAATCAATCTCGACAAGGGACACGCTTTAACCGTCAGGCGTTGCGTTTGAGAATCTCGCTGCACCTCGATAGTAACGCTTCAACTTGCAACCGTTACTGAGAATTACAGGTACTCAAGCGACCTCCTGATCCAAACAGGAGCGCTAACAAGCCAGATCAGCAGCAATGATAACCTTTGCTGCACCATTAAGATCGCTCAATTGTCAATGCGATGAGTCAACAGCCAACAGCGCCTTCAAGTTTCACGGCTAGCGATGGCTGCTATGATGCAAGCTGAATCTTGGTGTGAACCGACTTATGATTACCGTTGCGCTGCCCAAAGGCGGACTGTTAGAAGACAGCATTCAACTGCTGCGATCGATCGGCTTAGACTTCAGTGCCTTTCTTGATTCCTCAAACCGGCAGCTTGAGATTTGGGATACCACCCACACTGCCAAGGCGCTGCTGGTGCGAAACTACGATGTGCCAGTGTATGTCGAATATGGGCAGGCGCAGTTGGGCATTGTGGGCTATGACATTTTGCGCGAAAAGCAGCCGCAGGTAGCGCATCTGGTCGATTTAGAATTTGGGCGCTGTCGCATGTCTGTGGCAGTCAAACAGTCGAGTCCCTATCGATCGACGCTGGAACTGCCACCGCACTGTCGGGTCGCCTCTAAGTTTGTCAACTGCGCCCGCGAGTATTTTCAGCAGCTCGATCTGCCTGTGGAAATCGTGCCGCTCTATGGCTCCGTCGAGCTGGGACCGATCACCGGCATGTCAGAGGCGATCGTCGATCTGGTCGCTACCGGACGCACCCTCAAAGAAAACAATTTGATCGAGATTGATCCGCTGTTTGAAAGTACGGCACGGCTGATTGCTCATCCGCTTAGCTATCGAATTAACCGGGACGGGCTGAATCAAACGATCGCACAACTGCGGCAGGCGCTCGTCGCGGCTTAATGTCGTTCGTGTCTGCCAAACAGCGTTACACCGATCGCCGCACTCGTCATGAGCATAACGGCAGCCAGCGTGCGAATTTCGAGCTGCTCTCCCAGTAGAAT
>Ga0224723_1002282_pt1 | contig 10732 bp, 9 predicted proteins | sample Balambano_FR2_Me_FD_161647 | JGI IMG/M metagenome (GOLD analysis project Ga0224723, IMG submission 161647) | Freshwater sediment microbial communities from Lake Towuti, South Sulawesi, Indonesia - Balambano_FR2_MetaG | ecosystem: Environmental > Aquatic > Freshwater > Lake > Sediment | place...
GGGGGCCGGGGCGCTGGCCGAGCTTCTGGAGCGGGCGGGCGACGGTCGCGCGGCGCTGCTGGCGCGGGCCCATGTGATCTACATGCCCGGACCCGACGGCGACGACCGCTGGCCCGAAGTGGCGGCCTTCGGCGCGGCGCTCGCCTATCGGGCGCCCGACTTCGACGCCGCGCTGCCGCGCCTGCGCAAGGTGCTGGCCGAGGCGCGGATGGGGGTGCAGATCCATCTGGCGGGGACCGAGGGGCTGATCGGGCGCGGCCTCGCCGAGGTGATGGCGGCGGGACTGCCGTTCTCGGCGGTGCAGACCGAGCATCGCGGCCCGACCCTGCGGCGGGTGCAATGCGTGCATTGCAAGGGCATCACCGAAAACGTGCGGACCGACCCCTTCACCTGCGCCCATTGCGGGCTGAACCTCTTCGTGCGCGACCATTACTCGCGCCGGATCGCGGCCTTCCAGGGGGTGAACATCGACGCCGAGGATCCCGGCCGGGTGCCGCCGCCGGTGGAGCGGTTCCGGTGAGCGCCGGCACCAGGCTCGCGGTGCGGGTGGCCGAGGTCGTGCCGGTCAACGATCTGGTCAAGCGCTTCCGCTTCGTGCGCCGCGACGGCGGGCCGATGCCCGCCTTCTCGGGCGGCGCCCATACCGTGGTCGAGATGGACGACCACGGCCTGCGCCGGATGAACCCCTATTCGCTGATGGGCGATCCGGCAGACCTGTCGGGCTACGAGATCTCGGTCCGGCGCGACGACGCCGGGCGGGGCGGATCGCTCTACCTGCACCGCCATGTGCGGCCGGGGCAGGAGATGGTGATCAGCCACCCGGTGAACCTGTTCCCGCTCGACCGCCGGGCGAAGAAGCACCTGATGATCGCGGGCGGCATCGGCATCACGCCGTTCATCGCCCAGATCGCCCAGGCCGCGGCGCAGGACATGCGGTTCGAGTTGCACTATGCGGCGCGGTCGCGGGCGCTCGCGGCCTATGGCGGGACGCTGGCGGCGCGCCATCCCGGGCGGGTGCATCTGTATCTCGACGACGAGGGGCAGGCGATCGACCTCGGCGCGCTGCTCGCCGGCCAGCCGCTCGGCACGCATCTTTACGTCTGCGGACCGAAGGCGATGATCGCCTGGGTCCGCGGCGCGGCGGCCGCGGCCGGCTGGCCGGCAGCGGCGGTGCATCATGAGGAATTCCTCGCGCCGCCGCCGGGCGAGCCCTTCGCGGTGCGGCTGGCGGCCTCGGGCATTGACCTCACGGTGGGGCCGACCCGGTCGCTTCTGGAGGCGATCGAGGCGGCCGGCGTCGCTGCGCCCTACCTCTGCCGCGGCGGCGCCTGCGGCCAATGCGAGACCGCGGTGCTGGACTGCGACGGGCGCATCCTGCACCATGACCACTGGCTGAGCGATGACCAGAAGGCCTCGGGCATCCGGATCATGCCCTGCGTGTCGCGCTTCGAGGGGCGGCTTCTGGTGCTGGACCGATAGGAGACGGCGATGGGACAGGCGTTCCGGGACGAAACCTTCCGCGACGATTTCAGCTTCCGCAACTCGCCGGCGGCGATCGCGCGCTTTCCCTTTCCGTTCGACCGCGACGACTACATGTATGCGGTCAACATCGAGCCGCATGTTCCTGGGCGGCCCGGCTCGGTGTTCGAGCATGCCTTCGACGTGGACGAGCACTATGTCGCCGAGATGCGCGAACGGGCGATGGTGCTGGCCGAGGATCCGTTGCGCTGCCAGTCCCTGCCGCACATGACGCTGGCGGGCTGGGACCTTCTGGAACTGATCATGGAGGCCAAGGCGCGCGACTATCCCGACTGGTTCAGCCTCGATCGCGCGGGCGACCGGTGGCACTGGACCAACCGGCCGCTGGATATCGAACAGACGTTCACATTCCTCGACGACAGCACGCTGCCCTGCGGGCCGCTCGAATACATCACCCGCCAGACCCAGGGCGACTTTACGCTGCAGGACCAGCGTGAGGACAACCTCTGGATGGAGGCCGGGACGGTCACCACCCAGGCCGACTGGTCGCTCGACTTCGACCTTGGCATGAACTTCTTCGAATGGCACGCGCCGGTGCCGCTGGCGCACGAGCGCGGCATCTTCGACCGGGCGCTCAAGTTCCTGATGAATGTGCAGCACGGCGCCCCCGCGCGGCGGTTCAACTGGACGATGACGGTCGATCCGCTCCTGGACACGAGCCCCGAGACCTATCCGAAATGGGGGCCGTCTCGCGCCACGCTGACGCCCGAGACCATCGGCCGGCGGATGCACCTCAGGGTCGAGTTGCAGACCTTCTTCCGCCTGCCGCGGTCGAACGCGTTGGCCTTCCCGATCCGCTGCTACCTGATCGCCTTCGACGACCTCGTGACGGTGCCGAAATGGGGCCGCCGGCTGCACCGGGTGATCCGCGACCTGCCCGAGGAGCTTGCCGCCTACAAGGGTTTCCTGCGCAACCGTCCGCTGATGGTGGACTGGCTGGCGCGCTACGACGACGGCGCCCCGACCTCGCCCGGCTGGTGGCCGGACTGAGCGCCGCCGCTCAGCCGCCGGGCAGGATCGTTGCCACCACCAGAAGGCCGAACATCCCCTCGGTCAGCCGGTCGATCGGATCGGGCGGCCGGCGGCGCGCCGGGCGGTGCCAGTGCCGTCAAGTCGCCTGCGGGTAGCTGATGATCGACAGAAAGCGGGCCGGCAGCTTCACCAGCACCTCCGGCCCGTGCCGCGCATCGGCGTCGAAGAACAGGCTGTCGCCGGGTCTCAGGTGGAACAGCCGGTCGCCGTGGCGATACTGCACCTCGCCCTCCAGCATGTAGATGAGTTCGATCCCGTCGTGCTGGAAGGTCGGGAAGACGTCGGATTCGGCGGTCAGCGTGATCAGGTAGGGCTCCACCATGACGCCCGAGGAATTGGAGCCGATATGGCCCAGAAGATTGTACTGGTGCCCGGCGCGGGTGCCGCGCCGCTCGATCTCGACATGGTCGCCGGCGCGGACGTGGCTCACCTCGCGGTGCTCCTCGAAGCGGCGGAAAAAGCTCGTGAGCGGGGTCGAGAAGGCGTGGCTCAGGATCTGCAGGGTGGTGAGCGAGGGCGAGGTGATGCCGTTCTCGATCTTGGACAGCATCCCGATCGACAGCCCGGTGACGGCGGCGAGATCGGCCACCGTCATCCCCTGCTGACGGCGGCAGGCGCGCACCTCGCGGCCGATCGCCAGTTCGAGGCTGCGTTCGGACAGGTCGCGCACCCGGTGCGGATCCTGGTCGAGCGCAGGGCGGCCGCGCGGCCTGGCCGGCGGGCCGTTCGGGGGAGCGTTCCGTGTTCTGTCCTCGCTGTCCGGCACGGGCGGCGCTGTCTCCGCTGGTGTTTCCTGCCGGGAAATGTCGCGCGCTTGCGGGGAAAACGCCAGCGCAAGTTTCCCCCCTCGCCGCGAACCGCGACGGGGCGTGCCCGGCCCTGGCCGCAGTTGCGCCGCGGGCGGGGCGCCGATAGGCTTCCGCTGAAGGAAACTCGCCCGCGCCGGCCGGGCAGCGAGGACAGATGCCTTTGAACGACCTTCGGCCGCTCCGCCCCGGCCCGCCCCGGGGCAGCCGCATCCGCGCGCCGCAGGGTCTTGCACCCGGCCCGCGCGCCGAGCACCACAGGGTTCCGGGCGGCGGGGCGCTGATGCTGCCGATCGGCACCGGCGATGCGGTCACGCTGGAGAATGTCGAGGGCGGGCAGGTGTGCGAGCTGCTGGCCGTCGATGCCACAGGACGCATCGACCCGGGCGTGATCGGCGCGCGCGGGGCAGGGGCCGCGACCGGCCTGCAAGCGCTGGTCGCGGGCGAGGGGATGGAGCGGCTGCGCGCCGGTCTGGCGCGGCGGGGCATCGACCTGGCGCAGCCGGGGGTGGTGACGCTGTTCGGGGCCGCGAGCCCGGCTGGGGACAGCGCGGGCTTCACCGCGACCCGGGACGGCTTCCTTCTGGTCGGCTCGCCGGCCCTGCCGATGGCCCCGGACGCGCAGGACAGCGCAACGCCGATCCGCGTGACAGTGGCCCGCGCCGCGCCGCCGGCGGTCGGACGGTTCGACCTGCCCGAGCCGCTGGCCGAGCCGCTCCTTGACCTGCGGGTGCGCTCGGCCACGGCCGAGGCCTATCGCGTCAAGGCGGGCGACTACCTCCAGATCATCGACGTCGACGGGCGGCAATGCACCGACTTCCAGTGCTTCGATGCCCGCAAGCTCGACCGCGGCATCGCCCATCCGCTCGACGTGACGACCTCGCGCACGCTGATGGGCCACGCCTATTCCCGGCCGGGGCTGCATGCGAAATACTTCGACCAGGCGTTCCTGCCGCTGATCGAGGTGGTGCAGGACACGGTCGGCCGCCATGACGCCTTCGCCATGGCCTGTTCGTCGAAGTACTACGACGAGATCGGCTATCCCGGCCATGTCAACTGTTCGGACAATTTCAACCAGGCGCTCGGGCCTCACGGGGTCGAGCCGCGGCCCGGCTGGATGGCCGTCAACCTGTTCTTCAACACCGCGATCGATGCCCAGGGCGTGCTGATCGCCGACGAGCCCTGGTCGCGGCCGGGCGACTTCGTGCTGTTCCGGGCGCTGACCGATCTTGTCTGCGTGTCCTCGGCCTGTCCCGACGACACCTCGCCCGCGAACGGCTGGTATCTGACCGACATCCATGTCCGCAGCTATTCCGGCGCGGCGCGTTTCACGAGGGGCGTGGCGCGCCGCGCCACCCCCGATGCGGAGCCTGTGATGACCAAGGACACGGCATTCGCGCCCCGCACCGGGGCCCTGACGCGCAACATGGTGGAGTATCGCGGCTACTGGCTGGCGCAGTCCTATGCCGCGGACGGACCTGTCGCCGAGTACTGGGCCTGCCGCGAGGCGGCGGTGGTGATCGACCTCTCGGCGCTGCGCAAGGTCGAGATCACCGGGCCGGATGCCGAGGCGCTGATGGACCATGCGCTGACCCGCGACGTCACGCGGCTGGCGACCGGTCAGGTGGTCTATGCGGCGATGTGCCATCCGCATGGCGGAATGCTGGACGACGGCACCCTGTTCCGCCTCGGGCGCGACAACTTGCGCTGGATCGGCGGCGAGGAGGTGGGCGCGGTCTGGCTGCGCGAACTGGCCGGCCAGCTCGGCCTGACGGTGATGGTGCGCAGCTCCACCGACCAGTTGCACAACCTTGCGGTGCAGGGACCGAACAGCCGCGAGGTCCTCCGCCGGGTGCTGTGGACGGCGCCGGTCCAGCCGGCGCTGGACGAGCTTGGCTGGTTCCGCTTCACCGTCGGGCGGATCGGCGATGCGGTCGGCGCGCCGGTGGTCGTCTCGCGCACCGGCTACACGGGCGAGCTCGGCTACGAGATCTTCTGCCATCCGAAGGACGCGCTGGCGGTCTGGGATGCGGTCTGGTCCGCCGGCGCCGATCTGGGCCTCAGGCCAATGGGGCTGGCGGCGCTCGACATGGTCAGGATCGAGGCGGGGCTGATCTTCGCCGGGCAGGAGTTCACCGACCAGACCGATCCGTTCGAGGCCGGCATCGGCTTCGCGGTGGCGCTGAAGTCCAAGCCCGGCGACTTCGTCGGCCGCGAGGCGCTGATCCGCCGCAAGGCGCATCCGCGCCAGCGCTTCGTCGGGCTCGAGATCGACGCGGCGGTGGCGGTCGGGCACGGCGATCCGCTTTATGCCGGGCGGGCGCAGGTGGGGGTGATCACCTCGGCGACCCGCTCGCCGCTCTTCGGCCGCCAGGTGGCGCTGGCGCGGGTGGACGTGGCCCATGCCAATCTCGGTACGGCACTGGAGGTCGGCAAGCTCGACGGCCAGCAGAAACGGCTGCCCGCGACCGTCGTGGCGCCGGTGCATTACGACCCGGAGAAGTCGCGGCCGCAGTCCTGACGGCGGGATGGACGGAACGAGCGTCCGCTGCGCGGGCGCCGTGGCGGCTGCTCGGTCGGCACCGTCATGGGAACCAGGCCCGCCCGTGATCCCGGGAGGCGCAAGATCATGGCCGCCTGCCGGCCCTCAAAGCGACGCCGTGATCCCGCCGTCGACGTAAAGCACATGCCCGTTCACGAAGGACGCGGCATCCGAGGCGAGGAACACGCAGGCGCCGACCAACTCCTCCAGCCGGCCCCAGCGGCCGGCGGGCGTGCGCTTCTCGAGCCAGGCGGTGAAGTCTGGGTCGGCCGCCAGCGCCGCATTCAGCGCCGTCTGGAAATAGCCCGGCGCGATCGCATTGCAGTTCAGCCCGTAGCGCGCCCAGTCGGTCGCCATGCCCCGGGTCAGGTTGCCGACCGCTCCCTTGGTGGCGGCATAGGGCGCGATGCCGGGGCGCGACAGGGCGGTCTGCACCGAGGCGATGTTGATGATCTTGCCCCGACCGCGGGCGATCATGTGGCGTGCGACCGCCTGGCCCACGTTGAACACCGAGGCGATGTTGGTCTGCAGCAGCCGCTCGAACGCCTCGGGCGGAAACTCCTCGAGCGGCTGGCGGTGCTGCGTGCCGGCATTGTTCACAAGAATGTCGATCGGTCCGAGCGATGCCTCGAACCCGTCCACGGCGGCACGCGCCGCCGCGTGGTCGCTCGCGTCGAAGGGCAGCGTGCGGCTGTCGGGGAGGGTGGCCGCAGCCGCCAGAAGCTTCGCCGGGTCGCGCCCGTTCAGCACCACGGCGGCACCGGCCGCGGCAAGCCCCCGCGCCAGCGCCAGCCCGATGCCCTGGGACGACCCGGTGACCAACGCGCAGCGCCCGGTGAGGTCGAACAGGTCCATCAGGGGCGCGGCTGCCTTTGCATCTCGACAAGGGATCGTCCGGCTGTTTCTGTGGCCGGCGACAGATGCTGTCAAGCGACGGAGCCGCCGGTGACCCGACCCCATGTGCTGCAGACGGGTGCGCTGCCCGAGTGGGATCAGGCGCCGCTGGAGGCAGCCTATGTGGTGCACCGGCTGTTCCAGGCGGGCGACCGGGCAGCGTTCCTTGCCGAACATGCCGCAGGGGTGCGCGCCATCGTCACGCGCGGCGACCTCGGGGCCGATGCGGGTCTGATCGCGGCCTGTCCGGCGCTGGAGGTGATCGTCGTCTACGGCGTGGGCTATGACGCGGTCGACCTGGCGGCCTGCCGGGCGCGGGGCATCCGGCTGGCGAACACCCCCGACGTGCTGACCGGCGATTGCGCCGACCTTGCCGTGGCGATCGCACTGGCGCAGACGCGGGGGGTCGTGAGGGCCGACGCCTTCGTGCGCGAGGGCCGGTGGGCTGCGGGGACGTTTCCGCTGCAGCGGCGGTTCTGGGGGAGCCGCGCAGGGATCCTCGGGCTGGGCCGAATCGGCACGGCGGTGGCCGAGCGGCTGGCGGGGTTCGGCATGACCATCGCCTATTCGGCCCGCCGGGCCCGGCCGGTGCCTTGGGCCTTCGTGCCCGATCCGGTGGCGCTGGCGGCGCAGTCCGACATCCTGTTCGTCACCCTCGCCGCCTCGGCCGAGACGCGCCACATCGTCGATGCGGCGGTGATCGCGGCGCTCGGGCCGCGGGGCCTGCTCGTCAATATCTCGCGGGCGGCGAATGTCGATGAGCCGGCGCTGCTGGCGGCGCTGGAGACCGGTGCGCTCGGCGGCGCCGCGCTCGACGTGTTCGAGGGCGAGCCGGCGCTCGACCCGCGCTTTCTGGCGCTGCCGAACGTGCTTTTGCAGCCGCATGTCGCCTCGGGCACGGTCGAGACGCGGCGCGCGATGGGGCAGCTCCTGCGCGACAATCTGGCGGCGCATTTCGCCGGGCGGCCGCTTCTGACGGCGGTGCCTTAACGGCCGAGCTACGCCGGACATTCCGAGGGGAGGGGACCCATGTCGTTCTATCAGGCCATCGATCCGCGTTTCGCGTCCTTCGTGATGTTCAACGCGCCCTTGACCCAGCTTGCCGCGGGCTTCGTCTGGGCGGAGGGGCCGGTCTGGTTCGGCGATGCCGGGTGTCTTCTGTTCTCGGACATCCCGAACGACCGCATCCTGCGCTGGACGCCCGGCGAGGGGATCAGCACCTACCGCCAGCCCGCAAACCACACCAACGGCCACACCCGCGACCGTCAGGGGCGGCTGATCTCCTGCGAACACGGCACGCGGCGAGTGACGCGGACGGAGTACGACGGCAGTCTCACCGTCATCGCCGACAGCTTCGCGGGCAAGCGGCTGAACTCGCCCAACGATGTGGTGGTGAGATCCGACGGCTCGATCTGGTTCACCGACCCCCATTACGGGATCATCACCAACCACGAGGGGCACAAGGCCGAACAGGAACTGCCCTGCAACGTCTATCGCGTCGATCCCTCGGGCGCGATGACCGCCGTCGCGACCGATTTCATGTGCCCGAACGGGCTGGCCTTCAGCCCGGACGAGAGCCGGCTCTACATCGCCGACACCGGGCGGATGTTCCACCCCGACCCGCAGCACATCCGCGTGTTCGACCTGCAGGGCGACCGGCTGACAGGCGGCGAGGTGTTCCACGTGATCGCGCCCGGCTGCGCCGACGGAATGCGGGTGGACAGCGACGGCAACCTCTGGTCCTCGGCCGGCGACGGGGTGCACTGCATTTCGCCAGAGGGGGAGCTGATGGGCAAGATCCTCGTGCCCGAGATCGTGTCAAACCTGTGCTTCGGCGGCCGCGCGAAGCACCGGCTGTTCATCACCGCCACGACCGGCCTTTATGCGGTGGTGCTGAACAGGCAAGGGGTGCAGTGGCCCTGAAGCGCCGCCGCGCCGCGGCCGGTCACTCCATGCCTGCCCGCACGTCGACGATCGCCTGGTCGAACCCGGTCAGCGTGATCAGCCCCAGCCTTGGATGCTCGAGGTTGAGGGTCAGGGCCACGACCAGCGCCAGCACCGCGGGAAAGCCCAGAAGATGCATCAGGCTCGGGTTCCGGTCGCGGGCCATGCCCTGACCGGCCAGCACCGCGGAGGCGACCGCGAGCAGGCCGAACATCGCCCAGACCGCCAGTGGCGGGTGCCGCTCCGTCGCCATCCGTCGGGTGGTGGCGATGTCGAACATCTCGTTCAGCGACGGCAGCATGAGGGTGGCGACCGCCGGCGACAGCCCCGGCCGCTGCACGGCCGCGGTGGCGGCCCGCCAGATCTCGGCCTGCAGCGCCCCGGCGCGGTGCATGGCGGCGCGCGAGGCGTCGAGATCGGGGAGCAAGACCAGCGTGTCGATGCGGGCATCGACATAGTCTCGGAACTGCTGGCGCAGGCCGGGCTGCACGTCGGCCGGCAGGATGTCGAGCCGGAGCCAGGCCGTGCCGATCGCGTTGGCCTCGGCCACGATCAGGCTGCGGCGGTCGTCGAACCGCGCGCCTGCGCCGGAGAAGGTGAAGGCGACCAGAAGACCGAACAGTCCGAACACCGCCGCGTCGATCGCGCCCTGGCCGCCGTTCGCCGCGCCCGGGTCTTCCGCGAGGCGGCGCCGACCGATCCTTCGGCCGACGATCAGCGCCGCCACCATCACCGCGAACAGCGCCAGCCCGGCCAGAACGGCCAACACCTCGTAGTTCATCGCCGCCGATCCCGCGCTGGCCTTGTGCGCGCCAGCCTAGATCGCGGCGGCGGGCGGCGAAAGCGGGAACACCCGCAGCCTCAGGAGAAGGCGTTGCTGATCACGAAGATCGCCGCCTTGGCCAGCGCCCAGAGCACGCTCGCCACGATCGCGACGGCCGCCACCGTGACCACCAGACCCGCGATGATCCAGACCCCGTCCCGCTCGAGGACGCCGAGCGCGAAGATGCAGACCGCCAGCGCCGGCACGGTGTTGCCGAACGGGATGGGCAGCAGGACGATGATCGACAGGATCAGGCAGATGCCGCCGATCACCCGCTCGGCGCCGGAGCTGACGAGGAACGGCAGGCGCGGACGCAGAAGCCGTTCGGCGCGCGCCAGCACGGGCGCCACGCGCGCCACCAGGGCCGAAAAGTCGCTGCGCGTCATTGAGCGCTTGGCGATGAAGCCGGGCAGCCAGGGCAGGCGGCCCAGCATCATCTGCGAGGTGAGATAGACCAGCGGCACCCCGAGGACGCCCGAGGTGCCGGGCGGCGAGGGCAGCACGTTCGGGAAGGCGAAGATCAGCATCAGCGCGGCGATGGCTCGCCCGTGCATGCGCTGCAGAAGCTCGCCCACCGACACCCGGTCCAGCGTCTCGTCCTCGGCGATCTCGGTCAGGATGGCGGACAGCTTCTTGCGCCGGCGCCGCTTGCCCGGCGCGGCCGCGGCTTCGCCGTCATCGGCGGCAGCATCCTGCGGCTCGTCGTCGAGGTCCTCCTCGGCGGCATCGTCCTGGGGTTCGATCGTGTCCTTGGTCATCGACGGTCCTTGCGTTCGGCACGGGCGGCCCCGCCGGCAGAGCGGGTTCCGGCAAGGATATGGCATTCTGTGGGCAAATGCGAAGTCCCTGCATCGGACCGGCCGGGCCTGGGTGGCCTCCGAACCGGTTGACGGGATCGGGGCGTTCCAATAGCTGTCACCGCGGAACACGGGATCGCGCGCGGGCCGACCGGGATGCGGAAAGACGAAGCGGAAGCCGGTGGCGGCGCCGGAAAGACGTGGCCGGGTTCGACCCGCTGAACGCCGACGCCGGGGCTGCCCCGGCGGGGCACGCCGGTGTTCGGCCGGGGGCCGGTGCGCCTAAACGCGCGGGCCAGGGCGCCTTCCCCGTGGACGGAAGGACCGCAGCCGAACCGCCGGGCGCGGCCCGCAC
>Ga0224723_1002284_pt1 | contig 10729 bp, 8 predicted proteins | sample Balambano_FR2_Me_FD_161647 | JGI IMG/M metagenome (GOLD analysis project Ga0224723, IMG submission 161647) | Freshwater sediment microbial communities from Lake Towuti, South Sulawesi, Indonesia - Balambano_FR2_MetaG | ecosystem: Environmental > Aquatic > Freshwater > Lake > Sediment | place...
TCCCGTTGAGGGTCTTTTCCAACGGCTTCATCGGTTATGCCTATGTCGTGCTTAATGCCGGTGTGCCCACACTGATCGACGCCGGTTCCGGTTATGATGAAAGCAATCACGATCTGCTCAGAGGAATCGAGGCGGTACGTGATGAATTTGGCGAGGCGCTCCGTGTCGCGGATATTCGTCATCTGCTCGTCACGCACGGGCATGTCGATCATTTCGGCGGCGTGGCCCATATGGTGGAGCAAACGGGGGCCATGGTCGGCATCCATGAGCTTGACCGGCGGGTGCTGACCGCTTACGAGGAACGGGTCGTGATGGCGACCAAGGATCTCCGTGTGTACCTGGAACGCGCGGGGATCGAACAGCCGCAGCGCGACGCGATGATCACCCTGTATGGCTTTGCCAAAAAGCATGTGCGCTCGGTCAATGTCGATTTCAGCCTGGAAGAAGATGCCTCCTTTGAAGGAATGCGCTTCATCCACACGCCCGGCCACTGCCCTGGTCAGGTGTGCATCGCCATCGGCAACATCCTGATCAGCGCCGATCATGTCCTCTCACGCACTACACCGCACCAGGCCCCGGAGAGCATCACACATTACACCGGCCTCGGTCATTACCGTGACTCGCTGCGCAAGGTAGCAAAAGTAGACGGGATCGACCTGGCGCTGGGCGGTCACGAAGACCCGATCCACGACTTTTATGGGCGCGTTGGTGACATTCAGACCAGCCACGAGCGCAAGCTGAACCGCGTGCTGGATATTGTACGCGGGGCAGCGCGGCCCATGACGATCGCGGAAATCATGCACGCGATGTACCCGGACAAGACCGGATATGAGACGCTGCTGGCGCTGGAGGAAGCCGGCGCGCACGTGGAGTATCTTTACCAGCACGGCCAGCTTTCGGTCGCCAATCTGGAACAGGTCGAGCGCGAGGACAACCCGGCGTTGCAATACACGGCGCTATAAGCTCTTGATGTTCCTTTAACTAAACAGGCGAAAACATCTCATAATTTTTAACATGTCGTCTGTTTGCCCTTAAACAAGCTGATCTAGAGTCGCGCACGGTCACATACCTTGTCTGCCAAACTCCATTTCAGATTAATTGAGGAGAGAGCGAAAGATGCGTAAGAGCCTTTTGATGGCCGCTCTACTGCTGACCGTGCTGATCGTCCCGACGATCACGCCCGTGTTCGCGCAGGAGCCGATCGAAATCCCGGTCTGGATCGCCTTTGCCGATGAGAACCGCCTGGGCTGGACTCAGGAAGTCGCGGCGGAATTCAACGAAATGCATCCCGAATACAACGTCGTCGTAACCGGCTATGCCAACTACGAAGAGCTGTTCGCTGCCACCACCCTGGCCGCCGAACAGGGCGAATTGCCCGCTATCGTCCAATACTTTGAAGTCGCCACCCAGCCGGCTCGTGACAGCGGTTACTTCAAGTCGATTGCGGAAGCTCTGGGCGATCGCACCGAAATCCTGGGTGAGGAAGTGAACCTGGACGACTTCATCGGCGTCGTTTCCGGCTACTACACACTCGACGACCAGTTCACCTCCATGCCGTGGAACACCTCGTCCGCGATCATGTTCAGCAACATGAACTACCTGACCGCGGCTGGCGTCGAAACCATCCCCGCCACCTGGGGTGAGATGGCCGCCGCCTGCGAGGCGATCATGGCGCTGGCCGAGGCCCCCGAATACTGCTTCACCTGGCCGAACCACGGCTGGTTCTTCGAGCAGTGGCTGGCTCAGCAGAACGGTCTGTACGCCAACAATGGTAACGGTCGTGAAGACCGCGCGACCGAAGTCGTGTTCAACGGTCCTGAAGGCGTCGCCATTCTGGAGTGGCTGGACGAAATGGTCGCGGCAGGCTACCTGTATTACAGCGGCGCGCAGGGCGGCGATTCCTGGGCCACTGTGGATCAGTCGTTCCAGGCGCAGCAGGTGGCCATGGCCATCTACAGCAGTTCAGACACCCGCACCTACACCGATGTGGGCCGCGAAAACGGCTTCGAGGTGGTGGCCTCCTTCCTGCCCTACAACGAAGAAGCGGGCTACACCGGCAACCTGATCGGCGGCGCCAGCCTGTGGCTGACCAACACCCTGACCCCCGAAGAAGAAGATGGTGCGCTGGGCTTCCTTCTGTACCTGACCAACACCGAAAACATGGCCGTGTGGGCGTCGGAAATCACCGGCTACATCGCCATCCGCCAAAGTTCCAACGACCTGCTGACCGAGCAGGGGTTCTTCGAGGCTGAACCGAACTTCACCGTGGCCGCCCAACAGCTCGCCCAGAGCGAACTGACCCCGGCTACCGCTGGCGCGCTGCTTGGCCCCTTCCCGGCGGTGCGCGCTGTGGTGACTGCGGCGATCGACCGCGTGCTGCTGACTGATGATGACGCGCAGACCGTCCTCGATGAGGCGGCTGCCGAAGCCAATCTGCTGATCGAAGAATACAACCTGCTCTACGCTGAGTAAGCCAGCGGCTTCGACTTTTCTGTTGTCTGGCAGTTGTGGGGGCGACGATCGTAGTCGCCCTCACTTGTTATTATCCAGGACTACTCATGGTCATTTCTCCCGTCCTCATTCTCTTCCTCTCCGCTCTCTTCGGCGCGCTGATCCTCGGAGAATTGACGGGCCGAACGGGCGGCGCAAAAGCCCGCATCGTCGGCGCGGGTGTGGGGGCTGTCGCCGCGATCTTTGGCGCGCTGCTGTTTATGGCCCCCTTGAATTTCTGCACCTTTGAGTCGGATCGCAAGCCGATTGATCTTGCCTTTGGCCTGTTCCTGATCGCGGCCGGGATAGCACTGACGCTGTGGATCGCCGCCTGGATCAGCGGCAAGGTACTGCGTGGGGAAAGCCTGTTCGCGCTCGCGCAGCCGACCCAGGGCACATTCAAGGGCAGGATCATGCCCTTCCTGTTCCTGGCCCCTACACTGATCATCCTGCTGCTGTTTCTTTATTACCCGTCGATCGACACGCTGCGCCTGTCTACCCTGCTGGCGCGATTCGGGGCGCCGCGCACGGCCTTTGTGTGCGTCGATAACTTCACCCGCCTGATCGACCCGGGAACGCGCACCAGCATCCAGTTTATTCACAGTGTGAGGGTGACGCTGCTGATGTCGGGCGCGATCGTGGTGATCGGGCTGTCACTTTCGCTGCTGATCGCGACCATTGCCTACCTGCCGCTAAAAGGCGCGTCGGTTTACCGCACGCTTCTGATCTGGCCGTATGCGATCTCCCCGGCAGTGGCGGGCATCCTCTTCCTGCTGATGTTTAACCCCACCGGGGGCGTGATCAACTACTTCGTCGGGCAGGTGGTCGGCACGACGATCGGCTGGACGAACGATCCCAACGTCGCGCCGTGGACGGTGATCATCGCCAGCGTGTGGAAATCAATGGGCTTTAACATCCTGTTTTACATCGCCGGCCTGCAAAATGTGCCCAAAGACCTGATCGAAGCCGGGGCGATCGATGGCGCGAATGTAATCCAGCGCTTTTTTCGGATCGTGCTGCCGCAGCTTTCCCCGATCACCTTTTTCCTGGTCATCACCAACACAACTTATGCCTTTTTTGAGACATTCGGCACGATCATTTACCTCACGCCAGGCGGCGGGCCGCTGCAATCCACCAGCACCATGATGTACGAAATCTACGAACTGGGCGTCCTCAGCAACCAGGACCTGGGTAAATCCGCAGCGCAGTCGCTGGTGTTGTTTGCGATGGTGATCGCGCTCACCGTGTTCCAGTTCCGCAGCACAGGCCGCCGTGTCAGTTATGGAGCGTGATCGATGACGAGCATTCCACAGGCGTCACTGCATCCTGAAATTCGTAAGGCCAAGGGGTTGACGCTGCGGGCGCTGATCCCCAAACGCTGGTACGCCCACGCCGTGCTGTGGGTGGCGTGCTTTTTCCTGGGAATCCCGCTTTTCTATTCGATTATCGTCAGCACGCAGGACAACGCCGATGTGTTCCGCTATCGGCTGCTGCCGGGCAACTCGCTGGCTGAGAACTGGGATGCGGTGATCAACCGGCGCGGCCTTCAGGATTATATGCTCAACAGCGCGATTATGACCTCCGCGATCACCGTCGGTAAAACGATCCTATCGCTGCTGGCCGGTCTGGCGTTTGTCTACTTCCGCTTTCCTGGAAAATGGGTGGTCTTCAGTTTCGTGCTGGTCACGCTGATGATGCCCACGGAAGTGCTGATTATCGCGCTGTTCCGTTTTATGAATGACCTGCGCTGGGCCGATACGTATCTCGCGCTGATTGTGCCGTTTCTTGCCAGCGCCACTGGGACGTTTCTGTTTCGACAGCACTTCGCCAATATCCCGGCAGAACTCTCTGAGGCGGCGCAGTTGGATGGCGCGAGTCCGCTCCAGTTTTTGCTCCGCGTGCTGATCCCGATCAGCTGGAACACAATCGGGGCGCTGGCAGTGGTTCAGTTCGTTTATGCGTGGAATATGTACCTGTGGCCGAGCATGATTATCTCCAGCTCGGAACGCGACGTGGTTCAGGTTGGGATCAATACGCTGCGCGGCGGCGACAACACGATTGAATACGGCCCGCTGACCCTGGCGGCGGTGATCGCCAGCCTGCCGCCCCTGATCGTGTTTGTCCTGCTGCAAAAGCAGTTCATGAGCGGTTTCGCATTGAGCCGCGATAAATGAACTATCGTCGACTTTCCAGCAGCGGCCAGGGTTCAGGCAGGGACGGTGCTGAAGACGCGCGAACCCGCCATAGCTCAAATAAGGCTACGCCAAAGCCTTTCAGTTCGGTGAGAAAGGGTTCGGCGTCAAGCTGGCTGGTTTCCACCATGCGGATCACCGCCGGGTCGAAGTAGACATCGCTGGAGACGATCACATCCGAACCGGATGAAAATGTCTCCAGCCGCGCCGCCATGTTGACGGTCGATCCAAAGTAATCAAGCCGCTCATTGAGTGTCACCGCGATGCACGGGCCGTAATGAATCCCGGCTTTCAGCAGCAGCGGCAGCGCGCCAGGCTGGGTGGGCACGGCCAAGGCCTGCTGCGCGTTGAGCAGGGCGCGGATGGCGCTGTCCGGGCGCGGGAAGACCCCCATCACCGCGTCGCCGATGGTCTTGACGATGCTGCCCCCCTCCGCCGCGATCGCCGATTTCAGCACGTCGAAGTGGTTCATCACCAGGCCAAAGGCGGGCGCATCCCCAATTTCGCGGTAGAGCGTGGTCGAGCCGCGCAGATCGGTGAACAGGATCGCCAGCTTGCCGACCGCGATCTGATCGCCGGGGCGCAGCGCCTCACGCGAGAACAGGTCGCGGAAGGTCTGCATGGCGGTCACTTCGGCGGCCGTAACCGATTGATCACTCCATGCCATACGTTCGAGGATAAATAACTGCTCGTCGTCCGTGTCGTTGATCAGGGTCAGCGAGACCCGGCGCGTGACACGCGGTTCGTCGTCGTCCCAGCCTTGTTCACGCGCGCGGATCGTGAATTCAGTCAGGCCGTCGTCTGCGGCCATCATATAAGCCCCGCCGCGCAGACTCAGCGTCCGCAGCCGGTGACGGCCCGCGTCCAGCACCGGGGTGATCGCTCGCCGCGCGCCGGGTTGTAAAAGCTGCTGCGCCACAATATGCGGCGTCACCTGCGGCCCGGCCATGCAGAATTCCTCGCGCGCACTTTCACGCACCGCCGGATTCAGGTGAAACGTGAGTTCTACCGAACGCTCAAAATTGGCTTCATAATCGATATTGCACACATCGCAGTGAACCTGCGGCTTGATCAGGTTGAGCGTAGACGCTTCTTCTTTGGGATTGCGGCACAGCGGGCAGACCAGGTCCCAACTCAGATCGAGCAGCCCGGCGCGGGTCGCCATCAGACAGGTTTGCAGAACGGCGCGGCGGGGAATATCCCAGGCATCGGCCAGGGCATAGGGGCGAATGCGGTTCAGGGAGAGATCGTCAGCGGTTTCCAGGTAGTGAATCAGCCACGCGACCGCGCCCGGATCGGCGCCGTTAGTCAGCAAATCCTCGCGGGCGGCCGCCAGACGTTCACGCCCTCCTGGCGCAAACTGGATCGAGTCGTCCGGCTCGATGGCCGGGCTTTCGATCGTGCCGTTCTGCGCGCGCGCATCATAAGCGCGGAAGACGCGGTCATAAATTTTGCCGCTGAACAGCCGAAGCTGAAGCGGGATGCCGATCCGCCCGATCAGGGTATTCGGACGTATCCACAGGTCATAACGCAGCAGCGTGCCGCCTTCCGGCAGCGGCGTCATCTGGAGTGACACCCGCGCCTCATCGATCAGACCGCGTGTATATCTGCGGGCGGTGGCATAGCGATAGGGACGCACCCATTCATACGGCTGCTCTTCCCATTCCCACGGGCGGCCAAATGCCTGGATTCGCAGCAGGCGGCGGGCATTGCGTGGGGAAATTCCGTCTTCCGGTTCGCGTTTTTCCAGAGCGCCAGCGCCGGTATCGCGGTTAAAATAACGGGTGTCGGAAACCACCGGCCACAGTTGTTCGGGCGTGGAACCAAGCCGCCACTGCCAATGATAATGAAGTTCGCGGTAAGACATGGAGCTATCCTGCAAGCCACCTGATCAATGCGACCCGTCTTCTTGAGTATACGGCGCGGCCTTCCGTTTAGATGTTAGATTTTGGTTTGTCGAGGTGAATTGTTCATGAATAATTCAGTACGTAAAGCGGCGGATTTGATCGCTGCCAGCCAGGGAATTACGATCCTGACCGGCGCGGGGGTGAGCAAAGAGTCCGGCGTGCCGACCTTCCGCGACGCGATGGAGGGTCTGTGGGCCAGATTCGACCCGCAGCAGCTTGCCACGCCTTCTGCCTTCATGGAGAATCCTAAGCTGGTGTGGGAGTGGTACGAGTATCGCCGGGAGATGGTGCGACGCGCGCAGCCCAATCCCGGTCATCTGGCGCTGGCAGAACTGGAACGGCGCTTCCCGGTGCGGGCACTGATCACCCAGAACGTCGATGACCTGCACGAACAGGCTGGAAGTCAGCAGGTGATCCATCTGCACGGGAAGATCGCTGGGAACAGGTGCTTTTACAACTGCCAGGGCGAACCGACGATGGTGGATGTCGAAGCGTTTGCATGGGATCGCACTGCTGGCCCGCCGCCATGCCCCTACTGCGGGCGCTGGGTGCGGCCGGATGTGGTCTGGTTTGGGGAGTCGCTGCCGACCGCCGCGCTGGAGGCCGCCGTCGAGTCCATCCGCCGATCAGATGTGATGATCGTGATCGGCACATCGGGCGTGGTGCAGCCCGCCGCCAGCCTGGCCGTGACCGCTCACCGGGCCGGGGCAGCCGTGATCGAGGTCAACCCGGACGAGACCCCGATCAGCCCGATCGCGCAGGTGCGGCTGGTGGGGCCTTCCGGTCAGTTACTGCCGCAGGTGATCGCCGCGCTGGATGAGGAGAAATCAACATGAGCCGATCGTTCCGACGCATTGCCCGGCGAGCAACACTGTGGCTCAGAGTCTCCGCGCTGGCAGCCGCGTTCATGCTATCGGCGTTGCATATCATGGCGCAGGCGTCCATCACTGCGCCGGTTGAAGTGTTCCTGCTGCGGGGTAGCGCCCTGGACACGCTGATCTTCATCGACACACTGACCGGCGCTGAGGTCGAGACGCAGGCCGCAGGGGAACGCTACACGATCGCGGGCGGGGATGTGATCTATTTTGACGCCAGCCGGGGGCGCGTGATGATCGCCACACCGGATGGATCGGTACGAGAGCATCCTTTTATCCAGCCTACGATCGACAGCCGCCGGGTAGACTGGACGATCTCCGACGATATGCAGTGGATCGCCTGGACACTGACCAGCGCTGATACCATTGGGCGGCTTTCTACAGTGACAACCACCGCGCGCCTTGACGGTACAGAACCACGCCGGGTGCTGGTCGATGGCCCCAACAGCGACGGCCTGCGCGCGATGCCGCTGGGGTTTAACCCGTCCGCTCAAAGCCTCTTTATGGCGATGCAGCCTGATGGTCTGAATGATTTCATGCCGGTGACGCAGTATGGGCAGTTGTTTACGCTGGATGTGATCACCGGTGATCGGGTGTCGCTGATCGAGGCCGGGGAGCCGATCTGCCTGTGCGGGGCAGATTTCCGGGCCGGGAAAATTGTCCGTCTGGTGCTGTCAGCCAGCCAGCAGGGGTTTGATGTGCGCGTTACCGATACTCAGAGCGGATCAACCGTCACGATTCCGAGCCTCGCGCTGGAAGGGTACACCCAGGCCGGGGATGTGCTGATCAGCCCCGACGGACGGCGGGCTGTCTACGCACTGGTGCAGATTCTGAACTTCGGCACGGCCTCTCCGCAGACGATCTTTGTGCTGGTTGATCTGGTCATGCTGCGGCAGGAAGCGCTCACACGCCCGATCACAACGCTGGTGCGCCCCCTGGAATGGACGGAAGATAACACCGCCATCCTGTTCACCAGCCCCAACCAGTCCGGCACGTGGAAGATCAATCTGGCCGATGGCCGCCTGGAACGTGTGGCCGAGGCGACCTTCATCGGCACACTGATGCCCTGAATGCGAGTCAGATCACCCGGCCAAGCACCCCATCATTGGCATCAAGCCGCTGACGGGCTTCATCCGGCGTGACCTTCAGCAGCGCCACAACGATCGCGGTCTTGACCTGGTTGTCGCACTGGGTCAGCAGCTCACCGGCGCGCTCGTGATCGACACCCGTCACCTCGATGATGATGCGGCGGGCGCGATCGGCCAGCTTGTTGTTGGTCACCTGCACATCCACCATCAGATTGCCGTACACCTTGCCCAGCCTGATCATGGTCGCGGTGCTGATCATATTGAGGATCAGCTTTTGCGCCGTGCCTGCCTTCAGCCGCGTCGATCCGGTGATCACTTCCGGGCCGACCACCGCTGCAATGCCGATCTGAGCGGTCGCCAGGATGGGCGCGGGAGCGTTGCACGACACGCCAATGGTCAGCGCGCCGACCTCGTCAGCGAAGTTCAGCGCGCCGATCACGTAAGGTGTCCTGCCGCTGGCCGCGATCCCGACCACACTGTCCAGCGCGGTCAGATTCAGCGCGCGTAAATCCTCCCGTCCGCCTTCCGGGCTGTCTTCCGCGCCTTCGATCGATTCGGTCAGCGCCCGGCTGCCCCCCGCCACTATGCCGATGATCACGCCAGGCGGCACGCTGAACGTTGGCACACACTCGACCGCATCCAGCACGCCCAGCCGTCCACTTGTGCCCGCGCCGGTGTAGATCAACCGTCCGCCGGCGTGCATCCGTTCCGCGATCGCGTCCACCGCCCGCGCGATATCAGACAGCGCCTCGCGCACGGCATGAGGAACACCGGCATCCTGCTCGTTGATAACCGTGAGCATCGCCAGCGTGGAAAGCTGGTCGATCTGCATGGTGCGTGGATTGCGCGCTTCAGTCTGCATCAGCCTCACCTCCAGAAATGTTAAGGGCCAGGATCGCCGCGCCGACGACCGGCGGATGCTGCACGGCAGGGATCGCGTCCAGAACCAGCCTCTCGCATACCAGATCGCTCAACAGGTTGGGCGAGGTCAGCAGGCTGCCCGCAAATGCGACCGGCAGCGGTTCCATGCCCAGGCGGAACAGCACGGTGCGCGTCATCAGGGCCAGTTCATAGGCGGCCCGCTCGACAATCCGGCGTGATACCGGGTCGCCGGCAGCGGCATGATCCAGCACAAACAGCGCTAACCCCGCTATTTCCAGGTTGCGCCGGTCACTGTATAGCCAGTGGATGATCTCCCCGCGTGAGTTGAACTCTCTGTCCGCCAGGATCGCGTCCGCCAGCGTCGTCGCCGGACCGCGACCGTCATGTGCGCGCGCGACCGCCCGCAGCGCCTCCGCGCCGATCCAGTAGCCGCTGCCTTCGTCGCCCAGCAGATAACCCCACCCGCTGACCAGCGCGCTTTCGCCCCGGCTGTTGACACCATAGGCGATGCTACCCGTACCGGAAAGCGTCAGCACCCCGCGCCGCTGACCGTGCGCACCCACCAGCGCGATCTCGTGATCGCTGCTCAGCGCGGCCTTTGCATCTGGCAGCGCCGCCGTAACGATCGATCGCAGCCAGGCTTCCGAATGACCGACTTCGGCCCCCGCGATCCCGATCCCGACCGCCGCGATCTGCTCCCGTTCCAAACCGGCAGAAGCCACCGCCGCCAGCATGTGATCGATTACTGCTCGCGCGGCCTGATCGTGGCCGATGATGTTGGGGTTCACGCCGCCGCCCGCCTGACTGCCGCCAATGACATTCAGATCGCGCCCGGTCACGATCACGCGGATCGTGCTGCCGCCGCCATCGACGCCCATTACATAAGACTCACCCATGTTTCACCCATGTCCGATGGATTAACTGCGCAAAATTATCGCCGGGTGTGATCTGCCCCAGCACCGAAGCGCGCCGCGCGCCGGTCACGCTGGGATGCACACCGGGGCGGTGATGCCAGGTCTCATAGGCCAGCAGCGCGAAGGCCAGCGCCTCTTTATTGTCGCTGTCCAGGCCCACCTCCTCATGAGTCAACACCGTTGCAGATTCGAGCGCCGCGCGCAGCATCGCCATCAGCGCCGGGTTGCGCGCGCCGCCGCCGCCCACGATCACCTCATCGATCCGCGCCGGGGCAAAACGCTGATACGCATCCGCGATCGATGCCGCCGTGAGCATGGTCAGCGTGGCGATCAAATCGTCCGGGTGCATTCCCGCCGCGAGCTGCGCGCGAATCCACGGCC
>Ga0224723_1002285_pt1 | contig 10725 bp, 11 predicted proteins | sample Balambano_FR2_Me_FD_161647 | JGI IMG/M metagenome (GOLD analysis project Ga0224723, IMG submission 161647) | Freshwater sediment microbial communities from Lake Towuti, South Sulawesi, Indonesia - Balambano_FR2_MetaG | ecosystem: Environmental > Aquatic > Freshwater > Lake > Sediment | place...
ATCCACCTACGCCCAAATCACTATCACTGACACCGGAAAAGGGATTCACCCAGATTTTCTCGATCATGTGTTTGACTATTTCCGGCAGGCGGATAGCTCGATTACTCGCTCTTTCGGCGGTCTGGGGTTGGGGTTGGCGATCGTGCGTCATCTGGTCGAACTGCATGGCGGCAGGGTCAGTGCCGCAAGTGAAGGAGAAGGAAAAGGCGCAACGTTTACAGTGTATTTGCCGCTGATTGAAGCCAGCGTGCCTCTGTCTGTGGAACCCGTTCCAGACCCCGGTTTGCCCAAGGCGGAGCTGCTGCGGGGCGTGCGGGTGCTAGCAGTTGATGATGAAGCCGACATGCGCGAATATGTTAGTACCTTGCTGCAAGAGGCAGGGGCGACGGTGATGCTTGCCAGTTCTGCAAAAGAAACGCTGACTATTTTGCTGAAGACTGTTCCCGATATTTTGATCACTGACATCGGCATGCCCCAGATTGATGGCTATACGCTGCTGAAGCAGATCCGTCAGCTCTCTGCCAAACAGGGTGGGCAACTGCCAGCGATCGCCCTGACTGCCTATGCTGGCGAATACGATCAGCAGCAGGCAAAAGCAGCAGGGTTTCAGCTTCATTTGTCTAAACCGATCGAACCCGATCATCTGGTGCAGGCAATTCGTCAACTGCTGGATGCCAAACAGTTTTCTTGAGGCAGTTTTTTGAAGATGCTGCCGTCTCTCCAGCTTTTACCGGTGTATTCTGCCAGGTCTGTTCGCGATCGGGGGCAGAGCTATTTTGTTGATGCTGAAGGAAGACGATTGCCCAGCGTCACCACAATTTTGAACGCAACCAAGCCGCCTGAAGCACGACAGGCGCTCATGAACTGGCGCGATCGAGTTGGTGCAGAAGAAGCCAAGCGCATTTCGGGGAATGCCAGTCGGCGCGGCACGCAAACCCACAAACACATTCGGCACTATTTGCTGAGTCAGGATGTCCCCCGCCCGGAAACCGTGCAGCCCTACTGGGACAGCCTCTCGCTCATTTTGCAGCAGGTGGATCAGGTGCGGCTGGTGGAAAGCTGCGTGTTTCACGATGAGCTGGGCTATGCCGGAAAAATTGACTGCGTTGCCAGCTATTCCGGTACCCCCTGCATTTTCGACTGGAAGACGGCAGACCGCCCCCGCAAGAGCCTCGATCGCCTCAACGATGCTCCTTTGCAGCTCGCAGCTTACTGTGGTGCGTTTAATTTCTCCTACGCCGACCAGGGAATTCACCTAGCAGCAGCGGCGATCGTGGTTGCAGTTCCCGAATCCCCGGCAGAGCTGTTCTGGCTTGATGCAGAAACCTTGAAGCAATACTGGCAGCAGTGGGAGCAGCGCGTCGCTGAATTTAACCGACGATATCGGTGATATCCAGGCGGCTAGGCATAGCTCATCACGGGCAGCGATTCAACGATCGCATCAAACACTTTTGCGGCAGCACATTTCACAGCCGGACTCAGTTCTCGCCCTAGATCGAGCTGATCGGCTTCAATCAAATACACGGTCACGTCTTTGGGAAAATCTTTGCCCATCATTCTGCGCCCGACTGCCAGGGCATGATCCCAGCGAAAGTTGTGTAGGCTGTGTCCCGGCTCCGGCAAGCTTTCCAGCTCCGTTCTCCGCACAGTGAAAATGGCTCCCGGCTCTGAACCTGTAGTGCAGGCATCAATAATAATCAGCGCGTCGCTGCCCCTTGCCTGAAACATCACCTCCATGCCGCCCGTACTGCAATCAAACACCCGCACATCCGATCGCAGATATCGATTGAGAAAGCTCTGGAGACGCTGAGCCACAATAACGCCTACTGCATTATCACATCGGTTTAGATTGCCGCAGCCAATAATGGTAAACATGGGTCGTGAAATCTCTAGGGTATTAAAATCAAGGCGCTTGCCGTTCAGGAATTCGCCTTTCAATTCTTTGTGTTCAATTCAGTATTTAGTATAGCGATCGTGTTTTTGAACAGCTCAGGCTTAATGTTTTCTTACTAAATGGAAAACCGATGCGTTTCACGATGACCTTGACGAAATTGAAGCAACACTCAACGAAATTTATCTTCTAATCGAACGACGTAAAGAGCCAGGGAAGATCAGTTCTAAAGTGTGGTGATTGTTGGGAGGATAGATCAGGGGATGCATCTGTGAATTGAACCGTGAACGTTAAGTGGTTCTGAAACGCGCGAAGTTTTCACTTTTGGCATTCACTTTTGGCATTGTTGTCGTGAGCCGTCGCGGTAGCAGAATTTAAGCCGATCGCATTCGAGCAGTGGGCTGTCCGGTGGACAAATCAACGATGCGTTCTATCTCGTTTTGGAATCAGGACAATAAAATTTGGGCAGACCGATGCCAAAGATCGCAATTTCGACTAAGATTCATGGGCATTAATCTCAAGATGTGCTGTAATTTATCAAACATCGCTATTGCCATCAATGAAATCTCGATCGAATCAAAGTTCCGCAGCTCAAAATCCGGCAGTTCCGGCGCAGCCAAACAGCTACGCGCCCTCAGTGCCGATTTCCATTTATCGAGAGCTAGCCGCCGAGTTGGATGCCACCAGAGCTTTATTAGAAACTGTCCATACTGAAAATCAGCAGCTTAAGCAGCAAAACCAGCAGCTTCGACAAGAGATCGATCGCCTGGTGCAGTCTGCCTTGAACCTGCGCTCGTATAGCGAGTCCAGCCTGCCAATCACAGACTCAACTCCTGCCCCTGCCTTGGCTCCCAGTCCGGCATCTGCTGTGCCTACTCCGTCCACGAGTGCGGCTGAGTTTGAATCTGTCGCGGCTCAGCTGCGCGGAAACGCTGCTGCAGAGACCCCAATCGCCTCGACCCAGGTTGCCGACCTGCCGCAGTCGCTCACTTCAGAAACCAAACTCAGAGGACTGAGCGGACTCTGGCTCACCCTGACGGTGATTGCGATCGTCATTGGCGCATTTGGAGCCGGATTTTTCATGGTCAAACCCCTCCTGCAAAATCGATAGCAAATCACAGTTTGATCGGGCAGACCTAATTCAAGTTTTTGTTTTGATTTCCCCAACTTTCTGACCGCACTCCCTGTCACAATCTCTGATAAAATGATGAGCTTGTGATAAATCAATCGCTGCGGGGACGGAAGACCTATGGCTCGAATGTACTATGATGCTGACGCGAATTTAGATATCTTAGCTGGAAAAACGATCGCCATCATTGGCTACGGCTCTCAAGGACATGCCCATGCCCTCAACCTCAAAGATAGCGGCATGGATGTGATCGTCGGGCTTTATACAGGGAGCAAGTCGGCAGCAAAAGCAGAAGCAGCAGGGCTAACGGTCAAATCTGTCGCAGACGCATCTGCCGCAGCCGATCTGATCATGATTTTGCTGCCCGATGAAGTGCAGCGCACGATTTATGAAAACGAGATTGCGCCGAATCTGAAAGCAGGCAAGATTCTGGCATTTGCCCACGGCTTCAACATTAACTTTGGACAAATTGTGCCCCCTGCTGATGTGGATGTGATTATGGTCGCGCCCAAAGGACCAGGACACCTGGTGCGGCGTACCTATGAGCAGGGCGAAGGCGTTCCCTGTCTGTTTGCGGTCTATCAAGATGCGACTGGGCAGGCACGCGATCGGGCAATGGCATATGCGAAAGGGGTCGGCGGCACTCGCGCTGGCATCCTGGAAACCACCTTCCGCGAAGAAACCGAAACTGATTTGTTTGGCGAACAGGTGGTGTTGTGCGGCGGTCTGTCTGCGCTGATCAAAGCTGGATTTGAGACGCTGGTGAACGCAGGCTATCAGCCCGAACTGGCTTATTTTGAGTGTCTGCATGAAGTGAAACTAATTGTGGATCTGATTGTGGAAGGCGGCTTGGCAAAAATGCGTGACAGCATCTCTAACACCGCAGAATACGGCGACCTCACCCGTGGACCGCGCATTGTCACCGACGAAACCCGCGCCGAAATGCGGAAGATTCTCAGCGAGATCCAGACCGGACAATTTGCTCGTGAATTTGTCCTCGAAAACCAGTCTGGCAAGGCAGGCTTCACCGCAATGCGCCGCCGCGAAGCAGAACACCCGATCGAAGAAGTGGGTAAGGATCTGCGGGCGATGTTTAGCTGGCTGAAAAAAGTTTAATCACAGTTCAGTTTAATCACAGTTCAGAAAATTGATTTCGTTTGATCATCACAGTGCGGGCAAGATGCTCGCTTTTTTCTTTTTTTAGGTTTTATCGCTGAAATAAGGCAGAAAGGAATACGACAGAAGGGTTAATTTTATGACGAAGCACGCGATCGCCCAAAGAAACAAAAAGAAACAAAAGCAGCAACAGAAGCGGCACCAGAAGAGCGTTGCGATCGCCATTTCAGGAAGCTGTTTCAGTAGAAATTAGAGCTAAAAAAATGGAGTAGCCTTTTTAGGACTACCCACAGAGTTTTTCCCGAAATTCATTCTGTATTTAAAATATCATTTTTGTTTTTAGAAACTTTAGTTTTAAGGGAATTTAACGGTTGTTTTGACTTCGATAGGTTTAATTCTTGTATCTTTACAGTCTTGTATCTTTACATTTCTGTCGATCGCCTGCATCAAGAGTGCTAAGCCTGATAAGGTTCTCAAGATAACTGAAGTTCTCAAAGTAGATCCTCAAAATAGATCGATTCTGCCTGTTTCACGCGGGTTTTCGTGCAGGTGGAGGTGCCGTGGCATAAGCACCTGTCCTAATCCTTTCTCCTCAACCTATCCTCTAACAGAGAAAGACCTGTATCCAGGGGAGGATTCAGCCGACCCTATCCGTGGAGTAGAAGTGGATACTGATGTATCAAAGATGTATCTTATGAAACTGAATTCTTTTACAAAATGCCTCTCGATCGCGGGACGCTGGATGGCAACTGCACTGTTCTTTGTGAGTGCGATCGCGTTTGTCTGGCAGGGCGCGTTCTTTGCAAATTCGGCAGCGATGGCTGCACCACATGGAACTTTGATCGCGGCAGATCTGGGCGATCAGGTGAAGGGGAAAACAATGGAGGAGACTGGGCGATCGAAGAATTTTGTCAGAGACACCAAGAATCAGCTTGAGCGCACTGCAAAAAATAACGCTGAACGAGTTGAAGATGCGCTAGGCGATGACGACAATGCCATTACGCGCAAAGCCAAGCGAGATGCCGATCGGATTGTGCAGCGCTCCGAAGAGGATGCTTCTCGGACTCAGAAGGCGATCGACAATACCCGCAGTGGAGTTAAAGGCATTGTTGACAACATCAAGGATGCTCTCGACTAGTAAAGGAAAGCACCGCTTGAGAATCTAAGTGGGTGTTAACGTTCTAAAGCACAGTTGAACAAAGGGGCGAGTTTCTTCGCCTCTTTAGATTTCGTATAATACTTCCGTCTGGGGTTGTAATTAAAAAGCAACCTTTTTTTGTGCAAAAGTAAAGAGAAACAATTTCCAGATTCGGGTAACGGAGAATTAGAGCGAGCGATTTGTTTCATCAAAAGTTTTAGTGGGGAGCTTTGTAACACTCCGTCAAAAAATTCTATCAAAGTAAGGGATGAAATTTCGATCGCTTGCGTGTCATTCATTAATCATGGCTAGTATTAAAAATTTATGTTTAATTTACTTCTATTAATTTATCTGTTTCATCATCTTAGCAATCATCTAACCAGCAATTGCTTATCAATAAAACTTACTTCACTCAGCCAGGGCTGGCGACGATCGTTTGAGGTTATATCGTCCTAAGTTTGGAAATTGTAGCCCAGTATGCAGTCTTGGCTAGTTTGAATGACCTATGGTCATGTATATCTCGTATTGACTGATATTGCTCAGATGTCTCATCCTCGTTCTTCCTAACAGCAATCCACAACTCTGTGACTTAACCATTCCCACACCTGTCGCAATATTTGTTTATAGTCTGGTTTCAAACTAGATAGGAACTATGCCAAAAACATTGTTCAAGGTTGATTTGACTAAGCCAATGGATCAGCAAGAGCTGCCCGGTCATAATCGCTGGCATCCTGATATTCCTGCCGTCGTGTCTGTTAACCCCGGTGATGTATTTCGGATCGAGTGCAAAGATTGGACTGATAGACAAATCAAAAACAATGACAGTCCAGATGACATCCGGGATGTTGACCTGACCGTTGTGCATGTCTTGAGTGGCCCAATTTGGGTGAACGGGGCACAGCCGGGCGACATTCTTGTGGTAGACCTGCTCGATATTGGCGCACTTCAGGGCGATGAATGGGGCTTCACAGGCATCTTTGACAAAAACAACGGCGGTGGATTCCTCACCGATCATTTTCCCAATCCAGCAAAAGCGATATGGGATTTTCAGGGAATTTATACCTCCTCTCGCCACATTCCGGGTGTCCGCTTTGCAGGCATTACTCATCCCGGCTTGATTGGCTGTGCCCCTTCTCACGAACTGCTAGCAAAGTGGAACCAGCGTGAAGCCGAACTGGTAAAAACGGCTCCGGATTTACGCACCTATGGAGCAGGACTTTCTGGCGACCAGCCTGTGTTGGCAGCATTGCCCAATCCCAAAAACGCCATTCTGGGAACATTGCCTGCTTCTGAGTATGACCGAGTCGCTGCTGAAGCTGCCCGAACGGTGCCACCGCGCGAGCATGGAGGAAATTGCGATATCAAAAATCTGTCGCGAGGAACGCGAATCTACTTCCCGGTTTATGTGGAAGGGGCAAAACTGTCGATGGGCGATATTCATTTTTCGCAAGGCGATGGCGAAATCTCCTTTTGTGGGGCGATCGAGATGTCGGGCTATGTCGACCTGCACGTGGATCTGATTAAAGGTGGCGTTGAAAAATACGGCATGACCAATCCAATCTTTAAGCCTGGTCCGGTTGAACCTCGCTATTCAGAATATCTCGTGTTTGAGGGCATTTCAGTCGATGAGTTCACGGGTAAGCAATACTACATGGATGTGCATATTGCCTATCGACGGGCTTGCCTGAATGCGATCGAATATCTCAAGAAGTTTGGCTATACCGGAGAGCAAGCTTACCTGCTTTTAAGCTGTGCCCCCGTCGAAGGGCGAGTGAGCGGCATTGTCGATATTCCCAACGCTTGCTGCACCTTAGCCATCCCGACCGAGATCTTCGACAAAAATATTTTGCCAGTTTAGTCCCACCCCAAAGAACAGATTGGAGAATACCCAATGCCCCTCTATGAGTTCCGCTGTGATGAATGCGGCGTATTTGACGAATGGCGAACAATGGCGGAGTGTAGCGCGCCTGCCCAATGTCCAGACTGTGAAAATGATGCTAAACGCATCTTTTCCCCACCTGCCCTTCTTTCAGGTTCGCTGCGGCTCAAACGTGAAAATCCGGAGCCTCAGCTAGTGAAGCGAGAGAAAACACAAGAGTCTCCGAGAGTCACAAGTCGCGCGGGTGGGCGACCCTGGATGATTAGCCATTAAACTACCAAACAGTTCAAAGGCAAGATTAAAAAGTAGGATTCAAAGGCAAAATTCAAAGGTCGAATGCGGCAAGACTGGAAGGCGATCGCAGATCACTTGCCGCTTATTTGCCGCCGCTTTTTTTCGCTTTGTATCCCATTTGGGTCAGAAGCTCCACTAATTTCTGGGTGTGGTCGCCCTGAATTTCTATTTCGTTGTCTTTCAGCGTGCCGCCCGTGCCGCACTGAGTTTTGAGCTTTTTGAGTAGATCTGCCAGTGTTTCGGGCTTTGCCTGAAATCCAGTAATCCCGGTAACGGTTTTGCCGCCTTTGCCCTTGCGAGTTGCCTGAACGCGAAGATTTTGCTGGTTGGGCGGGAGTTCCTGCACCGGACGCTCAAAAGCATCAGTGTTGTGATTGCCAAACTCCGAGTAAACAACACGATTCGTTGCAGGATTACGGTGAGATGAATTATTAGATGAATGAGATGAATCTTTGCGTTTCGATGACATAGGCGTAAGGTGATGTATGGCTGAGAGCAGTTGAGATGATAGCAACGGAGAGAGGAGCAGATCGGGTTAATATTTCATCAGCAGCAAAAACACGCTGACACAGCCTGCCCTTTCGGGTTTATGACTTGCTTGTAGAAGCTTGAGATAAGCGATGCCCAGCAGTTTCCCTTTGGGGCGATCGGTTTTTTCAGACCCAGAACTTTCTTATAATGGGGACTGTTCCATTATCCCATCGGATTCGTGACCTATACTCCCGTTCCCCCCTCCCAATCCCTCGATCTCGCCCAGCGACCTGATAATCTTGGACGTTTCGGTCAATTTGGCGGCAAGTATGTTCCCGAAACGCTGATGCCTGCCCTCAGTGAATTGGAAACGGCTTTTTATCAACATCGCAATGACCCGGACTTCCAGGCGGAATTTCAGGCACTGCTCAAAGACTATGTGGGCAGAGCAACACCGCTCTACTTTGCAGAACGACTGACTCAGCACTATGCCAAACCAAATGGTACGGGCGCACAGATTTACCTGAAGCGGGAAGACCTCAACCACACCGGGGCACACAAGATTAATAACGCGCTGGGACAGGTGCTGTTAGCAAAACGGATGGGCAAACAGCGGATTATCGCGGAGACGGGAGCCGGACAGCATGGAGTGGCAACTGCAACAGTCTGCGCCCGCTTCGGGTTGCACTGCATCATCTACATGGGTGTGCATGACATGGAGCGGCAGGCGTTGAATGTGTTTCGGATGCGGTTGATGGGAGCAGAGGTGCGTCCGGTAGCATCTGGGACGGGAACCCTGAAAGATGCCACGTCGGAGGCAATTCGGGACTGGGTCACGAACGTGGAAAGCACTCACTATATTCTGGGGTCAGTGGCAGGCCCGCATCCGTATCCGATGATTGTGCGGGACTTCCAGGCGGTGATTGGGCAGGAAACGCGGCAGCAGTGCCTGGAAAAATGGGGCGGCTTACCAGATATTCTGCTGGCTTGTGTGGGCGGCGGCTCGAATGCGATGGGGCTGTTCCATGAGTTTGTTAACGAACCTTCGGTACGGCTGATCGGAATCGAAGCGGGCGGAGAAGGTGTCGATTCCGCAAAACATGCGGCAACGCTGACACGCGGCAGAGTTGGAGTTTTGCACGGGGCAATGAGCTATCTGCTGCAGGACGAAGACGGGCAGGTGGTAGAACCCTATTCGATCAGTGCCGGACTGGACTATCCCGGAGTCGGACCTGAACACAGCTTCCTCAAAGATGCCGGACGCGCTGAATATTTCAGCATTTCTGATCAGGAAGCGCTGGAAGGACTGAAGCGGCTTTCCTGTCTGGAGGGCATCATTCCGGCACTGGAAACCGCCCATGCGATCGCCTTCCTGGACAAACTCTGTCCCCAGATCCCAGGCAGCCCCCGGATTGTGATTAACTGCTCTGGACGTGGCGATAAAGATATGCAAAACGTAGCCAAGTACCTGAGTTTAGGTTAAAGCATGACATTGACAGAGTTTCAGGTCTGCGATCGAGACATCTCAGACGAGATTTTGGCGGGCTATCTGGAGTCTGACGCGCTGGCAGTGGATACCGAAACTATGGGGCTGCTGCCGATGCGCGATCGGCTTTGCGTGGTGCAGTTGTGCGATCCGCAGGGACGAGTCACGGTGCTGCGCATTCAGCAGGGGCAAACTGAGGCTCCAAATCTAAAGCAGCTCCTGGAAGCAGAGCAGGTTCTCAAAGCATTTCACTTTGCCCGATTTGACCTGGCAACGATTCGATACCACCTGAAAATTCAGGTTAACCCGGTGTTTTGCACCAAGATCGCCAGCAAGCTTGCCCGCACCTACACTCCTCGCCACGGACTCAAAGATGTTGTGCTGGAATTGGAGCGGGTCGAACTCGATAAAACGGCGCAAAGCTCCGACTGGGGAAATGCCGCCAATTTGTCTGATGAGCAGTTGCGCTATGCCGCGAATGACGTGCGCTATTTGCTCAGCATTCAGCAAAAACTAAAAGAGATGCTGCAGCGAGAAGGACGCTGGGAGCTGGCGCAGGACTGTTTTCGCTGCTTGCCGACGATCGTCTCCCTGGATCTGATGCAGTATCAGGGAATTTTTGAGCATTAAGGCTGGGTCAAGCTTTCTCTAATTCTGCTGATAATCGGGCAAATGAGCTGACTTTCTTTAAAGGGCAGCGCCGACCGCAGCAAGCTTTCCAGAGTTGAATAGACAATTTGACAGACAGGCTGGAGTTTGAGCGATCGAATAATGCCCTGGAACCAGAGCAGAAACTCTTCTTGAAGCCAGGTTTCGCCCAGCAGCAGCGATTGGATTGCATAATGTAGAGTGTTCTGAACATCGCTTCGGCAATGCGCCGAGACATCCCTGCCGTCCACAATAAGCACTTGAGGCTGGATCGCGGCAACCCGCTGAAATAGCTCGTTGAGGATTCGCTCTTCTGCCTGTGCCAGTTTGCTGTAAAGCTGAAAGCGATCGGCTGTTAATTGAGAAAGCTGTTCCAGTTCGGTCAATTCCTGATCGCTAGCATAGCGACCATCAATTTGAATCATGCGATCGAGTGCGTCAAACATTGAACTTTTTCCAAACCGAGTATAATCATGGGCTTATCCTTCCCGCTGCAGTTTTAAGCAGTTCGATCGAGGTGAGAAACTTAACATGCTCCGGCGATCGCGCCTGTAATCCTCTCTCCGGCAATCGTATCAAACAAGGATTTGTAAAAATGAGATAGCAGAGTTAACAACAGCTCCAAAAAATCCAAAACTGCCAGTCGAACCCACCCACCTACCCACCTACCCAC
>Ga0224723_1002286_pt1 | contig 10725 bp, 3 predicted proteins | sample Balambano_FR2_Me_FD_161647 | JGI IMG/M metagenome (GOLD analysis project Ga0224723, IMG submission 161647) | Freshwater sediment microbial communities from Lake Towuti, South Sulawesi, Indonesia - Balambano_FR2_MetaG | ecosystem: Environmental > Aquatic > Freshwater > Lake > Sediment | place...
GCTCTGCTGACAGCAGAAATCTCGGTGCGGCAAGTCGGAGTTGCCCAGCGTTCGATCGAATCAGATGCGATCGAGCTGGCGGCGATCGAGTCTCTACCGCTGTCAGCGCTGTTGATTCCCACAAATCAGGACAGCGAAAATTTGTATGCCGAATCGCTGCTGCGGCAGTTGGGCAAGCAGGGGTCTGAGGCAGAATCGGCTGCGATTTTGGCAGATAGTTTTGCGGTGCTGGGCATTGCGCTGACACGATTGGGCGTTGATCCTGAAAGCTATGCGGTCGCTGACGGCTCTGGCTTGTCACGCCACAATCTGGTCAGTCCCGAAGCTTTGGTGCAAACGTTGCAGGCGATGGCAAACAATCCAATCTACCGAAACTCTCTGGCAATAGCAGGTGAAAGCGGCACGCTGACAAATCGCTTTCGCAATACGATCGTCCAGGGCAGGCTGCAAGGCAAAACCGGCGCGCTTAGCGGCGTTGCAGCGCTATCAGGCTATCTCGCGCCACCCAACGCTGCGCCATTGGTTTTCAGCATTCTGGTGAATCACTTTGACCAGCCGGTGCGGGAAGTGCGTCCGGCGATCGATGCGATCGTGCTGGAACTCGCCCGACTGCAACCCTGTGTGGCTTCACGCTAGGGGCTGTCATCCATTGCAGCCAGAATCCTGATGATGGAACGACAGCCCCTCGCCTGTTTTTTGCGCGGGCGCGGTCAGGCTGATGCCGCAAGCGTTTGACTGTTAATTGATGACGCGCCCTAAGGATGCTTTAATTTCGCAGAATTGGCAGAATTGGTAATCTAGAAGCAGCTTGTGCGCTGTGATCCACAGGCTCAGCTCGATCGGCATTCTTCTCTGACCCTTCCACTCCTGCGACTGCCATGACCTATTCCTTTCTCGATCGCCTCCACAGTCCCGATCGCCCGATCATCGTGTTTGATGGCGCAATGGGTACTTCGCTGCAACTGCAAAACTTGACCGCAGCGGATTTTGGTGGCACTGAGTATGAAGGCTGCAATGAGTATCTGGTAGTCACCAAGCCCGAAGCCGTCGAAAAGGTGCACCGCGACTTTCTGGCGGCGGGCGCAGATGTGATTGAAACCGACACCTTTGGCGCTGCGTCGATCGTGCTGGCAGAATACAACCTGGCAGACCAGGCATACCCGCTCAACAAAACCGCTGCAAAATTAGCAAAAAAAGTCGCAGCCGAGTTTTCAACGCCTGAAAAGCCCCGATTTGTTGCCGGATCGATCGGACCCACGACAAAACTGCCGACTTTAGGACACATCGACTATGACACCCTGAAAGCCGCATTTGCTGAGCAGGCAGCGGGTTTGTATGACGGCGGCGTCGATCTATTTATCGTCGAAACCTGTCAGGATGTGCTGCAAATTAAAGCAGCACTCAACGCGATCGAAGCCGTGTTCCACGAAAAGGGCGACCGTCGTCCTCTAATGGTGTCTGTAACCATGGAGGTTCAGGGAACTATGCTGGTCGGCTCCGATGTTGCTGCAATGCTGACGATTCTGGAACCCTACCCGATCGACATTCTGGGGTTGAACTGCGCGACCGGACCCGATCGCATGGCAGACCATATCCGCTATTTGTCGCAGCACTCGCCGTTTGTCATCTCTTGCATCCCCAACGCCGGACTTCCCGAAAACGTTGGGGGGCACGCGCACTACAAGCTGACCCCGACTGAGCTGCAAATGGCGTTAATGCATTTTGTCGAAGACCTGGGTGTGCAGGTGATCGGCGGCTGCTGTGGCACGCGCCCAGACCACATCCAGCAATTGGCGACGATCGCCCCCACCCTGACTCCCAAACCGCGTCTCGTCAGAAGCAGCGAGGTGAACCATCAAGCGGTGCAGCCCGTCTCAGCGCCTAATCCATCCCTCAACTACATCCCCGCTGCTGCCTCGATCTACACTGCCCAGCCCTACGACCAGGACAACTCTTTTTTGATCATTGGCGAACGGCTGAATGCCAGTGGTTCCAAGAAGTGTCGCGATCTGCTCAATGCTGAAGACTGGGACGGATTAGTGTCGCTGGCGCGGTCTCAGGTCAAAGAAGGGGCACATATTCTGGATGTCAACGTCGATTATGTGGGGCGCGACGGTGTGCGGGATATGAGGGAACTGGTGTCGCGCCTCGTTACTAATGTGACGCTGCCGCTGATGCTCGACTCCACAGAATGGCAGAAGATGGAGGCAGGGCTGAAGGTCGCAGGCGGTAAGTGTTTGCTCAACTCTACGAACTACGAAGACGGCGACGATCGCTTTTTCAAAGTCCTGGAGCTGGCAAAGCGGTACGGTGCAGGAATTGTGGTCGGCACGATCGATGAAGATGGCATGGCGCGCACTGCCGAGCGGAAGTTTGCGATTGCTCAGCGCGCCTACCGGGATGCGATCGAGTTTGGCATTCAGCCTTACGAGATCTTCTACGATCCGCTGGCGCTGCCGATTTCAACGGGCATTGAGGAAGACCGCGCTAACGGCAAAGCGACGATCGAAGCGATTCGCTTGATTCGGCAAAACTTACCTGGCGTTCACATTGTCCTCGGCGTTTCTAACGTCTCGTTTGGACTGAATCCGGCGGCGCGCATTGTCTTAAATTCCATGTTTCTGCACCTGGCAATTCAGGCAGGACTGGATGCAGCGATCGTCAGCGCGGCTAAAATTTTGCCGCTGGCAAAGATTGATCCCCGGCATCAGGAAATTTGTCGGCAGTTGATTTTTGACGAGCGGCAATTTGCCGGAGACGTATGCGTGTTCGACCCGCTTGCTGAGTTGACCACGTTGTTTGCAGGCGTATCTGGCAAAGACGCTCGCCGCAGCGCTGATGAGAATCTGTCGATCGAAGAACGCCTCAAGCGTCACATTATCGACGGTGAGCGCATTGGCTTAGAAGAGCAGCTCGCTAAAGCGCTAGAGCAATACCCGCCGCTCGACATCATTAACACTCTCTTGCTGGATGGTATGAAAGTCGTGGGTGAGCTGTTTGGTTCAGGACAGATGCAGCTCCCCTTTGTCTTGCAGTCGGCAGAAACCATGAAAGCTGCGGTCGCCTATCTAGAGCCGTTTATGGAGAAAGCCGACTCCAGTCAGGCAAAAGGGACGGTTGTGATCGCCACCGTCAAAGGCGATGTCCATGACATCGGCAAAAATCTGGTAGACATCATTCTGACTAACAACGGCTATCGGGTGATCAACCTGGGGATCAAGCAATCGGTTGACAACATCATTGATGCCTATCTGGAACACAACGCAGACTGTATTGCCATGAGCGGTCTGCTGGTCAAATCCACCGCGTTTATGAAAGAAAATCTGGAGGTCTTCAACAATCGCGGCATCACGGTTCCGGTGATTTTGGGCGGCGCTGCCCTCACGCCTAAATTTGTCTACGAAGACTGCCAAACGACCTACAGCGGCAAAGTTATCTACGGCAAAGATGCCTTTTCTGACCTGCACTTCATGGACAAATTGATGCCCGCTAAAGCTCAGGGCAACTGGGACGATCGCCAGGGATTTTTAGATGAGAGCAGCGAGGCAGAAGTACAGCCGATCGCATCTGCTCAACCCACGGCTGCCCCAGAGCCGGAAGCAGCAATTTCTGAATCGATCGAACGGTCTGCGACGGTTGCCCTCGACATCGATCGTCCCACTCCGCCGTTTTGGGGCACTCAACTGCTGCAACCCACGGACATCTCGATCGCTGAAGTCTTTGACTATCTCGATCTCCAGGCGCTGATCGCCGGACAGTGGCAGTTCCGCAAGCCCCAGGGACAGTCGCGTCAGGAGTACGAGGCATTTCTGTCAGAAATGGTTTACCCGCTGCTGGCGCACTGGAAACAGCGCATTGTCGAGGAAGACCTGCTGCATCCCCAGGTCGTTTACGGCTACTTTCCCTGTCAGGCAGAAGGCAATTCTCTTTACCTCTACGATCCCCAGCTGCCAGTCTCCGATTCACAATCGCCAATCGCCACGTTTCACTTCCCCCGACAGAAATCACTGCGTCGCCTGTGCATTACCGATTTCTATGCGCCAAAAGCATCAGGCATCGTTGACGTATTTCCCATGCAGGCAGTCACGGTCGGTGAGGTAGCAACAGAATTTTCTAAAAAGCTGTTCGCGGCGCATCAATACACTGACTATCTTTACTTCCACGGGTTAGCCGTGCAGATGGCAGAGGCGCTGGCAGAATGGACTCATGCCCGAATTCGTCGCGAACTCGGATTTGCTGACCAGGAGCCAAACAAGATTCGCGACATTCTGGCGCAGCGGTATCCGGGGTCGCGCTACAGCTTTGGCTACCCGGCATGTCCCAATATCCAAGACCAACACACGCTGCTGGAACTGCTCGACGCTCAGCGCATCGGCTTGCACATGGACGAGAGCGAACAGCTTTATCCAGAGCAATCGACAACGGCGATCGTCGCTTATCACCCGGCAGCAAAATACTTTAGCGCTTGATCAAAATTGCGCTAACCGAACTGCTCTAACCGAACTACTGAACCAATCCGCGTGGGTGAGGTTATCCTGTTGTATAGTTGCTGCTTGAAAAAAAGCGTAACCCGAATCGCGTCGTGTATCCTGTTCGCAAATCGATTCCCCGGAGAGGCAGCTCTCCACAACAGCTTCCCCAGTGCGCTGCTCAACGGTCTGAGGCAATGTGGCAGAGGGGCGGGACACAGCGCGGCAGCATCAAAAGCTTGACTGGAATTCACGCCAGATTTGCCTGCTTGTGTTCACAGAATTGGGTTTGCTGAGTGGCGCGATCGGCTGTGGAATGCCTTCTGCTTTGGGTATGTTTAATCTGGAATCTCCCTGTCCCTCATTGCGATGCCAGCTTCATCTTTGCATGGGTTCGATCGACACTCAGATAGCGACGCTGCCCGGTCTGATACAGGCAACCATTATTTTTCGGGTGAAACGGAGGGGTTTCTTTGAACGACAATATCACCAACTTCATTGATGTCTCCTATCGGGTTGAAGCTGACCCAACCTCACTGACCGATCGTGCAGAATCAAACGGTGCAGAGCCAAGCAGTGTAGAACCAAATGGCGTTGAGCCAGCAGAGATAGAGATGCGGGGTGCCATCACAACCTCACTGGGAAGCAGCTTAACGACGCGTCGGGGATCGTTTTCGGCGTTTCTTGCTCCGCTCACTCAAGATTCCTTTAAACAGGTTGTTGCCGACGTTGAATCCAAACTGCGGGTGGTTAACCAAACCCTGTCGATGCTGGATAATGTTCTGGATTCGCGGGGGTTTGATGCAATTCTCAATGAGATGCTACAGTCGATCACGCTGAAGACTGGAGAGTTGCTGAATGCCGATCGCACCACCATTTTTCTCTTGGACGAAGAAAAAGATGAACTCTGGTCGATCGTTGCCAAAGATGAACACGGCAATAACCTGGAACTCCGTTTTCCCAAACATGTTGGCATTGCCGGTGAAGTTGCAACCCACAAAGCAGTGGTCAACATTCCCTACGATTTTTATGCTGACCCTCGATCGAAAGCCGCCCAGGAGTTTGACAAAAAAAATCACTATCGCACCTACACCATGCTGGCGCTGCCGCTGCTCACCGAAGATGGCGATCTGGTTGCTGTCGTACAGTTGCTCAACAAGCTGAAATCCGGTTATGACCCCGCCGCCTCGCTGGAAGAACAGATTGACCTGGAAGGATTTATGCCCAACGACGAGCGCGTGTTTGAAGACTTTGCGCCGTCGATTCGGCTGATCCTGGAGTCGTCGCGATCGTTTTACAAGGCAACTCAGCAGCAGCGGGCGGCTTCGGCGCTGATGAAGGCAACAAAAGCGCTGAGCCAGAGCAGTTTGGATCTTGAGGAAACCCTCAGCAAAGTGATGGACGAAGCCAAAGAGCTGATGCAGGCAGACCGCAGTACGCTGTGGCTGCTCGATCGCGACCGTCACGAACTGTGGACAAAGCTGCCAATCGACGGCAAGCTGCAAGAAATTCGCATTTCAGCCGGTGAAGGGTTCGCAGGGCAGGTGGCAATGTCAGGAGAACCGGTGCTGATTCCCTTTGACCTGTACAACCATCCCAACTCTGCCAAGTCCAAAGAAACCGATCGCAAAACAGGCTATCGCACATGCAGTATGCTGTGTATGCCTGTCTTCAACGCCAATGAAGAACTGATCGCCGTCACTCAACTGATCAACAAGAAGAAGCAAGGCAATTTTGCCTCCTACAACCCCGCGAACTATCCAGAAGCGCCGGAGTGCTGGCGAGCCAGCTTTAACCGCAACGACCAGGAGTTTATGAAGGCGTTTAATATTCAGGCGGGTGTGGCGCTGCAAAACGCTAAGCTGTTTGCCACCGTCAAGCAGCAAGAGCAGATGCAGCGAGATATTTTGCGGTCGCTCTCTAACGCGGTGCTTTCGACCGACAAAGACGGCAACATTATTGCTGCCAACGAAAGCGCCAAAGCGCTGTTGGGATACAGCAACGACGATCGCCTGGAAGGCAAATTGCTGACCGACGTTGTTCGCATCAAGGAAGGCGATTTCTCGAAGTGGTTTACCGCTGCACTGCGCGCCGCCGACGAAAAGTGCCGCCAGCAGTATTACCCCGATCAAACGCTGCTGCCTTCTGTGGGCGTTGAGCAGCACAGCGTTCACTTATCGATTAACTCGATCGCCGATGCCAGCGACAGCAGCAACGTGTATGGCGCGCTGGTGGTGATGGATGACATCAGCGATGAAAAACGGCTCAAGAGCACGATGTATCGGTATATGAACCAGGAGCTTGCCGAACTGCTGTTGAGCCGGGGCGATGCCAAACTGGGAGGCGACCGCCGTGAGGTGTCGGTTTTGTTCTCCGACATTCGCGGCTACACCACGCTCACTGAGAATATGGAAGCCGAAGAAGTGGTGCAGCTCCTCAATGAATACTTTGAGGCGATGGTGGATGCGGTGTTTACCTACAAAGGCGTGCTGGATAAATACATTGGCGATGCGATCATGGCAGTGTTTGGTACGCCGCTGCCGCTGCAAGACCACGCGTGGCTGGCGGTGCAAACGGCGATCGAAATGCGCCATCGCCTCTCACACTTCAACGTTTCTCGCCCGGAAAGCCGCAAGATTCGCATTGGCGTGGGCATTAACTCTGACAGCGTGATCAGCGGCAACATTGGCTCCAGCAAACGCATGGAGTTTACGGCGATCGGCGACGGAGTGAATCTCGGCTCGCGACTAGAAGGAGCCAGCAAGCTGTATGGCTGCGATATCATCATCAGCGAAACGACCTACAAGCCCTGTGTCGATCGCGTTTGGGCACGCGAACTCGATCGAATTCGGGTCAAAGGCAAAAGCAAACCCGTCAGCATTTATGAACTGGTGGAACTGCGATCAGAGCGGATTTCTGATGAAAAACAGCGGGCGATCGAGCTTTACCACAAAGGTCGGGAGTATTATCTCAACCGCAAGTTTTCCAGAGCGGTTGCAGAATTTGCCACAATCCTTGAAGAAATTGACAGCAGCGATAAAGCAGCAGCGCTACACCTGAACCGCTGCCAGCACTGGCTCAGTCATCCGCCTACCGATGAAAACTGGGAAGATGGAGTCTGGACGCTCACTGAAAAATAGAATTTGAGCAGCCGCTGCCCTGCTGTCTGAGGTTCTGAGGTTATCCCGTCAGCGCGATCGACGCATAAATGCCTGCCAGGGTGAACCCACCTCCCACTCCGGCAGGCATCCTGAGATTGAGGCTATCCTGCACTATCGCTATTCATTTGTGGGGAACTGGAAACGTCTGGTGGCTAGGAGTTTGCCGTTTGAGTTGCCAAAAGCTGCTTAAGCTTTTCGAGTTCCTGCGCCCAACGGGGGTCAGGCTGCACCGACTCAGTCTCAGTCGAGCCTGTCGCTGTCTTTCGAGCCTTGTTGCTGTTGCCCTTGCTACGACGATTGCCGCCGCTATTGCCGGTGGCACCGCCGCTGCTGGTAGCAGTCGGTTGCTCTTCGTCTTCTTTACCTTTGGTGCGAGGCAGTGCCTTTTCGATTTTGAGTGCGCTGTCTTTGAGAACGTAGCCGTTATATTTTTCGATGAGCTGGTCGGCTTCTTCATCGGTTTTAACCGTGACAAAACCGAAGCCACGACATTTGCCAGTTTTGCGATCGGTGATCACTTTTGTGGAAACCGGAGTCTCAAAATCGGCAAACACCGATTCTAATTCCTGACGTTCCAATTCCTTGGGCAGGTTGCCCACATAGAGACGAATTGACATCGAAGATAACCTCCAGACGTGGTTCAGACAAACTTGCTTAAACGTGTCGCCTTGACATCAGTGATGGTTGGAACTAAACTCACAGAAAACTTTAGGACGATTGATGCGGCGCTTTGACCCGCTCTGACAACACAATTCATTACAAATGCTACGTAATCTCCTGTAAGCAGTGCTTCATGCCCTGGAGAGAACTTGACCAAAAGCCACCTCATAAAAGCTTGGGACAACGTCATAACGCAAGTGCAACCCGTCGGCTATGAGGTTGCTATTAATCGAGACTATCCTGAACCTAACGGGAACGGTAGGACGGTGTGATCAAATGACTTTTGAGCAGAGCTGCGGCTTTAGGATATTCACGCCACTCACTAAGTTACCACGCCATCCTGACGATCAGCCAGTCTCACCCACAGATTTTATCGGTGTCGCCAGTTCGCATTCAACGGATTGCGATCGACGGACAGACGGCGCGCCGCCACTCAGCCCGAAATAAAAACCAGCCCGACCCGGACTGGTGAGACTTGCTGTGTTGGGAGGAAAACCGTGACCCCAGACTGCCGCTTTCAGCCTGCAAGCAATGCTACTGGGCTGCAAGCAGCATCCGAGTTCATGTTTATGTTTAGAATTGTAACGTGCCTGCAACAGGTTTTGCAATACTTCTTCACATTGTTGGGTTAAAGCTACCTTGCACGATCACATAGGCTGCCCAAAGGGCGGTGCCACCAGCCAGCAGCGTAGACCAGAGGGGATGCCCACTGCGAAAAGCAGCGCCGCGCTGAGGTTGAATGGTGTCTACGTCAATCCACGGCGTTGCGCCGCGACGAAACCAGCCAGTGACTGTGACCGGCTGCCCCACCAAGCGATCGGGATTCTGAGGATGCAGCAGTAAATTTCCGGCGGCACCTAGCTGCGACAGGTAGTGCAGCTTAACAATGCCAGTCGGCGTTTGCAGCATCAAATCCTGCGCCAGCCAGTTTTCGATGCCACGTCGCCCCAGCAGTTTCCCCTGCCAGCGCACGGGCTGGCTGGCAATTGGCAGATTGTCAACCTCACGCAGCAGCTCAGGCAGCGATGGATCAACCCGCAGGTTGGTCGTGCGAATGTCAGGGAAAAAGGCGTTGATTCGCAGAAACGTCCCGAAGCTGAAGCCCATCAGCAGGCAGCCCAACAGCAGACTAAGATCGCGCCATAGCCAGCTCAGCGGATCGTAATCAAACCATCCGGCGACGGCTCCGACCAGCCACAGGCAGAGGGCGATCGTCATGCCCGTTAAACTGCCCCAAAACGGCGCACCCTGAAGCCATTGGCGATTAGGTTTTGAGCGATGCGGGGAAGCGGTTGCGGTTGGCAACTCGATCGCTGGGGCGAATCGCCAGTGGCGGGCATAGCGATTGAGCAGATGCAGTCGATCGCCCATCAGCGGATGCGCGTTGTTAAACGCCAGCTCAGCGCGACCGGGCTGGAGGTCCCAGGTCAGCGCAGCGGCAATATGGGGATACCCGCTTGCCAAACTCAGGGCAGTGCGATGTCCGACGGGCATCAGCAAATCGTAGCTCTCTAACAGAGGACTGGTGTAACCCTGCTGCTGCACGTCTTGAGCAACACCCAGCGTTATTTTCAGCAGCGCTTGCGCCAATCCATTGGGATTGCCAGTGACATCACAGGCAAATCGATCGCTGTAGTAAAGGCGCGCCCGCGACAGCCATCGTCCTGTCCAGTGGAATAGCCAGTACAGTCCGTAGCTGCCTGCTGCGACTCCGGCTGCGGTTGCCCGCACCGCCGCATTGAGCCGACGGTCTCCCCAGGCTGACACCTGCCAGTAGACCAGATAGGGAATTTGGGCAATCAGCGTCACCAGCGTCATGACGGCAAAATCCCAGTGAGTGATATGTCCCAGTTCGCCTGCATAAATGGCAGCAATCTCGTCATCGCTCAGTTGCACCAACAGTCCCTGGCTGACGACGATCCGAGCAGTGCGCGGCAGGTTGCCATAGGTCATCGCGACAGGTGCGCTGGTCGGCAAAATTCCCAGCTTGGGGAGTGGATAGCGCCGCTGCTGACAGACGCGCTTCAGCGTGCGGCTGGCTTCGGGGCTGTGAGTTTCCAGCGCCGACAGCGAGAAGGGTTGGAGTCCATAAAATTTCTTAAAAACGCCGTCAAGCAGCCAGGGAGCCAGACCCAGCACCATCATTAGGGGCAGCAGCACTTGCCAGAACGGGGGCTGATAGAAAACGGCGTATGTCCGCAGATCGACCAGCCACGTCCAGCGCATCAGCAGACGATTGAGCAGACTCAGCCCTGTCCACACCACTGCACGGACTGCCAGGAACAGGACGATTGCGGTTCCCACTTCCAGGGCTGCAAGCTGCTCTAGCCGCACTGCGCCCAGTGGTGCCCATTTCGTGGCGCGGGCGGCTTGCTTCCAGGCTGTAGGCTGAGGTGAGGTGGGCTGGGGTGAGGGCTGAGGGGCTGAAGCTGAAG
>Ga0224723_1002288_pt1 | contig 10719 bp, 8 predicted proteins | sample Balambano_FR2_Me_FD_161647 | JGI IMG/M metagenome (GOLD analysis project Ga0224723, IMG submission 161647) | Freshwater sediment microbial communities from Lake Towuti, South Sulawesi, Indonesia - Balambano_FR2_MetaG | ecosystem: Environmental > Aquatic > Freshwater > Lake > Sediment | place...
GAATATTCCGTCATCAGCGTGCCCGACTTCACGAATACGTTTCGCAGGCGGTTCGACCGGCTGCCCATTGGCCTTGGATACTGGGTGCCGCTGGGTGGGCGCGCAGCGTTAAATGCCATTGCCTTGTACGATGTGATGTATAATCGCAGCGAGGGCGCTTTTAATTCGCCTTGGGTGTTTCGGGTATTTATTTCGGCAGGCGCAATTTCTTTTTAAGGCGAATTTGGGGCGAGCATCATCCTGGAAACACCACCTGTAAGTGAACAGCCAACTGTTGCAGGTCTGCCACCACTTTGTCATTTAGCGGTATGCCGTTTTTAGTGCGGTGCTCTTCGCTGGCGCGCTCGGGGTCGCCAGGAATAACTACCGGCCCCATGCCCATGATAGTTTTTGCCGCTCGGAAGCGCGCAATCCAATTGTCCATGTGCTGTTTAAACTAGTGTTCCGCTCGGAAGGCATCTACACGCATGGCACCAAAAAAGTGACCGATGCCCTCGCCCACGGGGTCGGCCGGGGGTGCGAGAAAACTTACAAATGGGGGCACCCATGGCCCGTAGTTAGCGCCACTGAGTACAGCCGAGAAGATGTCTACCCAGGCGCCCAGGCAAAACCCTTTATGGCTGCCGTGCTCGCGGTCGCTGCCCAGTGGCACCAGCGCACCACCCGCCCTGAGCTCGTTGGCGTTGGCAGAGGGCGCCCCATGCTTATCCTGAATCCAACCCAAAGGTGCATTTTCGTTTTTGCGCTGCAGAATTTCCAGCTTGCCGTTGGCCGCGGTAGTGGTAGCGAAGTCGGCTACAAACGGGGGCTGCACACCGGCAGGTATAGCCACACAAATTGGGTTGGTGCCCAACAGGCGTTCTACTGAAAATGTGGGAGCCACCAGCGGGCTGGCATTGGTCATCGCCAGGCCAACCATGCCGTGCGGCAACGCTTTCATGGCGTGATAGGCGGCAATGCCGAAGTGGTTGGAATTTTTTACGGCCACCCAGCCGGTGCCGCAGTTTTTTGCCTTGGCGATGGCCACCTCCATGGCATATGGGGCCACCACCAAGCCTAACCCGCTATCGCCATCCACCACGGCCGTGCTGGGCGACTCATGCACAATCTTGACGTTTGGCCGGCTATTGATCCGCCTGGCTTCCCACAACCGCACGTAGCCGCTCAGGCGCGCCACGCCATGCGAGTCGATGCCCCGCAGGTCGGCCTTCAACAACACATCGGCAGCGAGCTCAACATCGGCAGCGGGGCAACCCATGGCTCTGAAAACATCGCACACAAAACCGTGGAGCGCCTCTTTTGAAATCGTTACATCGGCCATAGGGCAGTAGAAGTGATGACGGGTGAATTTTGCCTGCAAAGCTATACTTTTGATGCACGGTTTCCGAAACGGAAAAAAATCTGGGCCAAAGTGTGGAAAGAAGGCAGTGACGACATCTGATAGGTAAAAAATATGAACACGTTTCGCTTAATGCTTTTGAATTTGACCTGTGTGATGGTTGCGCACGGGCAGGCCACCGAGCGCCCGGTAGATTCGAAGATCACGGCTGCTACGGTTTTTCTCAACAGGGCTCAGATTACACGCGAAGCCAAGGCCAGACTTGAGCCCGGCAGGCAGGCGATTGTACTCAGCGGCTTGAGCGGCCAGTTAGACCCTGCCAGCATTAACGTGCGCGGCACCGGGGCATTTACGTTGCTTAACATCAGCCATCGGCAGAATTTTTTAGATGAACTGAGCCTGCCGCCATACCTGCGCACGTTGAAGGACTCGATCAGCTACTACAACCGGCTGGCGCAGCAGGAGCAGGCACAAAGAGACGTGTTAACGAAAGAAGAGCAGTTGCTGTTGGCCAACCAGAAAATCGGGGGGCAGCAAAATATTACCGTAGCAGAGTTAAAGGCGCTGGCAGATTTTTACAAAACCCGCCTTACCGATATCGCCCTTTCGCGCATGCGGGCCGATGAGCGCATCAAAATGTTGCAGGCACGCGAAGCTAAACTTCAAAAGCAGTTGCAGGAGCAAACCACCTCGCGCAACCGCAATACCAGCGAAATTGTAGTACAGGTTTCAGCAGAGGCAGCCACTTCGGCCAATCTCTCTGTTTCCTATGTGGTGTCGAGTGCCGGCTGGTACCCCCAGTACGATGTGCGGGCAACGAATATAAAATCGCCCGTGCAGGTACAGTACAAAGCGCAGGTGTTTCAGAGTACAGGCGAAGACTGGAACAACGTGAAACTCACCCTGTCCACTGCCAACCCTAACCTTGGGGGCCTCAAGCCGGAACTATTTGCGTGGCGACTGGATTTTTACGAACCCATAGCTTATAAAAGCTATCGTGAAGATGGCCGCGGTGCCATGAAGCGCGCCCTGAACGCCCCACAGTCTGTGGCCGATGAGGAAGAAATTGCTGCAGCTCCCGCAGAAACGGTAGCCGAATATGTAAACACCATTCAGACTACGCTCAACACAGAGTTTGCCATCGCCCTGCCCTACACCGTTGCTTCCGCTACAAAACCTGTGGTGGTTGATATCCGCAGCGATGAATTGAAGTCGAACTACCACTATGCTGTAGCACCGAAATTAGATGCTGACGCGTTTCTAATCGCCAAAACAACGGGATGGGAAGAGCTCAGTCTGCTGCCAGGCGAAGCCAACATTTTTTTTGAGGGCACCTACGTGGGCAAAACGTTCATCGACCCCAATCAACTGCGCGACACCCTCGCTATTTCATTGGGGCGCGACAAGCGCATTGTTGTGAAACGCGAGAAAATTAAAGACTTAACCTCACGCAAGACCATCGGCACCAGCCAACGCGAAACGGCTGCCTGGCAGATTAGCGTACGCAATACCAAGTCCGAACCGGTTCGTATTTTAGTAGAAGATCAACTGCCGATATCGGGTAATACACAAATAGAGGTGAGCGTATTGGATGTAGGTGGCGCACAACGCGATGCCGCCACGGGCAAACTTACGTGGGCGCTCACACTCGCGCCCAGCGAAACCAAAACCCTCAACTTTAAGTATGAGGTGAAGTATCCCAAAGACAAACAGGTAAGCGGTTTGTAGTGATGTGGCACGATCGTTGGAACTTAACCAAACGACTTACTCCGCAGCGGCTGGCGAATGCCGCAGCCGTTGGGTATAGCTACCAGCGCGCTAAAGCTACCGGGCATGTGGCACAAGCTGGTTTACCGATAAGCCTGGCCATCGAGCCTACCACCTCGTGTAATTTGCGGTGCCCCGAGTGCCCCAGCGGCCTGCGAAATTTCAGCCGGCCTACAGGTATGTTGCAGGGCGAACTGTTTATGAAAATTATCGATGAGTTGTCGCCTGCGCTCACCTATCTCACCTTCTATTTTCAGGGCGAACCTTTTTTGCATCCACAATTTCTCGATTTGGCAGCTTACGCGAACGAAAGGAATATTTACACCGCCACCAGCACCAACGCGCACTTTATTACCGAAGCAAAGGCGGAGGATATTGTACGGTCGGGCTTGTGCCGGATGATTATCTCTATCGATGGTACCACGCAAGATACCTATCAATCGTACCGAATAGGTGGCAGCTTAGAGAAAGTGAAAGAGGCCACCCGCCTGTTGGTTACTGCAAAAAAAAGACTTCGATCGGCCACCCCGCACCTGGTTTTTCAATTTCTGGTGGTGCGACCCAACGAGCACCAGATACCCGAAGTGTACCAGCTTGCGCGCAGCCTTGGTGTGAATGAAGTGAAGCTTAAAACCGCGCAGATCTACGACTACCGCACTGGTTCGCCCCTGATACCGCGGCAGCAGAAATATTCGCGCTATCGGCCGCTGCCTGATGGCACTTATGCACTAAAAAATAACTTCGAGAATCATTGCTGGAAGATGTGGCACAGCGCCGTGGTAACGTGGGATGGTAAAGTGGTGCCTTGCTGTTTCGATAAAGACGCACACCACGTCATGGGCGATGTAAGCAGGCAAACCTTTGCACAGGTATGGATGAGCACGGCCTACCACAACTTTCGCAAAACGCTTTTTAAAAGTCGCAGCGAGATAGCGATGTGTAAAAACTGTACGGAGGGTACACAGGTGTGGGCCTAATGACGGTTAACAAGATGGGTTTTCCCTGCTTCACGTGGCGCGCATTTGGCGCACGTGCCAGCGTCATTTTTTTCCACGAACGATCGCAAAATTTTTCTGCCCAGAAAAACCACAGCTGCGGCTACCACCGCAACGAGAAGTATATTTTGAAACATAAACGAAGGTATCATTTTTTGCCCTTTCGTTGTAGCGTCTTTGCGTGAATCACAATCCAAGCAAAGACGCTACAACGAAGCTGCTGCTATTTCTCCGGGTTTAACACCACCTGGATGTAGTTTTTCATGTTAAAATACTTGTTGGCCGCTTCCTGCAAATCTTTTATCGTAATGGCGTTCATGGTGTTTTCATAGGTTAGAATTTCAGTGGGGTTAATGCCATTCTCAATGTTTTGCTGTAACTGCCGCATCCAATAGTTATTGTCTTTCAGGTTTTCCTGGTATTGCTTTTTCCAATTTTCCTTCACCTTGGCCAGGTCAACTTCGGTGGGGCCGTTCTTCTTCACCTTCTCGATTTCGGCCAGCGTAGCAGCTATCAACTTGTCTACGTTCTCGGGTCCGCACGGAATCGATACGCTGATATCGTAGTTTTCATACGGATACTTGTTGAGCGTGCCGCTCATGTTAGAGGTGTACGTGCCGCTCATGGCTTCGCGCAGCGATTCGATCATCTTGATCTTCATCACCTCTACCAGCGCCTGGAGTTTCAGCTGATCCTGAACGGTGTAGGGCGCCTCGCCCGTAAAGCGCAGACCAATAAAGCTCTTGGGTTCGGTGCCGCGCTTTACTTCTCTTTTTACAACGCCTTTGGCGGGCCGCACACCGGCATCTGCAAAGGTCGATGTCTTGGTTTTGTCGGATGGCAGGCTGGCCAGGTAGGTAGCTACCAACGGTTTGATCTTATCAAGCGTAAAGGCACCGGTGATGATGAAGGTGAAGCCGTTGGCATTGCCAAAGCGCTCCTTATATATCTCGAGGGCGCGATCAAGGTTGATCTGCTCAAAGTCTTTTGCGCTCGGCACCCGCGGGCCTCGCGGGTGGTTTTGGTAAACAATGCGCAGCAGGCTGTCTTGAAATACCATTTGCGGGTTGGCCATCATGTTTTGAAAAAAGCCCTGTTGCTGGGTAACAAACGATTTGAACAGCGCTTCGTCTTTCCGGGGCTGGGTAAAATACAGGTGTACCAGTTGTAACATCACTTCCACATCGGCAGCACTGCTGTTGCCATTGATGCCTTCAGTGAGGTTGGAGATGCGCGGGAAGGCGCTGGCCGTTCGCCCGGCAAGTGTTTTCTGTATGTCGGTGGGCGTGAACTTGCCCACACCCATCTGTGCTACTACCGAAGCGGCATTTTCGGCCGTATACCGGTCTTTTACATCGTATAGAAAGTGGCCACCAAACCGAAAGCCTGTCATCACCACCTGGTCGTTTTTAAAATCAGTAGGCTTCAAAATCACTTTGACACCATTGCCAAGGGTAAGTTCATAGAAGCCGGCTTCTTTGTTTTCTTTTTGAAACCCGATGCGGCCGGCCGCAGGCGGTTCTTCCATCAGGCTTGCGGCCACGGCCTTCTCTTCATAGGGTTTTACTTCTTGTTTGGCAGCTTCCTTCACCATGGCGAGCAACTGCTCGTTGCTGGGCAGCTCATACTCTGGTTTTTCAGGTGCCAACAGCAGGATCAGACTGCTTTCGTTTGCCGGGATGTTGGCAGCCGCGTAGGCGTTTACTTCTTCTAGCGTGATACTTTCCAGAAACTGCTTGTAGTAGTTGAATTCATTTTCGATGCCTGGGATCGGTTCATCGTTCAGGAAGTTGCGCAGATATTCGTCTGCCAGGCTGGCCGACTCTGTTTTGTCGCGCTCATTGTAGGCGCGCTCCAGGCCTTTTAACACGGTTTTTTTGGTGCGCTCCAGTTCGCCTTTGGTAAATCCAAACCTGCGGGCGCGTTCGTTTTCCAACACCAGCGCATTCACGGCCGGTTGTACACCGGCTTTGTTAAGCAAGGCCAGCGATTGAAACGATTCGTAGCCGCCCACAAACCCGCCCTGGCTGCTGAAGCCGATCACAAACGGTGGATTTTCTTTTTGCGTAAGTTCCTGCAGGCGCTGCCCTACCATGCTCTGCAACAGATTTTTGAAAATAGACGATCGAAATTCCCCCAGGGTGGTGGCCTCTTTTGCAGGTCGCGGTGAGCCGATGATCTGCAGGATGGAATTGGGATTTTCTTTATCGGTGATGACCATCGCTTCGGAAACGGTACGCGGAGGAATGGGTTCGCGCACACGCTTGCGCGGCTTTGATGGATTTTTCAGCTTATCAAAGTGCTTCATAATATACTGCTCGGCTTCAGCAGGCTCAATGTCGCCCACCACGACTACCGCCATTAAATCGGGGCGGTACCAGTCGGTGTAAAACTTTTTGATGGTTTCATCTTTGAAGTTGAGCAAAATGTCTTCTTTGCCGATGGGCAGGCGCTCGGCATACTTTGAGCCTGCGAAGAGCTTAGGAAAATATTGCATCCGCATACGATCCTGCGCGCCTTTGCCCAGTCGCAACTCTTCCAGGATAACACCACGCTCTTTTACAATTTCTTCGTGGTCGAACAGCAGGCCGCTGGCCCAGTCTTCCAACACCTGAAACCCGGTGGCAACATTGGCTTTGTTTTCCGTAGGGATAGGCAGGATATACACCGTTTCGTCAAAGCTCGTGTAGGCATTCAGGTCGTTTCCAAATTTTACCCCGATAGATTGGAGGTACGACACCAAATCGTTCTTCTTGAAATTTTTTGTTCCGTTAAAAGCCATGTGCTCCACATAGTGCGCCAGGCCCTGCTGGTTGTCGTCTTCTAAAATCGAACCGGCTTTAACTGCCAGGCGTAACTCGATTTTTTTCTCCGGTCTTCCATTTTTACGGATGTAATAGGTAAGCCCGTTTTTCAACGTGCCTTTGTTAATATTCGGATCAACCGGAATTTTGTCAGCCAGATTTTGTGCGCGCGCCAGCGGAGGGATAACCCCGATGAGCGCCATGATCAAGACATGGGTAATGAATTTTCTCAGCATAGCATATTTTGTTTGAATGCGGGAAAATACATAAAAGTGTGAGTCGCGGGCGGCTCCGCGTCAAAAAAAGAGGGTTAGTACCAGTGCTGCTGAATTACCCGTAACATCGGGTGATGGATGTGCAGGCTGCCTGCACACAACTCGCCACCGAACAGGAAGTTGTTTCCACCGCTAAAATCCGTCACGAGGCCGCCAGCCTGCTGCACAATAAAGGCTCCGGCTGCCACATCCCACGGGTGTAAATTGTATTCAAAAAAACCTTCGAACCGGCCGCAGGCAACGTAGGCCAGGTCTACCGCTGCGCTCCCCAGCCTGCGCACGCCATGGGTGCTTTCCAGGAATTGTTTGATGATGTTGAGGTAGGGCTCTCGCTTTTCGAAGTGATAGTACGGAAAGCCGGTGGCCAGCAGGCTTTGGTTAAGCTGACCCGCTGCCGACACGGCAATTTTACGATCGTTGCAATAAGCCGCTCGGCCTTGCTGTGCGTAAAAGCATTCTTGCCGGTTTACTTCGTACACCACGCCCAGCATCACTTCATTGCCCCTGGCCAGTGCCACGCTGGTGGCAAATACGGGCAGTGCATGTAAAAAATTAGTGGTGCCGTCCAGAGGATCGATAATCCATCGCCATTCCTGATCTGTTGTTTGCGTTACAGTACCTTCTTCAGTGATGAAACCTGCCTCGGGCAGGAGTTGCGTTAACCCGGCCACCAACCTGCGCTCGGCTTCTTTGTCTACATACGATACGAGGTTGTTAAATCCTTCCTTTTGTTCGATGCGTGATTTATCGAAATGTTCGCACTCTCTTCGTATAAACTCGCCTACCTGCTTACTCAGTTCGACAGTGCCGTGTGTGAGTGCGCTTAGATCTGTCATTTCTTTTTCGTTTTGTTTTTTACGGCTGCATACAGCAACACTAACGCTGAAACCCAGGCGCAGGTTCTTGCTATCCACTCGCCACGCTGCGCGTACATGCCAACAACGGGTTGATCAGACCGATAGAGGTTGATCATCGCCTCGCGCGACAGTGCATCAGCCTCCATCATGTACGACAACGCTATGGGGCCCGCCACCAACATAAGCCAGGCCACCAGCCAAAAAATTTTAATTCCCTTTTTGAATAACCCTTCATAGGCGGCCAGGTTAGCTACTAAAACCCAAAGCGAAGCACCCAGGTAGCCAGAGTGAGATGTCCACCGCGTCCAGTTTTGTTGCAATGCCAGAAAGTCGGCCAGAAACAGGCCATCGCCTACGGGCAAGACAAGGAACAAGTATTCGGCAGCTAACCATAACAACACAAGTACCAGCTTACCCGCGCGGTTGCCAAGAGTTTGGCTGGTAAATACAAACAGGCCTACCACCAACGTGCATAAAATAGCATAGCAGAGGGTGGCAACGAGCGAATGGGTATAGGAGCGCGACAGTGCCCAAAACCCTGCTGCCAACGCCAGTAAGATCAACTCTAACCGATGCCATGCTGTTTCTGATTTTGCCTGATCAGTAATGGCGATGAGGGGAGCGAGCGCTGCAAATACCAGAATAGGAGCTGGGCGCATCAGCGCGGCAGCCGTTAACAGCAGCCCCGCGAGCAAAAACAAAAAGTAGGGATTAAGCCGCAGGGTTGCCATGAATTACGATGGTGATCTCGCCCTTCACTTCTTGTTGCCGAAAGTGCAGCAGCACCTCCGATGCCGGGCCCGTTTTTGTCTCCTCGAATTTTTTTGTCAGCTCACGCGATACTGATACCAGCCGGTCGGGCCCCATGAATTCCATAATCTGGTCTAGTGTTTTAATCAGGCGGTGGGGTGATTCGTACAACACCACCGTGCGCGGTTCCAGCGCCAAAGCCTTTAGCAGTGTTTGCCTGCCTTTTTTGTGCGGCAAAAATCCTTCGAACACAAATCGGTCGGTAGGAAACCCTGACTTCACCAGGGCAGGTACAAAGGCGGTGGGGCCTGGCAAGCACTCCACCAGCAGCCCGGCCTTCAGCGCTTCGCGCACCAACAAAAATCCGGGGTCGCTGATGGCGGGCGTGCCGGCATCGGATATCAGCGCCAGTACCTCGCCTTGCTGCATACGGCTTATGAGGCCTTCCAGTTTTTTGTGCTCATTAAAGATGTGAAAACTGCTCAGCGGTTTGTCGATGCCGTAGTGCTTCAGCAAAACGCCCGAGGTGCGGGTGTCTTCGGCCACGATGTGGTGCACTGCTTTCAACTTGTCGAGTGCGCGCAACGTAATGTCGGCCAGGTTGCCGATGGGGGTGGGCACCAGGTATAGCGAGGTGCCTTGGGCCTTCATTTTGCCAGGGTATCGATGGCGGTTGCCAGCTCGCGATCTTTGTCGGTTACCACATCTCCTGCATCGTGGGTACTCAATTCAAAGTGCACGGTGTTGTACACGTTTGTCCACAGGGGGTGGTGATTTCGCTTTTCCGCTTCGATGGCCACCTTGGTCATGAATGCGAACGCGGTGACAAAATCCGGAAAGGTGAAGGTCTTTTTCAGCCGATTGTTTTCTTCTGTCCACATCATGCTACGAAAATACAAAAAGCCACCGATGGCCGCGGCTATAGTGCAACAATTCCTTCGATGGCAGACGCTGCCTGATAGATGGCAATGACCGATTCGCCCGAAGGCGCCATTACCTGCACAGTAAGGCTGGTGTAGTTGCCGTTGCGCGAGGGTTTTTCGCTGGGCGTGTGGCGCGGAAACAGTTGGCGCACCTGCGCTTCTTTGCCGGCAGGCACAATGAACTTGAAAGTATATAGCGAGGGCCAACTGTAATGTTGGTCTAACTTTTCGCGAAATGAATTAACCCATGAACCGTCCATGAAACGAAAGAGCCACGCCTCACTCCACAGCAGGCGCGGCTCGTCTGTTGTTACTGCCTAATAAAATTTATATCGTTTGTCTTCAATCTTGGCCTGTTCTTTCAGGGCTTCTACGATATTAAATCCACCGCGGCCATTCACAGCCTGTAAAAGCTGGTCTTTGAACATGGTGTAGTCGGCCATTGCCGGTGCAATGGTCAGGTTCTGCATTTCAAAAATCACCACACCGTTTTCGCCCGCAAACGGCTTTGTGCGCTTGCCACTCTCAATCGAAAACGCCCGACCCAGGGCCACGGGGTCGAAACCGATGGTAGGCAACGATCCCGCATTCAATTTCAAGTCGCTGGAAGAGCCCACGGTGGCATCCGGGCCCAACGCTTTCGCGATATCTTCAAGCGGGCCGGTGCCGCTGCCAATCTTTTCGAGCAGGATTTTTGCTTTCACCTCGTTGCGCACAATGGGTGTGATGTCAGCTTTTACTTTTTCAAACGACTTATAACCTTTGTCGGTCACGGCAGTTACCACGGCCACCACATAGTCCGACTCCAGGTCGAACACTTCTGATACCTTGCCCACCTTGCCATCGCGGAAAGCCCACGTAATCATCTGGCGGGCTTCGCCTAGGTTGTTGATGGTTCTGTCGGAAGTGCCCAGATCGAGCGCCTCAAAAACCACCAGGTTTTCCTGCTTTGCTTTTTCTTTAAACTCTGCCACACCTTCCAGTTGGCTGGCAAATATGTCTGCCTTTC
>Ga0224723_1002290_pt1 | contig 10717 bp, 8 predicted proteins | sample Balambano_FR2_Me_FD_161647 | JGI IMG/M metagenome (GOLD analysis project Ga0224723, IMG submission 161647) | Freshwater sediment microbial communities from Lake Towuti, South Sulawesi, Indonesia - Balambano_FR2_MetaG | ecosystem: Environmental > Aquatic > Freshwater > Lake > Sediment | place...
CGTCGGGCGCTGGCGGTTGAGAACATAGCGTGACCAGCGCATCAACGCGCTCAATACGTCCTTGACCAGGATGATCGAACATCCGTGCGTATCGAATTCCGGCGGGCGCGCGCACAATATCCCCATTGCCCCCCGTTCAATCGCTTCCTGCATCGCGGTTGGGTGATCGCCCGCCACACCCCCCATGCCTGCTCGATCCGTCTTGAGTGCTGCATACAAATGACCTTCGGCAGCATGACGCGGCTCGAAGCAAAAATCGGTGAACAACTGCGAACCCGGTTCACCGAACAACTGACCATTCGCCGCTTCTAAAATATCGTAGAGGTTGATCATCGCATTCCGCGTATATAATGAACTGCCGTGATGAAAACGCACAACATGATTGTGACCTGAATGTCATTCTATTTTGAGCTTGTAAAAACGCAAGGACGTGCGCGTGTTGGCGTCATCCATACGCCGCATGGCGATATTCCCACGCCCGTCTTCGCGCCCGTCGGCACTGCCGCCACGGTCAAGGCAGTCCCACCGCGCGACCTGTACGAATTACAGGCTGCGCTGATTTTATCCAATACCTACCACCTTTATCTACGTCCTGGTGATGATCTGGTGCGCGAAATGGGTGGTCTGCACCGCTTTATGGCATGGGACAAACCGATCCTGACCGATTCGGGCGGTTTTCAGGTGTTCAGCCTGGCGCAGATCAACCGAATCGACGATGAAGGCGTCACCTTTCGCAGCCATATCGATGGCAGCGCGCACCGACTGACGCCCGAAACATCCATGCGCATACAGGAAAATCTGGGCGCAGACATCATCATGTGTTTTGACCAGTGTCCGCTGCCGAAAGATCGTGCTGTGGTCGAAACCGCCGTCGAACGCACCAACCGATGGGCGGCACGCTGCCGCCAACAGCATCATGACAATCGTGTCCAGGCATTGTTCGGTATTCAACAGGGCGGCATCTATGAAGACCAGCGCGCCAAATCCAGCGCATTTCTGACCGAACTCGATTTTCCCGGTTATGCCGTCGGCGGCTTGGCAGTGGGTGAAAGCAAAGGCGAAATGTATACCATTCTCGATGCGTGCGTGCCGATGCTCCCCGAACTGAAGCCGCGCTACCTGATGGGTGTCGGCGCACCCGACGATTTATGTCACGCGGTCATGCGCGGTATCGATATGTTCGACTGCGTGCTGCCCACGCGCATCGCGCGGCATGGCGCCGTCTTTACGCCCGATGGCACCGTCAACTTACGCAATCTCGTCCACGCCCGCGACGAACGCCCGATTGACGACAGGTGTGATTGCTACTGCTGCATACATTTCACGCGCGCGTACCTGCGGCATCTCGTCAAGGCACAGGAACTGTTGGGACATTACCTTCTGAGTGTGCATAATATCCGCTTCCTGATCCGGCTGATGCACGCCCTGCGCGCCGCGATTCTGGAAGATCGACTTGAACAGGTGGTCACGCCATTTCTTGAGCGCTATCTGCACGCGGTGTAAAGACTCGATATGCGTATCTGGCGGCTGCGACGACTCCTGTTGATAGCGGCAATTGCGTTTGCCGGGTGTGGCACGCCGCAAGTGCCGGCGGTCACCCCGCCGACCCAAGCGCCGCTCCGTTTGTACGCGACGACGCCGACGCTGCCGTTGGTCAATCAATTGACAGCCGCCTATACCCGCCTCAACTCATCGGTCACCTTTGAAATCATCGCTGGCAACTTTGAATCGGTCTATGCACGTGTGCAAATCGACCGCGATGCGTATTTTCTGACCAACCATCTGCCGCCCGAATCGATCTGGGCGGCGCCGATCGGTCAGGATGGCATCGCCGTCATCACCCATCCATCCAACCCCGTGCGCCATTTAACCAGTGAACAACTCCGCAATGTGTTCTATGGACGCATCAGCAATTGGCGCGAACTTGGCGGTGATGACCGAGACCTGATCATCGTCACGCGCGAAAACGGATCCGGCACGCGCGCCGAATTCGAGAGTTTGATCATGGGCGAGCGCCAAACAACGCCGCTCGCACAGATCGCCCCTTCCAGCGATGCCATGATCGATACAGTCGCGCGCACACGCGGTGCGATTGGTTACGTTTCGATGAGCTATCTCGACTCGCGCGTGCGCGCCCTGAGCATCGATGGAATCGCGGGAACGCCACAGCGCGTATACGAAAATCGCTACCCGTTACGCGCGTTTCTATATGTTGCGGGCTTCGACGAACCCGATTCTCACATGCGCGCGTTCGTGTACTGGATGCAATCGCCGGAAGGACAAGCCATCATCGGGCGGCGCTATGCCCCTTTGCTGGAACCATGATCCCTTCGTCAAGAGGGGAGCTGCGCCGCTTCGGATACATACGTCAGCATGACCGCCAGCAGCCCCAGCATGATCACTGCCCATAACAACAGACTGGCGACATCGCGCCACAAGCGCAGCCGCGCCTGCCGCCGCTCCATCTGAATATCCGGGATGCGAATCCGATACAGCGCGCCCGCCGCATCGTAGTTGCCGGGATTGACGCGCAGCACATTTTCCAGCGAAAGCGAACTTTGATCGAGCGATTCGACCGCCACGCTCATCCACAGCCACGCCTCTTCAAAGTCGCTGTCATGACGAATCAAATCGCGCAGGATCGCGCGCGCTTCTTCACGCCGACCCGCTTTGATCAGGTCGATGGCATCGAGCAAGCGGTCAATGCGTTCGGCGGCGTCATGTCCGTTCGTACTGCGGGTGTCGTGCGCATCGCTCATCGCAATTCGACGCCCGCGAACAGATCGTATTCATCGACTCGGTCTGCCTTCGGCGCAGGGTATACGCGCGTGAATCCCTGAAATGGCGTCACGATTTTGCGGAGCGAAAGCGGCAGACGCGGCGCGCCGCCCCCAAGCTGACTTTTGTGACACCGACTCGCCGCATCCCACGCATCATAATAGCGGCGTATATCGACCAGGGTATGGATCGGTTCGGCATGTTCGACAATCGCCTGCACATCGATGTCTTTATTTTTGCCGACGGCGCGCGGGTTGATGCCGCGCATCCGCATGATAGCCATCATCAGTTGAATCTGGCGCTTCGGTACATTCGAATAGTACAGCTTTTGCGGCGCATACGCGGGCCGTCCGTCTGTGATGTACGCTGGGTCGCCTGCGAGCGTAAATGCCTCGGTCGTCGCGCGCTGAATGGCGATATGATCCGGGTGTCCATAACCGCCGTATTTGTTGAACGTGATCACCACCTGCGGGCGCAGTTCACGCATCACTTCGACCACCCGCCGCGTCACCACGTCCTGCGGCGCTTGCCACAAACACGCCGCGTCGAGGCTGGTTGCGGAACCCATCATGCCGCTGTCTTTGAAACCGAGTTTATACACACATGTCAGCCTGAGAAAAGCTGCCGCGCACTCCAGTTCGCTCAGGCGAAGTTCGGCAACGCTGTTATAGCCGTTCATCATTTCCGGCGCCACGGTTCCCACATCGCCGTTGGTGGCGCAAATCAAAGAGACCTGCACACCTTGTGCGACAAGGCTGGCGATCAATCCACCTAAGCCAAAACTTTCATCATCGGGGTGTGCATACGAAATCAGCAAACGTGGGACGGTCATCGCAGCCTCAAAAATATTGGCGTATCGTGTGGTGGGGAACTGGTGAATGCTTGTGCGTATTATATTACAGTCATCGCGCGCAGAGATAGCCCCTGTGCAAAGGCTGCACATGCGTCATATACTGATTTGCGTTTCAATGCGTCACAGCGCATCCACGCACCGGCGTGATGCGCGTGTTTTTTGTCACCACAGTTGAGGGACGTTTATGCGTCAATTCCTACGCACGTTCGTGCTGACCAGCGCTGTCCTGTGCCTGATCGGCGGCGCGGCAATCGGTCACGCCTTGCCAAACGCACAAGACCCGTTTGCGACCAATACGCCGCGCCCCAATATGCAGCCGGAAGACTCTGGCGATAATCCATTTGCGACCAACACGCTCGCGGTCACGCTCACACCGAGTCGAACCTTCACCCCGACCCTCACGCCGACTCCGACGTTTACTGACACGCTCACCCCAACGCCGACGCCCACACCGACCCAGACGCCCACGCCGACCCCCACCCCGAACGGACCGTTCAATTATCCCGAAGGGGTGAGTCCGCTCACCGGGCAGCCGTACCCTGATGATGCCGCGCGCGAACGCCGCAACCTGATCGTCAAAATCTCGAACTATCCGCCCGTCGTGCGCCCACAAAGCGGCATGAACGCCGCCGATGTGGTGTGGGAATATGAAGTCGAAGGTGGTGTCACGCGCTTCGCCGCGATCTTCCGCAACAATGCGCCAGAACGTGTTGGGCCCGTCCGCAGTGGTCGCTTGATGGATTTGCAATTGGTGCCGATGTATCAGGCGTTGTTCTCGTACAGCGGTGCGTCCGCCCCGGTTCAGGCGCTCCTGCTCGATGCACCATGGGCGCTGCAAATCATTTCGCCATCCGTGGGCGATAACTGCGAAGAAGCCGGTTTCTGCCGCTTCCCACAAGACGGTCTGGCATTTGAGCATACCCTGTACGTCGATACCAACCGCGTTTGGGAACGCGCGACCGCGCGCGGCATCAACACCGGCTACCGCGCACGCGGCTTCGCGTTTGCAGATGCGCCGGACGACGACGGCGCAGCCGCGACCGATGTCTTCATCGATTGGTACGGGCAGACCGATGCGCGCTGGCAGTGGGATGATGCCGCCGAACGCTATGTCCGCTTCACCGAGGGCGTCGCCCATTTCGATGCGGCTGAATCAGTGCAGTTGTGGACGGACAATATCGTCATCATCGAAGTTGTCCATGAAGAACGCCCAGATTTGTTCGAGGAAGAAAGCCGTTCGGCTTCTCAGCAGATCAACATGTGGGGCAGTGGACGCGCCTACGTTTTCCGAGATGGGCAGTATTATGCGGGCTACTGGGAACGACGCTGCCGTGAAGTCCCCGCCGATACGCCCACGCCAACCCCCATCCCGAATGCTGCATCGCCGTGTTACAGCGAACCCGGCGACGCGCTGCGCCTGTATTACGGCGATAACCAATCGATCATGATGAAACCGGGACGTACTTATGTCCAGGTCGTGCGCTGGTTGGGCAATGTCACCATCGGCGCTGAACGGGCGGATATGGGTGCGACGATGACGGTGCTGGCGCAAAGCGCGACCGCGACCCATACCATGACGCCGACACCCGGTCGTTGAATCGCATCGGGGCGACCGAGTCGGTCGCCCGTCGTCACACCCGACGGCTTGGCAGCACGAAAAATACTGCTAACCCGAACGTCACGATCAGCGCGAGCATCGGGCTGATGAACGAGATTGCAAACGCGGATAAATAGGCGAGAAGACCAAATAGATAGTCGCGCGAAATCGTCCGCACGACCGACGGTTCTGGATTTTCTCCCAGCAGGCGATGTTTGTATGCGGCATAGCGCCACAAAACCGAATACATGGCGGCGGTCACGGCGAATGTACCCGTGTAGAAGATCATCGCGTTCCCAAATTCATCCGTGAGCAGCAGTTCGCCCAAAACCGCCGTCGGAAAATTGACGAACGTGATCATGAGCAGCAGCAGTGCGTTCAATACCAGCGCTGTATGATCGACATGGCGAATGACCTTGAACAGGTTGTGATGGTTGACCCACATCACGCCAATCGTCATAAAGCTGATCAGGAACGCGGCGATGTTGGGCAGGATTTGTTGCAGGCTGTTCCACACCGATAACCCTGCTTCGATTTCGGGCAGGTGCAGTTCGATGATCAACAACGTGATGGCGATGGCGATCACACCATCGCTGAACGCTTCTAACCGTGCCGGGGTGAAGAAAGCCTGATTGGGTCGAGCTGCTTGTGACATCGGCTGAATCCTTTCAGAACGTGCAGCGCGTGAGAAGCCCAGAATAATCGGTTTTTTCCACTTTCGCATCTCGTCACATGGTTAGGATCATTTAACGAAAGCGTGGGTTGCATATTTCCGGATTTGCTGGAAAATAGAACATGTATTCTAATCAGGCGGCGAGGAGTGACTCATGATCGACAAAATCGGCACGGCTTCAGTATTTGTCAGCGATCAACAGCGCGCCAAAAAGTTCTATACCGAAATGCTGGGCATGGAACTGCGTCGTGAAGCGCCGCTTTTCCCTGGCTCCACCAGCATGTGGCTGGAAGTTGCGCCCAAAGGCGCGGCGACCACGCTGGTCTTGTATGCGGTCGATGAAAACTGGGAGCATTATCGCGGTGTGGTTGGCAAATCACAGGCGATCACGCTCGACGTGAGCAATTTCGACGAACTCGTCGCGGATTTGCGCGCCAAAGGCGTCGAATTCGCAACCGAACCACAGGTTCACCCATGGGGCGCTAACGCTTTCATCCGTGACAGCGAAGGCAACGAAATCCTGTTGGTCGAACAGCCCAAAATGCGCTGAAAACGGCGCGAATTCATGAGGCGGCTGATGCAGTCGCCCCTTTCACATTTTCCCACGCCCCAAACCCTGGCTATCGTCCATCATCACGCCTCACCATCCCTTCATCATGGATCGGTACGATCTCACTATCCATATCGAACACAGGATCGTATAATCGAACACTTGTACATCGCCCTGAGTGCGGATAGAAGAGTGTGAATGAGCGCAGACAAGATCGTGGTGCGCGGCGCGCGCGAACACAACCTGAAGAACATCGATGTCGAAATTCCCCGCAATCAACTCGTGGTCATCACCGGGTTGTCCGGGTCGGGCAAATCGTCGCTGGCATTCGATACGATCTTCGCTGAAGGTCAGCGGCGTTATGTTGAAAGCCTGAGCGCTTATGCGCGCCAGTTTCTCGGACTGATGGAAAAGCCGGATGTCGATCAGATCGAAGGGCTTAGCCCTGCCGTCAGCATCGATCAGAAGGGCGGCAGCCATAACCCGCGTTCGACTGTCGGCACCGTCACTGAAATTTACGATTATCTGCGCCTGCTGTATGCGCGCATCGGCATCCCGCACTGCCCGGTGTGCGGCGCGCAGGTCGTCGCGCAAAGCGCACAGCAAATCGTCGATGAAATCAAAGCACTGGCGAATGGGCTGCCGGAAGATCAGGGCGTGCGCGTGCAGATTCTCGCCCCGGTCGTGCGCCGTCGCAAAGGCACACACGAAAAAGTCCTGGAAGAAGTCCGCAAGTCTGGTTTCCAGCGCGTGCGGATCGATGGTGAAGTGCGTGACCTCGATGACGACATCCGTATGAGCCGTTATGGGCTGCATGATATCGAAATCGTGGTAGACCGGCTCGTCATCCGCACGTATGCCGATCAAGCGAGCGAAGATGCGCAGAGCGCCGAAACCCGCTTGACCGATGCTGTGGAGCAGGCGCTCAAAATGGGCGATGGCTTGCTCATCGTCAATCATGTGGCGGAAAATACCGATACCCTGTACAGCGAACATCTCGCCTGTATCAACGGACATGGCAGCCTGCCGGAAATTGAACCCGCGACCTTCAGCTTCAACACGCCGCGCGGCGCGTGTCCCGATTGTCAGGGCTTAGGTTTTCGGATGGAATTCGACCGTGACCTCATCATCCCGAACGCCGAGCTTTCGGTTCTGGGCGGCGCGATCAAGGCAAACGGCTGGAACTTCGATGACAACGACAGTTGGGCGCTCAATATGGCGCGCGCGCTCCATGATACCTACGGCGTACCGCTCGATGTCGCGTGGAAAGACCTCTCTCAGGAGCATCAGGATTTGTTCCTGTATGGCACCAACGGTCGCAAGATCAGGATGCGCTATGTCAACAATCAGGGCTTGTCGCGCGAATACATGACCGCCTTTGAAGGCATCATCAACAATCTGGCGCGTCGCTACCGCGAAACCGAAAGCGACGGCATGCGCGATGTCATTCAGGAAGTCATGTCGCAGGTGCCATGCACCACATGCGGCGGCAAACGACTGCGACCCGAAGCGCTCGCGGTCACCGTCGTGGATCGCAGCATCTGGAGCGTGTGTGAACTGCCTGTGTCACAATTGGATGATTGGGTCAAAGCGCTGCGTGGGCGCGATGGACGCGCCGCCCTGCTCGACGACCGTGACCAGCAGATCGGCTATCAGATTCTCAACGAGATCGAATCGCGCGTCAGTTTTCTGTTCAACGTCGGCTTGGGCTATCTGACACTGGCGCGTTCCGCCACCACGCTGAGCGGCGGCGAAGCCCAGCGCATCCGCCTGGCGACGCAGATCGGCAGCCGTTTGACGGGCGTACTGTATGTGCTGGATGAGCCGTCGATTGGGCTGCATCAGCGCGATAATGCCAAACTCATCCGCACGCTCAAGGAACTGCGCGATCTCGGCAACACCGTGCTGGTCGTCGAACATGACGAAGAAACCATGCGGACGGCGGATTATCTGATCGACCTCGGTCCTGGCGCTGGCGAACATGGCGGGAACGTCATCGCCGCCGGCACGCCCGAACAGGTCATGCAGGTCGAAAACAGCCTGACGGGCGCTTACCTGAGCGGACGGCTCACGATTGACATCCCGCCGCAGCGCCGACCCGGAAATGGCAAATCGATCCGCGTGCGCGGCGCGCGCGAAAACAACTTGCGGAATATCGATGTCGATTTCCCGTTGGGCAAAATGGTGTGCATCACGGGCGTATCCGGGTCAGGCAAATCATCGCTCATGATCGATGTGCTGTACAAACGCCTGGCGCAGGTCGTCAATGGCGCACGCGAACGTGCCGGCGCACACGACAGCATCGAAGGCATCGAACATGTCGATAAAGTGATCAATATCGACCAAAGCCCAATCGGGCGCACCCCGCGCAGCAATCCCGGCACGTATACCAAGATGTTCGATGCGATTCGCACGCTGTTCGCGGAACTGCCAGAAAGCAAAGTGCGCGGTTACACCGCCGGGCGTTACAGCTTCAACGTCAAGGGCGGGCGCTGCGAAAAATGCGAAGGGCAGGGCGTATTACAGATCGAAATGCAGTTTTTGCCGGATGTGTATGTGCAGTGCGATGTCTGTCACGGCGCGCGTTATAACCGCGAGACGTTGCAGGTCAAATGGAAAGGCAAAAGCATTTCCGACATCCTCAACATGACCGTGAGCGAAGGTCTGGCGTTTTTCACCAACATCCCGTCGATCAACAGCAAGCTGCAAACGCTCGATGAAGTCGGCTTGAGCTATATCCGCATCGGGCAGCCCGCTACCACTCTGAGCGGTGGCGAAGCGCAGCGTATCAAACTCAGCCGTGAACTCTCGCGCCGCGCCACCGGGCAAACGTTGTACATTTTGGACGAACCTTCGACAGGGCTGCACGCCGCCGACGTCAAACGCCTGATCAGCGTGCTGCAAACGCTGGTCGATCAGGGTAACACCATTCTGGTCATCGAACACAATCTCGACATCATCAAAGTTGCCGACTGGCTGATCGATATGGGACCGGAAGGCGGCGATGGCGGCGGTCAGGTCGTCGCCGTCGGCACGCCAGAGCAAGTCGCTGCCGTACAGCACAGCTTCACCGGGCAGTTTCTTCAGCCCTATTTTGCCGCCAATGGCACACACTAACCTTACCCCAACGCAACCTCATCAACTTGCACAAACAGAATGCCGTTTTTGACGGCATTCTGCACAATCTATCAAAACGTTCACTTTGCGCCGATGCGTTTATAGATATAATCGCCAATAGATCGGCATTCAAGACTGGATGCTTTTTACAAAAAACCTTTTCAGGAGCTTCAATCCTCATGGTGGTCGCCTATCAAGCGCTGCGACAAGAGCAGCATTCTAACCCGTATGAAACCGCGCTGGCACAATTCGACCGGGCGGTGCGCTTTCTGCGTATCCCGGATGGCATCGCGGAGTTCATCAAATACCCGCGCCGCGAATTCACGGTCAATTTTCCGGTGCGACGCGATAACGGAACGATTGAAATGTTCACCGGTTATCGTGTCCATCACAACACGGTGCTGGGTCCATCGAAAGGCGGCATTCGCTACAGTCTCGCCGTCAACCCCGATGAAGTCCGCGCGCTGGCGATGTGGATGACGTGGAAATGCGCGCTGGTCAACATCCCGTATGGCGGCGCCAAAGGCGGCGTCGTGGTAGACCCTAAAACGCTCAGCCCGCGCGAACTCGAAAACCTCACCCGGCGTTATGCCGCCGAACTGATCCCGCTTATCAGCCCACATTCCGATATTCCCGCCCCCGATATGGGGACAAACCCGCAGGTCATGGCGTGGATCATGGATACGTACAGCATGACCGTCGGGTATTCCGTCCCTGCGATTGTCACGGGCAAGCCGATCCATATTGGCGGCAGTCAGGGACGCAACGAAGCAACCGGGCGCGGCGTCGTCATGTGTATGGTCGAAGCGCTCAACCAAAAAGGCAATTTCGACCCGGCAGAGGTCCGCATCGCCATTCAGGGCTTCGGCAATGTCGGCGCGAACGCGGCGGAATACGCGCAGTCGCTCGGTTTCAAAGTCGTCGCCGTCACCGACATCAACGGCGGTTTGTACGACGCCAAAGGCTTGGATATTTCGGCGCTGCGCGCCTATGGCGCCGAACATGGCGGGCTGGATGACTGCCGCATGGGTGAACGCATCACCAACGATGAACTACTCACCATCGACTGCGATGTGCTGATCCCCGCCGCGATGGAAGGGCAGATCACTGAATTGAACGCCAACCGTATTCAGGCAAACCTGATCGTCG
>Ga0224723_1002291_pt1 | contig 10717 bp, 8 predicted proteins | sample Balambano_FR2_Me_FD_161647 | JGI IMG/M metagenome (GOLD analysis project Ga0224723, IMG submission 161647) | Freshwater sediment microbial communities from Lake Towuti, South Sulawesi, Indonesia - Balambano_FR2_MetaG | ecosystem: Environmental > Aquatic > Freshwater > Lake > Sediment | place...
AACAGCAACGGCACTGCCGGTTAACATGGAACCCGCCATCAAAATCATATGCTTTCTTCGTTGGACATTCACTCCTAGATGATGAGCTCTTTCCTCTCCAAACGACATGGCATTCAATTCTTTTCCGTTAAAAATTAAGATGGCTGATCCTATAAGGAAGAATGGGAGAATAATTTTTATATATACCCACCCTCTCATGGAAACGCTTCCTAGTAACCATCCAATAATTTGACGCAGCTCCTCACCTGTTAAGGCAATCATTAAGGAGATAAGGGCTCCGAGAAAGGAACTAAAAATAATTCCTGTTAAGATAATGGTCTCCACTCGCATCGAGCGTTCTATTTTTTGCGCAAAACCTAATACAAGGAAAATAGTGATAAAAGAAAACAATATACTGAGAACAGGAAGTGTGAATGCCCCGATAACTGGAAGCGACAGCTGAAAAAACAAGGTAACAACTGCTCCAACTGAAGCACCAGAGGAGACTCCTAATGTATAAGGGTCTGCTAGTGGATTTCTAAGTAAACCTTGAAAGGCAGCTCCAGCAATCGCTAGAGCCGCTCCAACAAGTCCTGCTAAGATGACTCTTGGCAGGCGAATATTCGAAACGATGTTGACGTGCATTTGGTCAATTCCATCTAGTGAAACAAACGGAAAGAGTTGTGCAAGTAATATTTGAATCGTACTTAAGATAGGAACTTTCACGGTACCTAGTGATATGCCCAGTACAATAGCCAATAGGAGAAACGAGGCTCCCATTAGGTAGGCTGCTAATCGATTAGTTAGTAAATACTTCCGGATATATGGCTTTTGCAAGTTCCTCTACCCCTTCAACGAGCCTTGGCCCAGGTCGTGTTACCAGATCAGAATGAACATCCACAACCTGCTTATTTTTCACGGCAGTCATATCCGCCCAGCCTTCTCTAGAAGTTACTTGACCTACAGGATCCTCTGAGTAGTAGCCGTACGTAGTGATGATAACGTCTGGATTTCTCTCAACAATCGATTCTTGATCGATGCTCGCCCAGCCATCCAGATCTCCTGCTGCATTTTCTGCATTGATCACTTGAAGCATAATATCCATGAATGTGTTTTTTCCTGGTGTGTAAATATCTGGTGCTGGTGACACTTCAACAAACACATTTTTCTTTTCAGTGACAGTGGCCGCTTTTTCTTTAATGTCTTCAAGCTTGGCTTTCATATCAGCTGTTAGAACTTCTGCTTCCTCTGTTGTTCCGGTCATTTGCCCGATTAGGTTGATTGTTTCGTACACTTCCTCAAAATTTACTGCGTCGTTCACAACAAATACGGTGATTCCAGCATCTTTTAATTGAGTAAGTCCAGCTTCTGCAGATAAAGCTGAAGATTCATGTGCTAATACAAGATCAGGATTTAATGAAACGATTTTTTCCACATTAAATTCCATTCCACCGACTTTTTCAACATTAGCCGTTTCTTCTGGATAGTTGTCATAATCAGAGAGTCCAACTACCTTTTCACCTAAACCTAACTCATACACGATTTCCGTGTTACTTGGAATCAATGAAACAATTGTTTTTGGCTCTTCTTCTATCACCACTTCATTGTCTAAAGCATCTGTAAGTGTAAGTGGGAAGGCTGCTTGTTGTTCACTTTGTTCCGTTTGACCTTCTGTGTTTTGGTTATCTTCTGCCTTTTCAGTTGTGCTCCCACAACCAGCAAGAATTCCTAGTGATAATACGAGTAATGCAAATAGTGCGTAAAATTTTTGGCGCATGTTCTTTCCTCCTGTGATATGTACAAAATAAAAAGCATCTTCCTACAAGACGGGAAGATGCTGGTATGATAGACAATTTACACTAATTGGAAATAAACTAATAGGTAACAGTCTGCCACACCACTCCTATCCTCGTAGGAAATTCGGTGTATAGCAATAGGCGAGTCTCCTGGCTTATGGTCATTGCTTGCTGCACCTTCCCATACTTTTTACGTACAGTGGTATTACTTGCAGCTTGCTCCCATTTACAGTGGCGGGACCGCGTTGGAATTTCACCAACTTCCTTTTTAAGTCTTCAATAATGAAGACACCTACTACTAGTCGAATTATGAAATTTTCAGCTACGTATGATTATACACCAACAAAGCCCCACAAAAGCAACCCCTTTTTAACAAAACGGTAACAAAATGGAACAAAATGGTGACAACAAAATGGTGACAGACACCCTTCGTGGACAGAATGGGGCAAAATGTCCACGAAGGGTGTCTGTCACCGCTCGTGGACACTTTGGGTTGTTTTGTCCGTCTGGGGTGGACAGTAACTTCTTATTGTGAAGAGTTTTGCTTAGCATAATATGGAATATATACAACATAGCGCGGAGGTCATGTTCTATGATAGTTGTGGTCTATTTCTTCGTTTCCTACTTCATTGGATGCATCATGTTTGGATACATGATTGGGAGACTATTTGGGAAGGTTGATATTCGGAAGGTAGGCAGCGGAAACGTAGGTGCCCGTAATATCGGGCGAAGTTTAAATAAGACGGGCTTTGTCGCTACCTTTTTAGGAGATGCTTCTAAAGGAGTGACGGTTATCCTTCTTGGGAGAATGCTTGGCTTTTCGGAGGAGATTCAATTGGTTGGGTTTCTATTTGTCCTAATAGGACATATTTGGCCCATCACCCTTTCCTTTAAGGGAGGAAAAGGGATCTCTAGCTTTCTCGGCGGAATCATTGCTTTTGAACCGACCGTAATCATGGTCATTCTCGTAAGCTTCGCCATCACATATCCCTTTTTCCGTAGCTTTACTATTTCTGGTCTCCTAAGCCTATGTATTCTTCCGGTCTATTTCTTTATGGAGTCTTATACATACACATCCGTTGGAATGATCGCACTCACAGTAATCACGATACTTTTTGCTCACCGAACAAATATAAAAGAAAGAGTATAGGGGGAAACCAAATCCCATGGGGAACCACATTTACTCAGCAAAAAATAAAAGAAGTGATTAACAAGAATAACCCTGAGTGGATTTGGTTTACCCATTGTGAAACATCGACTGGAGTTCTAAACTCTTTGGATGATATGAAAGAAACATGCCGAGAAAAGGAGATAAAAATCTGTGTTGATGCGATTAGTTCCATAGGAGCTAGCCCATTAAATCTTTCAAATATCTATCTTGCCTCAGGAGTTAGCGGAAAAGCACTGGGCTCGTATTCAGGTCTTTCCATAGTGTTTCACCAGCATTACATAAAAAAAGACGAAACGATTCCCGGCTATCTTGATCTCGGATGGTATATCGAGAACGACGGAGTCCCTTTTACACACTCATCTAATCTCATTTCCGCTCTTCACCAAGCACTAGAAGCCTTTGAAGAAGACCAGTCTTTTGAAAGAATGGGTCGTCAATATCTGTATATTCGGGAGTTTCTCGAATCTCAGGGCATCCCTGTCCTATCTAAGTTTGAACATTCCTGTCCGACCATCATGACCATTCCATTTCCAACAAAAATACCCTCTACCTATATCGGAGAGGATATGGAGATGAATGGCTATTTACTACACTATGAAAGTACGTATTTGAAACACAATAACTGGGTTCAAATCTCTCCTATTAGTAATATTGAAGAGAAGGAGACACAACGTATGCTATCTCAGCTTAAAGAACTAGTTACATACTATCAATCACAATAAAACCATGAGTGTCCACCCCACGCGGACAAATCAGCCCAATTTGTCCACGAAGGGTGTCTGACACCTTTTTACTGCCATTGCTTTGTTTTTTTATCGAATGTGAGGGTTGCGTCGAATTTGGTTTTTGACAGTTTTTCATACTCCTCGAACATATCGTCCATATTCATGTAGTCGCCAATAACCCAAATAGGAACTTCAATCTTCGTTCTGCTTTGTAACGCATCTTTAAAAGATAATAAAATTCCCTCTTTCATCAATGGTTTTAACGAAAGAGAAATATCAATATCCATCTGAGGGTACTCTCTCTTTTTTTTCAACCCTAAAATTCCCTTTTCAGGTTTAAACTCATTTAACTTCTCAGGCACGAGATCAGATAATAGCCGATAAAAATCGGTTAACGTCCGGTAATAGACCTTATTCCACCATCCATCATCATGAGCAAAATACCCATATCTGTTTCTCAGATGTCGGTTAAATGGCTGCTTGAGTTGCTCCTTCATATGCCCCATATAAAGTAACTCGGCAATCTCCTGGCCAGATAAGGCATTCACTCCTTCAAGCTCTTCAAAATCCACCCAGCAAAAATCCCCATAACCATGTACATCGTCACCCATAAGCCGGTGCAATTTCTCTTTAGGGACGTATTCTAGTAAAGTGTGACGATTAAACTCTCCCGATTCGTAGGCATGTTTAATCAACAAAAGATGATTCAAAGAATCGGAAAGAGACCGAGCAAACTCTTTAAATTCAATCCCGTGTGTAAGAACATATTGTTCACCTTCATTAAGGAATATGTAGAGAAGATCGCGTTTCTCCTGATTGCTTTTTTTCACCTAGTAAACCTCCACAATAATTGTAATATCTCCCTTATCTATGACGAATGAACGTATAAAAAAGTTTCGATCAATTTCCAACACTGTTCTTCTAAATAAAACTATACTATTGTATAAGCACTATATATTTCAAGCACAATGTTTACAATTCACAAACTTTTATTAAACATCCATTTTAAAATAACTTGTTTTTCTCTATAATTAGCATAAATGAACTTGCCCACCTGAGAGGTGATACGTATGATTAAAAATATGCCAGAAAATCAAATTACCCTATACATCATTAAAGCTTTAAAAGAATCCAAACGAAAAGAATTTGATACGATATTGGATGAACTCCAGCCTTATGATGTCGCAAGAATATATGGGGAGCTGCCCGAAAAACACAAGAAGAGATTTTTATTATACTTAAATATAGACATGCTTGCCGACCTCATTGAGGAATTAAGCAAAACCGAACAGCTGGATGTTCTAAATCGACTAGGTATTGAACGTTCGGGTGAAGTCCTCGATGAAATGGATAACGATGACCTTGCCTCTTTGCTTGATGACCTGTCACCTGAAAAAATCACCCAGCTCTTATCTGGAATGAAAAAAGAAGAATCTAAAGCCGTTCAGGATATCATGAATTATCCTCCTGAAACAGCTGGGCGATTAATGACGAACCGCTTTGTATGGATAAGAGATTACTATACCGTTAAGGAAGCTGTAACCAAACTCAAATCATTTACCGACTATGCGGAAACCATTAATTATCTGTATGTGATCGACCAATACCGTAAACTAGTTGGAGTTGTTTCCTACCGTGATATTCTAATGGCAGAAGCTGACGCAGTTGTTCGTAATATTATGTACGAACGGGTCATTTCTGTTTCCGTCGATACAGACCAAGAAGAAGTGGCCATGCTTATTCAACGTTATGATTTCATGGCCATTCCTGCTGTAAATGAAGAAAATGTACTTATGGGTATTATTACCGTAGATGATATTATTGATGTTGTTATTCAAGAAGCAAACGAAGATATCGAAAAGCTTTCCGCTTCAGGTAAGTCGATTGATTTTGATACAAGGGCCTATGTGGCTGCTTATAGAAGACTTCCATGGCTCATTCTTTTATTACTCATTGGTATTTTATCTGGAAGCATCATAAGTACGTATCAAGAAACACTTAAAGAAATTGTAGCCCTTGCATTCTTCATCCCCATGATATCTGGAATGACTGGAAACACTGGTACACAATCCTTAGCGGTGGTTGTTCGTGGACTTGTATCAAATGATATTAACAAACGTGTCATTACGAAACTTGTCCTTAGAGAACTAGGTGTTGGTGTCATTATTGGTATTACCTGTGGCATCCTTATTTCACTGATCGCATTTATCTGGCAGGGCAATTTAATGATTGGCCTTGTAGTCGGCATCTCCTTGCTTCTTACTCTTATTATCGGTACCTTAGCAGGAACAGTTATCCCATTGATTCTTTATCGACTGCAAATCGATCCAGCCATTGCTTCTGGACCTCTTATTACAACGCTAAATGATATTTTTTCACTCTTAACCTATTTTGGGATTGCTACGCTTTTCCTACATCATATACAGTAAAGAGGCACGAAGCCATAGAACGCTTCGTGCTTTTATTTTGCCTCCTCAGCCACTATTTCCTTTTTTAACTTTTTCTTAAAAAAGAACCCCATGACAAGAATTAAGAAAGGTAATCCTACAGCAACCCCTATGCTTATATACACCCACCATCCCTCTAAAAAATCAACCGCACGATTTTTATCAAAGTTGATCCAATAACCAAATGCATTGAGAATAATAGCAGTAGGAAGAATCACTTTTCGATAATCCTTTAGACCAAGTATCTTTTGCATAGCGACTGAAGCACATAATAAACTCATCATAATCTGTGTGAGTATCGATAACGCAAAGAAAGCGACCATAATCATTTCGTATCGATGAATAAAATAACCAATATGTGCACTTCTAGCCATTTGCATACAAGAAACGATATACTGCGCAGTTGTCTCAGGGGACAGCACACCTGCCTCTAGAATGGGCCACATGATTATGAATACCATTCCGTAACCCATTCCAGCAAACCCCATTTTTCCCCAAGTTTCCTTATTTGCAACCATAGGCAATATAATTCCCGCCATAATTGTAGCCATAGCCCAATCCGTATTATGATGTCTACTTGCCCAAACGGTTCTCAAAAAACCCATTTGAAACGTTGGACGTAATTCCCTAATATCGAACTCTGACAGTGAGCCAAGCATTAGCAATATATTTAAAGCGATAATCGAAAACACACCGATTAAAGCCATCCTAGCTATCACTTCTACTCCAAAATAAATGGCATAGGAGCCTAATAAAAAAGCTGCGAGGATAAACAATAAGATCGGTGCCTCTGGAAGGAAATAATCCTTTAAGTGAAAAACAAAGGTCGACATAACTGGCCCATATGCAGCTAGGAAAAATATAAAGGTGATAAGCGCTACCAATTTTCCAAACCATTTGCCAAGTATCCTTGCCGATTGGTCAATTAAGTCACCCTCAGGCATTCGACGGATAACAAAGATAACCAAAAACATAATCATTCCACCTTGGATGGTCGCAATCAGGGTGGAAATCCATATATCACCACCAACTTCTCTGGCCATCGATCCTTGCGTCACACCGATTGCCTTTGCATAGATCATATTGATAATTAACGCCATAAACATACCGTTTGAGATTTGTACCTTCATTAGTTTGCACTATTCTCCTTTTTACCGGAGTTTGTTTCCTCCCATAATAGGACTGAATCCTTTACCTCCACATTTACAGAGACTTTGATATCCACCGTAGGGAATACCTCCTCCCAATCATCCGCAATCTGCTTCCAGTAGCCAGGATAATCATTGTGAAACACTTTCCCGAGCTCGAATACATCCGTTTTATATTCCTTTTGCACCTTATTGACAGTCGTTTCAATTTCCTTTTTCAATTTTTTCTCCACCGCTTGTTCTAATTCCGTTACTTGCTCTTGATTATCAATAGAAAATGAGCAACCCGCTTCAACCACCATGACGAAAGCGTCAAGCTCAGCAGTAAAGCTTATTTGGCTACCTTTTAAATGAGGTGTAACCTGAAACATCTGGTCCCTAAGCTCAACACTTATCGTTCGTTCAGGTTTACTTTTACATGGGGTGGTAACCACACCAGACTTTAACCTTTCAGTAAAAAGCATCAATGCCCTTGTTTCTTCTGGTTTTAAAATTCCAACTAAACGATCTTCCTGAAAGACTCCCGCACCGGCCAAGTCCACTTGTTTGATCGTTGGTCCCTTTTCTGGCTTTTTGTTAGAGACCATCACTTCCTTTAAGGTGACTCTAGCGATAAACGGTTGTGAGCTTTGACTTAAGTAGGCTGACTGAATATCCAAAATTTGTGTGTTTGGAGCAACATTTGAGATTTCCCCATATCGAAAGAGTTTATTAACTGCCTCACCCGGAATGAGCTCCAACCCTGTAACGGTTGAGACTAAAGTACTTGCCTTCTCTGGTGTGATAACAACCCACGTTCTCATTCGAAGCTCTGGGTTTCTTGTAAAAAAATCAATCACCTGCGCAATGCCTTCCTTAGCCAAATCTTCATTTATGACAATCACTTGATTATGAGCCCAAAAAACATTTCTTGTGGTAAAGGAAGAAAGATCACGAATCGCATCAAACAAAGATTCACCTTGTCCTACAATAGTGAGAATGGGCTCCCCCGTCTGTCCAGAAGGAGCACCTGTCTGTCCCCTAGCATCTGCTGGTCGAGCGATCTGTGCCGTCACTTTAAAGGAGTTTTCCTCCTCTCCTTTATCAATACCTACAGCCGTCACCAAGGCTAGATCATTCAACTCTCTCTTCCCTGCGCATCCCGTTAAAAGGAGAATAGTTATCAATAAAAGAGACCCATTTAGGTATCTTTTCATTCTTCATCCTCCTCCTTAAACTTGATGATATGACGAGTTTTCTTCCTTCTTGATTTATCTCCATCTTTTTTAGGTTCTTCTTTACTTTTACCTCCTTCTTTAGCATAAGGGTCTGTATTAGGAGGTTCTGGAAATTGATGATCTCCGACACGCTTCTCATCTCCTGTAACCCCAACTGGTCTCGACTGCATTTTCCACCAAGGAAAGCGAATGATCGTATCCTTCTGATCCTTAGGTTGGAATGGTGTTGCTGGTGCTAAGTATGACTCCCCGAAGGAGCGAAGAGTAAGAGCATGAATGGCTAATAAGGTGAACATTGCAGAAAAACCAAGCAATCCAAGTGTCCCAGCAGCAATTAGCAAAGGAAAACGAATGAGACGAATCGAGAATGATGCAGCATAATTAGGAATGGCAAACGACGCAATACCCGTTAAGGCAACAATAATCACCATAAACGGAGAAACGATCCCAGCTTGAACAGCGGCTTGACCAATGACAAGAGATCCCACAATACTAACAGCCTGACCAACCGGTTTAGGCATTCGAAGACCTGCTTCCCTCATCAATTCAAAGGAGATTTCCATCAATAACGCTTCAAGCAAAACCGGAAAAGGAACAACCTCTCGTCCGGAGGCAATGGTTAGGATCAGTTGGGTAGGAATCATCTCTTGATGAAAGCTTACGAGCATCACATAAATGGAGGTAAGGGTTAAGCTAAGCACAAAGGCCAAATATCTTATAGCACGGAAAAAACTACCCGTCATATAACGAGAATAATAATCATCACTTGCCTGTAAAAACTGCCAAAAGAAGCTGGGGACTACCAATACGAAAGGAGTATTGTCAACAAAAATAGCCACTCTTCCTTCTAGTAAAGATGATGCTACTTTATCTGGTCTTTCTGTACTTTGTACGGTAGTAAAAGGAGATCGAGGTGCATCTTCAATTAATTCTTCGATATATCCACTTTCTAAAATGGCATCGATTTTTATATCACATAACCTCTTCTTTACCTCCTCAACCAAACCTTCCTTCACGATGTCTTCTATATACGCAATATTGATATCTGTCTTTGAGCGCTGCCCGATATTCATTTGCTCAATCCGAAGCTGTGGATCCCTAATTCTTCTTCTTACAAGTGCCGTATTCGTTCGAATGCTTTCTGTAAATCCATCTCTTGGACCACGAACAACTTGCTCTGTCTGCGGTTCATCTATACCTCTTTTTTCCCACCCTTTTGTTTGTACAAGGAACACTTCAGCACTTCCATCAAGAATCAGGACTGCGACTCCGGATAGGATTCCATCTACCGCTTGATTGACCTCTTTGATTACTTGAAATGAAGCATTTGAAAGCATATGTTCCTTCAGTAAGGTTAATGGATTACCCGTAGGTAAGGTCGAATGTTGTAGCAGCCAATTTCCTTTATAAAGTAGGTCACTAATAAACCGTTCTATTTTTGTAACATCAACTAATCCATCCGTGTAATAACAAATCGCTTGAACATTTTTATGCTCATGAAAGGTAATACGTCGTCTGACCAGATCAACACTGTTTCCCAAAATCTCAGTCATCAACTCTTCATTATCTTGCAAATCTCTAAAAAAATGATCCTTCTCTTCCACTGCAGTCATAAATCGAAAACTCCTAAGATGATTATTTTCACATTTATTACTCTCTTACTTTTTTGTCCAACTACTCCATATTCTAGTCAGGATTTCGGTTTATTTCCTGAAAGGTTTGGAGAACATGTAGCCAAACAGATAGAGGGAAAGGCTGATTTTTATGGAATTTTATAGTACTTGGGTATACCGGAATATCCTAAATGCGGAATGGGCCATTTGGACATTTGTTGTCTTGATTATGGCTTTAAACCTTCTTGCTCCGATTTTTATATGGTTGATTATGAATGGAACCCCAATTAACAATGTGTTAAAGAAAAAGATGAAAAACAAAAAAGACAAGAACATGAATAGCTCCAAACACTCCAATAACTGAAACTAATACCTAGTCTTCTTCGTCTATATAAAAAGAACTATGAGAATGAATGATCATAATCTTATGTGCATATCTTGAATGAGGAATTTTTGTTTGATAGGATAAAATTGTAAATAGAAGAGGGAATTAGGTGCAGATGAATGGAAGTTGTTAAAAAACCGACAGAAAAATTTGATTGGACCTTAAGTCTTATTTTGTTTTTATTGTTTCTAGTAAGCTGCTTTTCTATCTATAGTGCTCAAACGACAGGACAGTAC
>Ga0224723_1002293_pt1 | contig 10713 bp, 9 predicted proteins | sample Balambano_FR2_Me_FD_161647 | JGI IMG/M metagenome (GOLD analysis project Ga0224723, IMG submission 161647) | Freshwater sediment microbial communities from Lake Towuti, South Sulawesi, Indonesia - Balambano_FR2_MetaG | ecosystem: Environmental > Aquatic > Freshwater > Lake > Sediment | place...
TGTCGGCAGCGCCTTCCGCGACGCGGCCGCACTGGTGCCGCCGGTCGTGTTTGCGGTCGCCGCCGGCAGCGCCGCCCCGGTGCTTTCGGTCGGCCTTGGTCTGGCGCGCATGCTTTCGACCAAGGCGGCGGCCTCAGTGCTTGCCGCGACGATGTACGCGGCGGCACTTTTGGTGGTGGTGCCGCGTGCTGGCGGCCGGGGCGCCGCCTTCCTGCTTCTCATCACCGAAACCGGCCTGGCGGTGGCGCTGACCTTCCTGGCCTGGCGCAAGGCACGGCTGCCGATGCCATTTCGCGGCATCGCCTGGGTATGGCTGGTGGCGCTGGCCTGCGGCCAAGCCGCGGCGTGGCTGCCCGAGCACGGCTTCGCCGCGCTGACCATCCGACTGTTGATCCTTCTGCCGGTCGCGGCGCTGCCGATTGCCACGGGCCTTGTGCGGCCTGGGGACTTCGGGCATCTACACCGCGTGCTCGGCCGGTCCCTAAGCACGGCATCTCGCAAGGTCCCGCATTGAAGCGATGACAGATTCGCAACTGACCGGCGCACGCGTTTTCATCACCGGTGGCGCGGGGTTCATCGGATCGACCCTGGCGGCGCACCTGCTTGACGCCAACCGGGTGACCGTGTTCGACAGCTTGGCGCGCGACGCGCTGTCGTCCAGTCGGGCGGCTGGCCACGCCAACCTCCGGCTGGTGCGCGGCGACATCAGGGATGGCGCGGCCGTGGCCGCCGCAGTCGCCGAAGCCGACCCCACGCACATCGTGCATTGCGCCGCCATCGCCGGCATCGACACCGTGATCAAGAGCCCGGTGACGACGCTGGAGGTGAACCTGCTGGGAACCGTGAACATCCTGCGTGCCGCCCACCAGCTGAGCGCGCTGCAGCGGCTGATCGTGTTTTCGACCAGCGAGGTATTCGGACAGACCGCATTCGGCTCCACCGAGATGTCAGCCGCGGTGATCGGCGCCGTCGGCGAGGCGCGCTGGAGCTATGCCGTCTCGAAACTTGCCGGCGAGCACCTGGCCCACGCCTGGTACAAGGAGCTCGGACTGCCGACAACGGTTGTGCGGCCGTTCAATGTCTATGGCCCGGGGCAGATCGGCGAAGGCGCCATCCATATCTTCATCCGCCGCGCCCTGGCGGGCCAGCCGCTGGACATTCACGGCACCGGCACGCAGATCCGCGCGTGGTGCTATGTCGATGACATGATCCGCGGCCTGCTGCTAGCCTTGGTGCACCCGCATGCCGTTGGCGAGAGTTTCAACATCGGCAACGACCGCACCGTCACCACCATCTATGGCCTGGCCTCCACCGTGCTGCGGGTACTCGGGTCCCCGTCCGAGATCCGTTTTGTGCGGCGCGACTACGTGGATGTCGAATTGCGCGTGCCGAATGTGGAGAAGGCCAGGCGCCTGATCGGTTTCGATGCGGCCGTCGATCTGGACGAGGGTATCGCGCGCACGGCGGACTTCTATCGCGCCCAGCAATGAGCGCCGGGTGGCGCCCGCGGCTGCTGGTGCTTGCCGCGCGCAGCCGCTACATCGTACCGACCGAGGAGGAACTGCTCGCCGAACTGTCGGCGCGCTGCGACGTCGTGTTCCACGGCCCCGGCTTCCTGCCATTGCATGAGATCGAGCCGGACGCGCGCCGGATCTGGGACCGTCAGGGTCCGTTCGATGCCGCGCTGATTCAGCAGTTCCTGTTCTTCGGCTCGCTGCCGCAGATGCGCGGCAGCCAGTGGATGCCATTTGATCCGGTGGCCTTCGCCGAACGCTTCCCTGACTTCGCCCGCGGCTTCGAGGCGCTGCCCTGCCCGCGCGTGCTGATGCTCTCGAAAATGGACTACTACGTGGTCGATGCCGCGATGGTCGAGCGTCTGCAGCGGTTCGATGGGGCATTGTGGACGTGGCCTGCAGAATTCGTTCCGCGGATCGGCAGCCTTCCGGATCTGGCGACGGAGCCCTTTGCTGCCCTGGCGTCCGACCGCTACCACGACTTCGCCGAAGCAAACCGCCACCGTATCATTCCACTGGCGCACTGCGTCGCGCCGCAGCGCTTCGTCCCGCCGGCCGCATCGCGCCGGCGGCCACAGGTGGCCGTGCCCGGTCGCCGCTATGCCGCAAGGCGTGACGCAGTGGAGGCTCTCGACAAGGCCGGACTGCTCGCCCCGGATCTGTCGCAGCCGCTGTGGCTGGCCGGTCGCATCCCCGGCCTGCTTGGCGGGCGCAGTCTGCACGCCACTTGGTCAGGCATCGGGCTGCTGCAGCAGGAGTTCCGGCGCGCCATCGTCCGCTCACGCGCCGCTTGGGCGGATGGCAGCCGGCTGCGCTACCCGTTGCGCAAACTGTTCGAGATTCCGGCCTTTGGCGCGGTGCTGCTGGCTGACAGGTTCGCAGGCGCGGACGCCCTGGGTTTCAGGGACGGCCAGACCTGCCTCTATGCCCCGGCCGCCCGCGCCGTACAGGTCGCGCGTGACCTGCTGGCCGACGCGTCGGCCGCTAGCCGGCTGGCCGAGGCCGGCCAAGCCTTGGTGCGCCAACACCACACCCCGATGGCGCGTATCGCGCAACTGCTGTGCGCGCTTCAGGCCATCAGGCGCGGCCGCTACCACGGCGCGCGCTTCATCGACGGCGCGCTGCATCCGCTCGCGCCGGCCGCGACCTGACCCGTGCGCATCGCCCTGTTCGGCAGCCAGGACAACGTCGCCTACGAGTTCTGCGCCTGGCTGCGCGCGCTGGGCCACGACGCCGAGGCCTTCTCGTTCGACCACGATCTGCCACGCAGCCAGCCAGAACTCATCGATCGCGCGGTCACACCAGGCTGCTATCCGCCGTGGTTCCACGTCGTGCGGGCCCCGTTGACGCCGCATGTTCCGATGCCTGGCGGCCGCTTCTACCGCATGGTCGAGCAGCGCTTCGACGTGCTGGTCGTTTCCGGAACACGCGGCCTGCTGGCCTCGCGGCCGGTCGGGCTGCCGAAGGTGCTGTTCACCCTGGGCGGTGAGGTCGCCGAGGCGCCGTTTGCGTTCGCCGCGCGCTGGCGGGGCCCGTTCACCGCGCTCTTCCGCGTCCTGCGCGCACCGGTCGCGCGCGCCGCCATCCGCCGCATCGACCGCATCATCGAAAACTACGATGTCAACCTCGAAGCTCTCGACCGGCTAGGCCTGTCGGCGCGCCGGGTCATGCTGGGCTGGCCGGAGGATGTCGAGCGCAATCGCTCGCTGGTTGACCCGGCGCTGGACATCAGCTTGCGTGCGCGCTACCGCCCCTGCCGCCGCCTGTTCGCTTGGTTCACCCGGCTGAACTTCAAGGTCGCGTCCGATCCGGCATACAAGGGCTGCGAGCGCTGGCTCGCGGCGTTGGAAGCGGTGCGTCCCGAGATCACAACCGGGCAGGTTCGCCTGGTGATCGGCACGCACGGCGATGATGTCGCGGCGTTCCGGGCCCTGATCACGCAGCGCGGTCTTGCGCCGTTCGTCGACTGGGTGCCGCACCTGCCCTATCCGCAGCTGCTGACTTGGCTCGCGCAGCCAAACCTGGTGCTGTTCGGTAAGTTCGGCGAGCGGCTGGGCATGCCCGCCTCGATTGATCGCGATGCCTGGACGATGGGCACCGTGCTGGTCTCAACCGTGGATCGGGATTACGCCGAACGCATCTACGCGGCGCGGCCGCCCGTGCTGTCGGCGACCAGCGTGGCCGAGATCGCCGCGGCGTGCCGCGACGTCGTGGCGATGCCGGATGCGGCGTTCAGCACCATGCAACAGGAGTCGCTGCGCTTCGCGCAACAGGCCCTTGACTATCGCGCGATCCTGCCACGGCTGGTCTCCCTGCTGCAGCAATTGCGCAGCCGGCATGACGACTTGGCTGTCGTCCGCTAATGCTGGTGCTGTCGGTCGTCGGCGCGCGTCCACAGCTGGTGAAGGCCGGCCCGGTTTCGGCAGCGCTGCGCGACGCCGGCATCAGGGAACGGATGGTGCATACCGGTCAGCATTTCGACCATGGCATGAGTGGCGTATTCGAAATCGAGTTCGGCCTGGTGCCTGACGTGAACCTCGACATCCATGGCGGCACGCATGCGGAAATGACCGCGCGCATGCTGGTGGCGCTGGAAGCCGAGATGCTCGCCGCCCGCCCGCGCGTGGTGCTGGTGTACGGCGATACCAACTCCACACTCGCAGGCGCGCTGGCAGCGGCGAAACTGCACATCCCGGTGGCACACGTGGAAGCCGGCCTGCGCAGTTTCAACCGCCGCATGCCGGAGGAGATCAACCGCATCGTCACCGACAGCCTCTCCGACCTGTTGCTGGCACCCACGCCGGCAGCGGTCGCGCACCTGACGCGCGAGGGGCGCAGCGAGGGCGTTCACCATGTGGGCGATGTGATGTTCGATGCATCGCTTGCCGCCGCCGCCCGCGCCGAGACGGGCAGCGACGTGCTGCGCCGCCTGGCACTGGCGCCGCGGAGCTACGCGGTTGCGACGCTCCACCGCGCCGAGAACACCGATGATGCCGCCGCGCTGGCTGCCGCGCTGGCCGCGCTGAAGGCCGAAGCTGCCATCCGGAAGCTGGTCTGGCCGGTACACCCGCGCACGCGCCAGGCGATGGCGCGGTTCGGCCTGTCGGCGGATGGACTGACGCTGATCGAGCCCGTCGGCTATCTCGACATGACGCAGCTGGTGCGGAACGCCGCGCTGGTGCTGACCGACAGCGGTGGGCTGCAGAAGGAAGCCTATTTCCATCGCGTGCCCTGCATCACGCTGCGCTCGGAAACCGAGTGGATCGAGACCATCGAGGCGGGCTGGAACCGGCTGTGGACCGCGCCGGAATGGCGCACGCCGCGCCAGGACATCGCCGACTACGGCACCGGCCAGGCCGCCCAGCGCATCGTGGCCCTGCTGGCGCAAAGGTATGCCGGGTGCGCGTCGGCATCCGGACCGTCGGGGAGCAGTCGCGCGCTCCTTGCCGAAGTGCGCGCGGCCGGATGGCGGGTGTAGTGGGAGAGGGCGGCCGGTCGCGCTCAGAACCGCGCCGAGAAACTCAACGAGCCGAACTGGAAACTCTCGCCCTGGCCGTCGAACTCGGTGCTCCGGAAGACGTGGGTGTAGGTCAGCCGGCCCCAGGGGATGATCAGCGCCGCGCCCAGGGTGAAGTCGGCGACCGCGTTCTTCTTGTCCACGCTGCGGCTGTCGCGCCAGGTGTTGCCATCGAGGAAGATGTCCTGCGCCACGGCGCGCCCCTCGAAGCCGGCGAAGACATACCAGCCCCACTGGTCAGCCGGATAGAAATAGCCCGACCCGGCCAGCGCGGGGCGGATGCGCGGCGGGCCGAAATCGGCTGCCAGATTACTGCCAAGCCGCACCAGCATGCCGGCACTGGCGTACGTCTCCACGTTGCCAAGGCTGACGGTAACGCCGGGCACGATGCCATACTGAAGGCCACCGGGTTCGGCACGATTGAGGTTCCAATTGTACCGCCACAAGCGCGTCCACACCAGGTTCACGCCGGGTTCGTCCTTCAGCTGGTAATCCCAGCCCAGCGCGCGGTCGATGCCGAGGAAGTCGTGCACGTTGTTCTGCACCTGCTCGCCCAGCGCCGACGGCCCCACCACGCCCAATTGCAGCTCGACCGCGCCATAGGTGGTGACAGTGTAGGACGAGACGGTCAGGGCGCCATAAAGCCACCCGGCATAGGGCCGATCGCGCGGGTCGGGGTTGCGCAGGTCGGTATCCTCGGGCGTGAAGATCTGCTGGCCGAACGCGAGGCCCCAGCGCGGCGTTCCCCGCGGCAGCAGCAGCAATCCCAGGTCGGTCAGCCACCGGATCGCGCGCGGTGGCTCGTAGTCGGGCGAGCGCCACGAGAGTTGCCAGCCTGCGGTGTAGTAGCGGTCACTCCCGCCGAACAGGTCATTCTCGAGCTTGAACGAGAAGGTGCCCAGTCGGCGGGTAACCGGCGCCTCGGCGACCGCGTCGGGCCGGGGCACCTGCGCCTGCGCGGCCGGCACGGCAGCACTCATGGTCGCGGCAAGCAGGACGCAGGTCCGTTTCGTCATGCTTCCACCATGCCACAGGATCGGGGGTTCGGGGTCACTTGAAAAAGGCCGCATACAGCGTGTGGATCACCTCGATGCCGACCAGCACGACGATGGCGGCCTCCAGCCCGAGCGACCGGCGCGCCTCGATGAGGGAGAGCAGCGTCTCGGTCGCCTCGCCGATCAGGGTCAGTTTTCGGTCGAGCGCCGCGCTGCGCTCCCGCAGCTCGAACTCGTCGGCCAGCCGCGCGTGCAGGCGCTCGAGCTCCGGGTGGTCCCACAGCAGGTCGGGCTTGTCCTCGGCCTGCACCCTGGCCGTGGCGCGGCTGCGGGCAGAGAGTGCGGCACCGATCGAGCGCAGCAGCCGGCGCGAGGCTACCACCAGCCGGCCCCGGCTGCGCAGATTGACGATCACCGGTTCCAGCCAGTCGAGCGTCGCGGCGATCTCGCTTTCCTGCTGCGACAGCGCGGCACTTTTCGCCAGCGCATCGGCCACCAGCACCAGCCGCGGCAGCGACAGGTCGTGCAGGCGGATCACGCCCTGGGCGTCGATGCCGTCCTGCTCGGCGCCCGCCTCGATCCGCGCGGTCTCGTCCATGGGGGTGGCCAGCGGATTGGTCACGTGCGGCTTCAGCGCGTTGACCAGCGCGCTCTCGGTTGCCGGATCGGCGCCGAACACCACAACGGCGCCCCAGCGGAAGGCGAAGGCGAACACCCCCGCCGGGGTGGCCAGCGGCACGGGGTCGGTGATGTCGGCGCCCGAGCGGGCGAGCGAGCGGTGTTCCAGCCGCTCGCCCAGAAGCAGGGCGCGGGCGGCAAGGCGCACGGGCTCGCCGCTCATGGCACGGTTCCCAGCCTTGCGGCGCTTAGCATCGCGGCCCCCAGCACGACGGCCATCGCCAGCAGCAGCGTGCCGGCGACAGGCCAGTGGCGCATCCCCCGCTCCGCGTATTCGATGGGGGCGGATAGCCGCGCCAGCGAGCCGGCCGCCCGCTCGCCCAGGCCCACGATGTCGCCTTCCGGCACGCGCGGCAGGGGCACGCGCGAAATCACGAACGACAGCGCCACGCCGATCGCGACGGGCCACAGGGCCGCCAACAGCGACGACGGCGCAAGCGCATCGCCAAGGGAAGGCCGGCCCGCCACGATCACCAGCAGCCACGGCACGATGATGCTCGCCGCAGCCATCGCCAGCCACGGCAGCACAAGACCACGATCGGTCGAAGCCGCGGCCCCGCCGACGGCAAGGCCCGGCAGCCGCCGGCAGTAATGCAGCATCAGCACCGTGCTGCCGATCGCGGAGACGATGGAAAGCATGCCCGGCAGGCCGTAGCCGAGCTGGTCCTTCACCGCCAGCTTCGCGATGAAGCCGCCGGTCGGGGGCAGGCCACCGAACCCCAGCGACAGGATCACCGCCGGCACCAGCACGGCGCGGATGGCGCGGGCACCACTCGCCTGCGCCACGCCCACCGCCAGGAACAGCGCGCCCTTGGCCAGCACGTGGTGCGTGGCGTAGCTGGCTGCCGCCCACCGCGTTGACGGATCGGCCGCCGCCAGCCCAAGCCCCAGGGCCGCGCACACCACGCCCATCTGGCTGACGCTGGAATAGGCCAGCACCGCCTTGGGGTTCGCCTGAGTGATGCCGACCAGCACGCCGTAGAACGCCGTGGCGAAGCCGACGACGCCGAGCGCCGTGCCCCAGTCCGGCGCGCCGGCCTCGAACGGCAGGAAGCGGATCAGGCCGATCACGCCGGCCTTGATCACCGTGCCGCTCAGCACGGCCGAGGCCGGCATGGGAGCGGCAGGGTGCGCCAGCGGCAGCCACACATGCAGCGGCACCTGCCCGGCCTTCAGGCCGAAGCCCAGCAGCAGCAGCCCCAGCACCAGCCCTCGGCGTGGCGAACCTTCCAGCGCCGCGACGGCATCAGTGATGGCAAGGCTCTCGCCCGGGATGGCATTGGCCATCAGCGCGAAGCCGAGCAGCAGGCAGACCTCGCCGAAAATCTTCAGCGACAGGGTGATGCCACCGGCCCGCCAGGCGCGCGCCGTGCCGTCGTGGATGATCAGGCCATAGGCGGGAATGCTGACCAGCGCGAAGGCCAGGTAGAAGGTGAGCAGGTCGGCGACCAGGAAGCAGCCAAGGCTGCCGATCAGCGTCAGCAGCCAGCAGGCGGCGAAGCGCACCGCGTGGCGATCGCCGCGCAGATAGCGCGCGGCATAGGCGCCGGCGGCACTCCACAACAGCGCCGCCGCGCCCAGCAGCAGCCCGCCCGTGTCATCAAGCCCGATGCTGAGCCGAAGGCCATAGGCGTCGAACACCAAGGGCGCGGCGCCGCGCGCCAGCAACGCGGCCAGCAATCCCGGCAGCGGGGCGAACAGGAGCAGATCCAGCGCACGCGCGCGAACCGCCGGCGACAGCAGCGCGGCCAGCAGGCCGGCAGGAAACAGCAGCGTCGCGGCCAGCAGGAAACTCATGCGCCACCCGGCCCAAGCCGGCCGATCTGCAGCAGGCCGAACGCAGCGAGCGGGAGGAGCCCCAGCACGAACGAGATCACGGCAAGCCCAAGCGCCGCGTTCTCGCGACCCGCCGGCATTGCCGGGCGTGCAGCAGCATCGGGCGGTGGCTCGCTCAGCGCGCTTTGCAGCACGCGGTACACGTAGCTGCCGGTCAGCAGTCCGCCGACCAGGATGACCAGCGACCACCACCACTGGCCGGTGGCGATCGCGGTCTGCAGCAGCAGCCACTTGGCGGTGAATCCACCGCTGGGCGGCAGGCCCATCAGCGTCATGCCGCCCAGGGCAAAGGCGATCACGCTGCGCGGCGCGGTGCGCGCCATGCCGGCCAGTCCGTCGATCCGGTCATGGCCCATCGCCTCGGCCAGCAGCCCGACCGACAGGAACATCGCCGCCTTGGCCAGCGCATGGGAGATCGCCTGCAGCATGCCGCCGGTCCAGGCGCTGGCGGCCGGATCGGCGGTCACCAGCGGGAACATCAGGAACAGGTAGCCGATCTGCGCAACGGTGGAATACGCCACCAGCATCTTCAGCCGCGTCTGCGCCAGCGCCAGCACGCTGCCGATCACGATCGCGGCCGCGCCCAGCAGCGCCAGCAGCTGCGCGCCCTGCACGAACGCAACATCGGCCAGTGCCCCGAACCACAGGCGCAGCAGCAGGAAGAAGGCGGCCTTGACCACCACCGCGGAAAGCAGTGCGCTGGCCGCCGGCGGCGCACCTGCATGCGCCGGCGGCAGCCACAGATGCAGCGGCAGCAGCGCGGTCTTGCCCAACAGGCCGACCGTCATCAGCGCGGCGGCGACGATGGTCGGCGCATCGGCGCGGCTCAGCATCGACAGCAGCGCGACATCCAGCGTGCCATAGGTGCCGTACAGCAGCGCGCAGCCCAGCAGGTACAGCACCGATCCCAGCAGCGCGAACAGCAGATAGCGCAGCTCGGCGGTGAACTGCGATGGCCGTCCATCCAGGCAGGCCAGCGCCAGCGCGGCAAAAGCCAGCATCTCCAGGGCCACGAACAGGTTGAACAGGTCGCCGCCGATGAAGGCCGCAACCAGCGCCCCCCACAGCGCCAGCAGCAGCGTCCAGAACGCCAGCGGCGCGCGCTGTTCGGCCGTGCCAGGGGGCGTCACATAAACATCGCGCGCATAAACCCCGACACCGCACAGCACCAGGGCGGCGGTCACCAGCATCGCCGCCGAGATGCCATCGGCGCGCAGCGCGATGCCAAGCGGCGGCGCCCAGCCGCCCACGAGGTACACCAGCGGCGACTGCGTGCGGACCACCATCGTGCAGATCGCCAGCGCCAGCGCCAGCCCGGCCGGCAGCAAGGACAGCGCGACCACGCGCGCATACCGTGCACCAAGCGGCAGCGCCACCAGCATGCCGGCCACCGGCAGCACCAGCGCCAGCGGCAGCAGCACGCCACCCGGCGTGGTCTGCATCAGGAAGGCGTGTCCCTGTCCCGTTCGGCGTTGTCGCCGGCATAGGCCCCGTCGTCGGCCAGCGTCGCGGCACCCGTGGTCTGGAACAGCCGCACCACCAGCATGACCGCGATGGCGGTGGCGGCGAAGGCCACGACGACGCCGGTGATGACCAGCGCCTGCGGCACCGGGTCGGCGCCATATCCGGTGGCGGCGCCGCGCCGCCCGACCACGCCGAACAGCAGGAAGGTGCCGGCACCGATCAGGTTGAACGCCAATACCTTGCGCAAGGGTGCCGGGTTCACCACCACGCCGAACAGGCCAAGGCCGATCAGCGCGGCGGCGGCCAGCCCGAACAGCCGCGAGGGCGCAATCACCTCCTCCATGTCACGCCGCGCGTTCCGGCGGGCCGGCGACCAGCAGCGCGATGATCGCCGCGCACGAAACCGTCATCGCTGCCTCGATGAGCTTGATCAGCGGCTTGGCGAGGCCGGGCGGATAGGCCAGGAACCCTTCCGCGAACACCATGCCGGCAAGTCCCACGCCCAGGAACACCAGCGGCCCGGCGACCGCGACCGCGCGCAGCCAGGTGCGTGCCACCGGTGGCGGATTGATCAGGCCGGCGAGCCACAGGATGATCAGCCCGGTGGCAAGCACCGCGCCGCCCTGGAACTTGCCGCCCGGCGCGTCGGCACCGATCCAGGCCAGGTAGATGCCGACCACCAGCGCCACCGGTGCCAGCACCCGCGCCA
>Ga0224723_1002294_pt1 | contig 10711 bp, 7 predicted proteins | sample Balambano_FR2_Me_FD_161647 | JGI IMG/M metagenome (GOLD analysis project Ga0224723, IMG submission 161647) | Freshwater sediment microbial communities from Lake Towuti, South Sulawesi, Indonesia - Balambano_FR2_MetaG | ecosystem: Environmental > Aquatic > Freshwater > Lake > Sediment | place...
GACAGGTATATGGTATCTTTTTCGACAACTCGCACAAAACACATTTCAATTTTGGCGCCTCCAACAATCGCTTCGCCAGCTTTTCGGCCGATGCCGGAGAAATGAACTACTACCTCATCAGCGGCCAAACCGTGGCTGACATTATTGAGCATTACACTTTTCTGACAGGCCGCATGGAAATGCCTCCGCTGTGGAGCATCGGCTACCAGCAATGCCGCTACAGTTACTATCCGGATAAGGAGGTGTACGCGCTGGCCCGTACCTTTCGCGAAAAAGACATCCCTGCCGATGTCATTGTGCTCGACATCCACTACATGGAGAAGTACAAAATTTTTACCTGGGACGGCAAAAACTTTCCTGATCCGAAAGCACTGATCGACCACCTGAAGAACGAGGGCTTTCAGGTAGTGGTGATTTGCGACCCCGGCATCAAAGCAGAAGCCGGCTACCACACCTACGACTCGGGTATGCAGCACGATGCTTTTCTGAAGTACCCCGATGGCTCGCCCTACACCGGTCAGGTGTGGCCCGGGTGGTGCCACTTCCCCGATTTTACCAAAGCGGCAGCGCGTAGCTGGTGGCACGACCAACTGAAGTTGTATACCGATGCCGGCATTGAGGGCTTTTGGAACGACATGAACGAAATTGCCACCTGGGGAAACGCACTGCCCGAAAACATTGTATTTGATTTTGAAGGCGAGCTGGCCACCACGCGCAGAGGGCGCAACGTGTATGGGTTGCTGATGTCGCGTGCCTCGGCCGAGGGAGCCGCGAGGTGGATGAACGGCAGGCGACCCTTTACCCTTACGCGAGCTGCCTACGCAGGTATACAGCGCTATGCAGCCGTATGGACGGGCGACAATGTTTCGTACGATGAGCACATGTTATTGGGTGTGCGGCTGGTAAACAGCCTTGGCCTTACGGGTATTGCTTTTGCAGGCTATGATGCCGGTGGCTTTGTGGGCGATTGCAACCCGAAGCTTTTTGCCCGGTGGATCTCCATCGCTGCCCTCTCGCCCTTCTTTCGCGCACATACCATGATTAACACGCGCGACTCGGAGCCGTGGTCGTACGGTGAAGAAGTGGAGCAAATTGCCCGCAACTTTATCAAGCTGCGTTATCAACTCATGCCCTACCTGTATTCGCTTTTTTATGAAGCCTCCGTTAACGGTATGCCGGTGCAGCGAAGCCTGGCGCTGAACTATACATTCGACAGCCGCGTGTATGATGGGCAATACTACAACCAGTATCTGCTGGGTGCTTACATACTGGTGGCCCCGGTAGAAAGTACGAAAACAATACTGAAAGTGCTTTTGCCGCCCGGAATCTGGTACTCAGTTTACACGGGTGAGCAGCATGTGGGTGACCGCGAGATTTTTATGGAGTGCCCTATTCACCGGTTGCCGGTGTTCATCAAAGAAGGTGCCTTGCTGCCCACCCGTAAGGCCGGCATTAATACCGCTTCAGAACGCGAAACACTGATTTTGCACGTGTATTACAGCGAAGGCGCCTCTTCTTTCCTTTTCTATGAAGACGATGGCGAAACGTATCAATACCGCGAGGGCAGTCACGCCCTGCGCATGCTGACTCTTAATGGCGCACAACGACAGATACGGGTGGCCGGCCAGCAAGGCAACTATCCATCGCCTATCCATACCCTTGACGTGGTGTTGCACGGCTTTCCGCAAATTTATGAGGTACAGTGCAACGGGCTTGGGGTGTCGGTACATGCACAGAGCCACTCGTTCTTTACCCCGCTGGAAAAGTACGACCCTATTCACGACCCGGAATGGATGGGCGTGGAGCAGGTGCAGCGATTCTCTGTCAACTACACCAGTCATGAGGTTACTATTGGCTGGTAATGTTTCGTGTCACGCCATTTGCTGGTTTACCTGTCGGAATCCAATTTAAATTTACCTTCACCTGCATGACGAGTTTTAAACCACCGCTTCGCTTCTGGCAAATCTGGAACATGAGTTTCGGATTTTTAGGTATCCAGTTTGGGTTCGCCTTACAAAACGCGAACACCAGCCGCATTGTTTCTACCCTGGGTGCCAACCCCGATGAGCTGCCTATTCTCTGGCTGGCCGCACCCGTTACCGGCCTGCTGGTGCAGCCCATTATCGGGTTCTACAGCGACCGCACCTGGCACCCGGTTTGGGGCAGACGCAGGCCGTATTTTGCAGTGGGTGCACTGCTCGCTTCGCTGGCGCTATGCCTGATGCCCAACTCATCGGCTTTGTGGATGGCGGCCGGGGTGCTGTGGATTATGGATGCCTCCATCAACATCAGCATGGAACCTTTCCGCGCATTTGTGGGCGATATGCTGCCGCCCAGCCAACGCACCACCGGCTTTGCCATGCAGAGCTTTTTTATCGGAGTAGGCGCTATTATTGCTTCGGCACTGCCGTGGATGTTTTCTAACTGGTTTCACGTTTCAAGTGAGGCAGCACCGGGCGTTATACCCGATACCGTGAAGTATTCCTTCTACCTGGGTGCGTTCATGCTCTTCGTTACCGTGATGTGGACGGTGCTGAGCACAAAAGAATACCCACCAGAGGCATCGGCTGAAAAGAAAATGAAAGACCGCACCCTGCGAAAAATCGAAGATGAAACTTACCATCAGCAGCGCTTTTTTTACCTCGGCACTTCATTAACCAGCATCGGTATCTTGTTCTGCGTTGCGCTTTACTTCCTACAAATGGAAAAAGAGTTGTATGTACTGGGTGCGGGTGGAGTGTTGTTTGGCATTACACACCTCATTGCCGCCAGGTACATCAAACAAGGCCGATCGTACCTGGGCCTGGTGCATATCGTAACCGACTTTCACGCTATGCCGAAAACAATGATACAACTGGCGTACGTGCAGTTCTTTTCGTGGTTTGCGCTTTTCGCGATGTGGATTTATACCACGGATGCCGTTACGAGCCACATCTTCCACACGTCCGATACATCATCGGCAGCCTACAATCAGGGGGCTGATTTGGTGGGTATTTTATTTAGCGGCTACAATGGCGTGGCGGCACTGGCAGCGTTGTTACTGCCCATCATCGCGAAGTATTCCAGCAGGCGCGCAACGCACTTTTTGGCGCTCTCGGCCGGGGGCGCAGGGCTGGCCTCGTTTTACTTTGTCTCCAACCCGGCCTGGCTCTGGCTGTCGATGGTGGGTGTGGGCATTGCCTGGGCCAGTATTCTGTCCATCCCTTACGCCATGCTTTCGGGCTCGCTGCCGGCCGAAAAAATGGGCTACTACATGGGCGTCTTTAATTTTTTCATCGTGATTCCGCAGATCGTGGCGGCAACACTGCTGGGCCTGCTGCTGCGCCACCTGTTTGACGGGCAATCAATCTTCATTATGGTAACAGGCGGTGTATCGATGTTTATTGCCGGCATTTTCAGCATGCGCGTGCGCGATGTGGAAGAGATAACGGTACGATGAAACGGCCATGCGGTGCCTCGTTGAAGTTCAGGCATCGAATTTGTTTCTTTGTGATCAAACACCACGCTATGCGCCCCGGGTTGGCTGCCATTGTATCTTTTTTGGGTTTACTCTGGGCCTGTAGCTCGGGCAAAATCGCGCTCAAGCAGGGCGACTACTACGAGGCCGTGCTCTCCTCCGTAAGCCGGCTGCGCCAAAACCCTGACCATAAAAAATCGCGCGAGGTGCTTTCGCTCAGCTATCGCATGGCGGTTGACTACCTGGAAACTTCGGCCCAAAATCAAATCGCTTCCGGAGCGCCATTCCGCTTCCGGTCGGCCGTGCAGAACTACGAGCGGATCAACACCTTATACGAAGAGATTATGAAATCGCCCGGTGCCCTGACGGTAATTCCAAAACCGGAATCTCGCTTTAAAGAACTGGCTGACGTAAAAAATAAAGCCGCGGAAGAAAGTTATGAGGCCGGCCTGCAAGCCATGATGAAAAATACCCGGCCCGATGCGAAGGAGGCCTACTTCCTGTTTTCGGATGCCAACCGCTACTCACCGGGCTACCGAGAGGCTATCGAGATGATACAACAAGCGGAATACAACGCTACCCTGCGGGTGTCGTTTGAAGAAACCAATGTGTCGCGCGAGAATTTCTCGGTGCAGCCGGCCGTGCTGCGGGTGCAGCGGCAGTTTCTGAAGTTTTATACCCTGCAGGAAGCAGCGGGCCACAAAGACCCAATGGAACAGCACATCAAACTGATATACCGGGGTTGTGAAACGCCCGCCAGGCCCACGCAAACCGCCAGCAGCGAGGAGGTAGAGCGCCAGGTAAAGGTGGGTGAGAAGGAAGTAAACGGCAAAAAGGAAGATGTGATGGAGACGGTAAAAGCCAAAGTGACTATTTACACCTTATCCATCAGCTCGCGGTGCACCTGCTTCACCCAGATAAACGACCTGGTCAGGGGCAGTATGCTGATGAATGACGACATTAATGGCTTTGGCAATAACACCGTGCGCTGGGCCACTTTTGAAGGCGATGTTCGTGCCCTCTCGAAAGATCAGCGCCAACTAACCCAGGTAAAAAACCGCAGCGTATCGGCCGACCAAACCGAACAGGAAGCCCGGCAGGAGCTTTTGCGCAACATCAATGCTGGGCTGCGAAATTTTTACCAGCGGTATTAAAAACTGCTGAGGACACGCTTCTGAAATTTGTACAAAAGCCGACAAACGGCCTCTGCATCCAAACCTTTCGGTTGTTTCGTAGGTTATTATACCCACAACTTGAGCTATGCAACTTTACCCACGTATGAAATGTGTTACCCTAACCATCGCGCTATTGCTTTTGGTAACCTCCGTTGCAACGGCCCAAAAAACTGCTATGACAACTGAAGCAAAACAACAAGCCACGTTTGGTGCGGGCTGCTTTTGGTGCACCGAAGCCGTATTTTTAAATGTGAAAGGCGTAACCAAAGTAGTATCGGGCTACAGCGGGGGCCACGTAAAAAACCCTACCTACCGCGAAGTGTGCGCAGAGACCACCGGCCATGCTGAGGTGACACAAATTACCTTCGACCCGCAAGTGGTGAGCTTTGAAGACCTGTTAGAAATTTTTTGGAACACGCACGACCCCACCACCCTTAACCGGCAGGGGGCAGATGAGGGCACCCAATACCGGTCGGTAGTTTTTTACCACAACGAAGAACAGAAAAAAATAGCCGAAGCCTACAAAAAGCAGCTGGCAGCTTCGGGCGTATTCAAGGGGCCTATCGTTACGGAAATTTCACCGCTCATCAACTTTTTTCCAGCTGAAGACTACCACCAGAACTATTATGCCCTAAACCCCAATCAGGGATATTGCCAGTTTGTAGTGCGGCCGAAGGTGGAGAAATTTAAGAAACAGTTTGCCTCAAAGCTCAAATGAGTGCGTGAACAGGCGATTGGCCGTTGATAAAAAGAGCGATAAAAAAAATTCCATCCCTGTAACATCCTTGCGCTTCGTGCGTTTTATCGAACAAGAGTAGAGCAATCTTCTCATAGGTTTAGGTTTAGGTAACAAAAAACCCCTCAGTCGGAGGGGTTTTTTGCGTTTATACCAAGCGGTGTCAGCCATTCTTGAGGGAGGTGATGTCATGGGCAAATTTCATGATCTTAACCAGTTCACCTGCTTTATTTCTGACAGGTGAATAAGAGCCCCTGATCCAAACAATTTGTCCACGCTTGGTAATTCGCCTGAAGTCACCCTTCACGGACCGCCCCGAAGACAAGTCTTTCCAGAATTGCCTGTACGCGTCAGAGTTTCGATCGTCTTTAGTTACAAACAAACGGTGATGCTCGCCTTGTATTTCGCTCAGTGAATATCCCATTAAGTCAAGAAACACCTGATTTGCTTTTAAGATATGCCCTTCGGTGTCAAACTCTACCACGGCCAGCGATTCATTCAATGCACGCATGGTGCTCTCCGTTTCCGACTGCCCGCGCTGCATCTCTTCCTGCGTGGCCTGCAGTTCTTCCATGTTTTGCCGCATCTCTTCTTCCTGCGCCCGCATTTGCTCCGTCATCTGCTGCGACTCTTCCAACAATCGCTGCGTACGGGCGTTGATTTTCACCGAAGAAATCGTGGAGGCAATGCTCTCCGCAATTTTCTGCACAAAGTCGATTTCAAATTCTTTCAACGTGTTGAACGAGGCCAACTCCACCACCCCGAAAATCTGGTCGTTTACTTTTAACGGCACAATCAGAATACAATTCGGGTTGGCATCGCCAAGACCCGAGGTAATACGAATGTAATTTTGGGGAACATCGGTGAGGTAGATCACGTCCATCTCCTGCCAGCACTGGCCGGCCAGCCCCTCACCTCTGTGTATTTTCTGGTTGAGGTATTTTTTCTTGTCCCAGGCGTAACAGGCCGTCATGGACATGGTTGGCTCTTCAGCCTCGGTTGTGTCGTCAATAATGTACAAAGCACCCTGGTTGGCTTTGAGGTACTTTACCAGGTTGCTGATGATTTCATCCGACAGTTTTTGCACATCGTTGGTATTGCTGCGCAAAATTTCGCCAAACTTGGCCATCCCCTCGGTAGCCCAGTTACGGGTTTTGTCTTCTTCGGCCACGCGGGCCAGGTTTTGCCGCATGTTTAACAGGGCATTGCCGAGCACATCATGTTCGCTAAGCGGCTGGAACTCCGAGTCGTACTTGCCGTTTCCTATGTTTTCGGCAAAAGTGGTGGTGCCCTTCAGGCCTGTTACCAGGTTTTCCATCGCTACGGCCATCTCGCCAATTTCATCGTTGCTGAACTTGCGCCCTTTGTCTTCTACCAACTCGCCCCTGCCTAACTTCACCACTACATCTTTAATGTAGCTAATGGGGCTGGTAATGGAGCGCACGATCAAAAACGAAATGGCAAAGCCCAGCACCACAATAACGCCACCAAGCACCAGGGTGTAGTAATAGAGTTCGCTGGTCGATTTGATGATTTCCTGGTCAGCTTTCTCTGTTATGCTGGTCTGTGTGGCTGCAATTTGATTGAGGCGCTTGATAAGGTCGGCCGATTGCGGGATGATCTGACTTTCGATGGCGTCTTCGCCCAACAGTTTGGTCAGCGGGTCTTCGTAGTTTTCGAATGTGACGAGTTTACTCATCACGTTCTCATCGGCTGTAGCCATCATGGATTCAAACTTCAAAAACACGGTATCCATTCTTACCCGTTGGCTGTCGCTCCAGTTAGGCATCAGTTTGCCGATGCGCTCTTTCAGGGCGGGGTAGTCAAAGTCTTTAATCTGCTTTAACTCGGCCTTATCGTCCGTATTGGTTTGCAGGTACACCCAGTTGGTGATGAGCATTTTTGAGCGCGTTACCATCAAAATGAACTCGTTCACCGCTTCTTTGGAGGGACGGGCATTTTCAGACGAGAACTTGGTGGAGTTGTCGATCACACTCCCTTTCCAAAAAATAACCGCAACCACAATAACGGCCAACAAAATGAGCGATAAAAAGCCGAAGAAAATCTTGGTGCCGATGGTGAGGCGAAACTTGCGCTTCAAAACATTATTGTTCATGCGTTTGGGTTTCTAAGGGTTTATATCACGGTGCCGAACCGCATCAGCTCGGACGATGCTTTCAAGCGCTGTTTAGTCATAGCCGCCTGGTTGATCTCGAAGGCTAACTTACCATCTTTTTCCACAAAATTGATACAACTGCCCTTAGCACCCAAACCCACCTGCTCGGTAACCACAAGCGTAGCGTTGCTTCCGACCTTACCCAGCACATCGCCCAGTGCGGCCGACTTCTCAACCGGCACAAATAAAATGTTGCACTTCCTAATCTCGGCCGCAGAGGTAATACGCGACACTTTGATGGCGCGCGAACCCACCTTTTTGGTTTCGGCCATTTTGGTTAACTCGTTGTATATACCCGACTCGCCCAGCACCAGTATCTCAAAGTCGCCTGTGCTCTCTTCTGGCGGCCATTGCACATATCGCGTAAAGCTGTAAATAAAAACACTGTGCAACTGATAACTCTGCGACCGCGCACTCGTTACTACTGCTACCCAAAACACTGCAAAAAGCAAACATTTTCTTGTCATCTCAATCCCTGATTTACTGGTTTACCTGTTCTGGGCTTTAAACCGCCCAAATTTAGAATGTATTATGAATTAAAAAGCGTTTACCACGACAGTTTTTGGGCTGCGGATGCTGTAAACTTGACGCGTAAAAAAGAGCATTTTTGTCGCGTTAGTTTACCGAAATCCAAACCCTGAAAAAAGTTGTTAGAGAATTTGAACCTAAAAGCAAACACTATGCAAAAAACGATTCTGGTTCTGGCACTGGTTACCTTCAGCGCCCTCCCCGGATTGGCCCAAAAAATTGATAATCAGCTTGTTCGGGTTGATTACAGGAAGAAAACAGACGCCCAGTGGCGCAAAGAACTCACCCCTTTGCAATTTCATGTTCTTCGCGAAAAAGGTACCGAAAGAGCTTTTACCGGCCCATACTGGGACAACCACGAAGAGGGCGTTTATTATTGTGCAGGCTGCCGCCAGCCACTGTTTTCGTCTGCCACCAAGTTCGAGTCGGGCACGGGTTGGCCCAGTTTTTTCCAGCCTATAAGCAAAGAAGCAGTGGCCGTTGGCACCGACAACAGCCACGGCATGGTGCGCGATGAGGTAACGTGTAGCCGCTGTGGCGGCCATTTGGGGCACGTCTTCCCTGATGGACCCCGACCTACCGGCCTGCGCTACTGCATGAACTCAGCCGCACTCACCTTCGAGAAGAAAGCCGGTGATAAAAAATAACAGTAGCTATTGTTTTTATCACCGTCTGCAAAGCCTGATACAGGCCGAAGGCAGGTATTTGCGCGAAGCGTAGTGCAAAAGCCAGATTAGTTACCTTCGCAAAATTTTTGGTATGACCTACGATGTGGTGATCATCGGTGGCGGCATAGTAGGCCTGGCCACTGCCTACCAACTCAAAAAGATTAAGCCAGACTTGCAATTGCTGTTGCTGGAAAAAGAGCCAGCTCTGGCAAAACACCAAACCGGCAACAACAGCGGGGTAATGCACTCGGGCATTTACTATAAGCCGGGCAGCCTGAAAGCCACCAATTGCATACGCGGCTATCATCAACTCGTGGCCTTTTGCCAGTTACACAATGTGCCCTTCGATCTGTGCGGAAAAATTATTGTAGCCACCGATGCCAGCGAGTTGCCCGCCTTGAAAAACATTGCCGACCGCGGTGTACAAAATGGCTTGAGCGGACTGAAAAATCTCCGGCAGGAAGAACTGAAATCGTATGAGCCCCACGTAGCCGGCATAGCCGGAATTTTCGTGCCGCAAACGGGCATCGTGGATTATACGCAAGTAGCACAAAAATATGGCGAGCAGATAAAAAACATGGGTGGTGACATTAAGTTAGCAACCAGGGTCACCCACCTGCGCGCCACGCCCAACGGTATGCAGGTAGAAACAACCCAAGGCGACTGGAGCGCCCGTCTCGTCATCAACTGTGCAGGCCTTTACTCCGATGTGGTAGCACGCTTCACCACCCCTCAACTACCGGTGAAAATCATTCCCTTTCGGGGAGAATACTACCAACTCAAAAAAGAGAAGGAGCACCTTGTCAAAAATTTAATCTACCCCGTGCCAGACCCTAATTTTCCATTTCTGGGTGTGCACTTTACCCGTATGGCAAGAGGTGGCGTTGAAGCGGGGCCTAATGCCGTGCTGGCTTTTAAAAGGGAAGGTTACTCCAAATCAGCCATCCACGCGGGCGAACTGTGGGAAACGCTTACATGGCCCGGCTTTCAGAAAGTGGCACGAAAATACTGGCGAACAGGCCTGGGGGAAATGTACCGCTCGTTTTCGAAGGTTGCCTTTACCAAAGCGCTGCAAAAACTGATTCCTGAAATTACTGAACGCGACCTTGCCCCCGGTGGCGCGGGTGTGCGCGCGCAGGCGTGCGACCGTGATGGAGGCCTGGTGGATGATTTTCTGATCTTAGAGGAGAAAAGCATCATCAACGTGTGCAATGCGCCCTCGCCTGCGGCCACCTCATCGCTGGCGATAGGCGAAACCGTAAGCAACCTCGCGCTAAAGCGTTTTGTATGAAGCGATCACTTACGACCGAAGAAAAACTGCGCTACAGCCGCCACCTGGTGTTGCCGCAGTTTGGCGAACAGGCACAATTGCGCATCAAAAACGCCCGGGTGCTCGTGGTGGGCGCGGGAGGCCTGGGTTGCCCCGCGTTACTCTACCTGGCCGCAGCCGGCACAGGCAGGCTCGGCATAGTAGATGATGACGTGGTGAATATCTCTAACCTACAGCGACAGGTTTTGTACCACACTGACGATGTTGGCCACAGCAAAGCGCTGCGCGCGAAGCAACGGCTGGAGTCGTTAAACCCCCACGTGGAAATAGTAGCCATCGAAGAAAAAATCAATGCCTCCAATGCATTGCCGATACTTTCCACGTACGACATAGTGATGGATGCTACCGACAATTACGCAGCGCGTTACTTACTATGCGATGCCTGCGCGCTTGCCAACAAGGTGCTCATCTCGGGAGCAGTGTTTCGGTACGAAGGGCGCGTGGCTGCTTTTGATAGCAGCAGCGGACCGGTGTACCGCGACTTGCACCCTGAGCCACCAACGGCCGACCTCAACTGCGAGCAGGCTGGTGTGCTGGGCGTGGTGACGGGAGCAATGGGATCTCTCATGGCCAACGAGTGCATCAAAATTTTAGCGGACATAGGTGAGAGCTTGATCGGCAAACTATTGATCTATGATTTC
>Ga0224723_1002295_pt1 | contig 10705 bp, 10 predicted proteins | sample Balambano_FR2_Me_FD_161647 | JGI IMG/M metagenome (GOLD analysis project Ga0224723, IMG submission 161647) | Freshwater sediment microbial communities from Lake Towuti, South Sulawesi, Indonesia - Balambano_FR2_MetaG | ecosystem: Environmental > Aquatic > Freshwater > Lake > Sediment | place...
AAAGGCCCGGTGTTTTTCATTCAACAACGCAACGGTGAGGGCAACAAGCCCTTTGGATGCATCAAATTTCGCACGATGGTAGTCAACGATGAGGCAGACTCCAAGCAAGCCACTAAAAATGATCCGCGCATCACCAAACTGGGCGCTTTTTTAAGAAAGAGCAGCATCGATGAACTACCGCAGTTTTTAAATGTGCTGAAAGGTGACATGTCCCTGATCGGGCCACGACCCCACCCGATCAAACTCAATGAAAAGTTTGCACCGCAGATCGCCAACATTATGTCGCGCCATTACGTAAAACCCGGCATCACCGGCCTTGCCCAATGCATGGGTTATCGCGGAGAAACGCAAACCCTGGCTGACATGGAAAATCGTGTGCGCCTGGATCGCTACTATATCGAAAACTGGTCGTTCTGGCTCGATATCAAGATTGTCTTTCTCACGGTAATCAGTTTAATTCGGGGCAGTGATAAAGCATTTTAATGGCTTCTTCCCTCAATTGGTATCTGTTGGTTGCCTTCGGCTTCACCTCATTTACCATTGCCATGCTGGCTTTCCCGGTGCTGATCAAACTGCTTACGCAGTGGAAGTTGTTCGATAACCCCTCTCGTCACAAAATACATCAGCACTTCACACCCTCTATGGGCGGTATCTGCATCCTGTTGGGCGTAGGTTTTACGTTAGCTGTTTCATTGCCGCTGCGCGAGTGGATAACGATGAAGTTTTTTTTTGTGGGCCTGGCTGCCATCTTCATCACCGGCTTGCGCGATGACATACTCACCCTGAGTCCGCGGCAGAAGTTGTTGGGTCAGTTGCTGCCCATTGTGTTGGTGGTGGTGTTCGGAAAGGTTACGCTTTCCTCATTCTACGAACTCGGGGCAGCGGTTTTCCCGGTTTGGCTGAGTATCATCATCACGATTTTTACCATCGTCATTTTGACGAATGCCTACAACCTCATCGATGGGCTTGATGGCCTGGCAGGCACCGTGGGGGCTATCGCTTTGCTGTTTTATGGCGTGTGGTTTTATCATGCGGGTTCGCCCTACCTGGCTATCGTTGCCATCACGTTCCTGGGTGCTATACTGGCATTTCTGGTATTCAATTGGCAGCCATCACGCATTTTCATGGGCGACACCGGGGCCTTGTCGATAGGATTTACGTTATCATTTCTTACGGTGTGCTTTATCAACCAGAATTTTCAGCTTGAAGACGCGGGATGGCTGCATTTCACAAGTTCTATTTCCACCGCTGTTTGTGTTATGATCATCCCCGTGTTCGACACCCTGCGGGTGATTATCCTGCGTTTATCTCGCTGGCAGTCGCCTTTCAAGGCCGACCGTAATCATTTGCATCATCAGTTGCTGCTCATAGGCTTAAGCCATGCCGGGGCCGTTATGGTTTTGGCGGGCGTTAACCTGTTTTTTATTGTCTTGGCGTTTGTTTTACGAAACCAGCCCGATCTGGTAATTTTACCCCTGGTGGGGTTGCTCTGCTTGCTGCTCCACTTTTTTCTACATATAACCCACCGCACGAAAAATCGTTATGCATCAGCAAATCACCCATCTGCGCCAAGAGATTGACGAGGCCACACTCAACACGTCTGAGCAGGTTGAATCGTTTCGAATAAAATACCTCTCGCGCAAAGGCGCTGTAACCGAGTTGTTCGAGGCATTTAAGTCTGCTACTGCCGAAGAAAAAAAGACCTTAGGTAAAAGCTTGAACGAACTGAAACAGCTTGCCGAAACCAAATTCAAAAAGGCGCAAGAACATGTAGCGAACACAGGTACTGCTATACCCGACCACATGGACCTAACCCTGCCGGTGGTTCCGCACACATTGGGTAACATGCATCCGCTCACGCTTACACGGTTGCGTATTGTTGAAATTTTTGAAAGGCTGGGATTTAATGTGGCCGAAGGCCCCGAGATTGAAGATGACTGGCACAACTTCACCGCCCTGAACTTCCCTGAGAATCATCCGGCCCGCGAAATGCAAGACACCTTTTTCATTGAAAGGAACCCGGACGTGCTGTTGCGAACACACACATCGAATGTGCAGGTGCGGCTCATGAAGTCGCAGCCCCCTCCTATCCGCAGCATTATGCCCGGCCGCGTGTATCGCAACGAAGCCATCTCGGCACGTGCACACTGCTTCTTTCATCAGGTTGAGGGTTTATATGTTGATAAGAACGTGAGTTTTGCTGACTTGAAACAGACGTTATACCATTTCGTGAGAGAGCTTTTCGGTAAAGACACAAAGATACGGTTTCGACCTTCGTACTTTCCGTTTACTGAGCCGAGTGCCGAGATTGATATTTCGTGTTTCATCTGCAAAGGCAAAGGCTGTAATGTGTGCAAGTACACCGGGTGGGTGGAGATAGCAGGCTCCGGCATGGTTCACCCCAACGTGCTTCGCAACTGCGGCATCGATCCGGAAGCCTACACCGGCTTTGCTTTTGGCATGGGCATTGAACGTATTACCATGCTGCGTTATGGCATAAACGACCTGCGATTGTTTTCGGAGAATGATGTGCGATTTCTGCGGCAGTTTAATGTGGTGATATAAATGGAGGCTAAGATAGACACAGTAGCAGTTGTAGGTGCTGGCACAATGGGGCAAGGCATTGTACAGGTGTGTGCTGCGGCAGGCTTTTCTGTAAAGCTATTTGATGCTGATGCCAACGCGGCCTCGCGCGGCCTCGCCAACATTCGCGACAATGTGCTGACACTGGTAGCTAGAGGTAAACTCAGTTCTGCAAAAGCTGATGAATTGCTGGCGCGCGTATCCATACAGCATCGGCTTGCTGAAGTAAAGGCAGACCTTATTATTGAGGCAATTGTTGAGAACTTGGACGTGAAGCGCCAATTATTGAAAGACCTTGAAGCGAACAATACCGAGCATAGTATCCTCGCATCAAATACTTCATCCATCTCCGTTACCCAAATGGCTGCGGTATTACAACACCCTGAGCGCGTGGCCGGCCTTCATTTTTTTAACCCGGCCACGCTGATGCGACTGGTTGAAGTTATTGCCGGTGCCAAAACAAGCACGGCAACCATACAACGCTTATTGCGCTTTGTTGAACAAATTGGCAAGCAGGGCGTTGCCGCTGCTGATGCGCCCGGTTTTATCGTAAACCGCGTAGCGCGCCACTATTATGTAGAGTCGCTGAAACTTTTGGAAGAAGGCGTAGCTACGCATGCGCAAATTGATGCCTTGTTGCGAGGGTCGGGCTTTAAAATGGGCGCGTTCGAACTGATGGATCTCATTGGCCTGGACGTGAACTTTGCCGTAACAAGTTCGTTGTTCGAAGCGTTTCACTACGATCCTAAATTCAGACCAAGCAGAATACAACAGCAAAAAGTAGACGCGGGCTTCTTGGGTAGAAAAACTGGCAAGGGTTTTTATGAGTACCCCGATGCGAAGTAGCTTGTTGCTGGCGTGCGTATTACTTTTATTTAATTGCGAGCCGCAGATGGTGGATGACCCCATTCCCCTGCTCCCCTTCAACGACATATTTATTAATCTTAGCTTCCCTGAAAATACTGCCTTGCGTACCGATGGAGGATTTCGCGCTTTGTCTACAGGCGGTATTCGGGGGTTATTGGTATACCGCATCAATGCAAATCAATACCAGGTGTATGAACGCAACTGTTCGTACAGGCCTAACGATGCCTGCGCAAACGTGGATGTTCATATTTCCGGCCTGTACATGCACGACAGTTGTTGTAACTCTAACTTCAATTGGACGGATGGTACGCCCATTGGTGGGCCTGCGTGGCGCCCGCTCAGGCGCTATCGCACACAGTTGAGTGGCTCGCTGCTCACCATTACAGACGAGCCACTGAATTAAATCCGTTGATAAAAGTCAGAAACGGCCTGACAGACGGTGTCAATTTGGTCGTTTGTCAATTCGAAAAAGAATGGTAGCCGAACGAGGCAGTCGCCAAATCTTTCCGCGTGCGGCAGATGCGGTACCGCCCCGGCATAGTTTGCAGTGTAATAGCTGCTTTGATGTAACGGCACATAGTGAAACACCGCCTGTATATGTCGTTCCTTTAAGTATTCAATAAGCCTGGTGCGTTCATCAAGGCTTTTGCAAACCAGGTAAAAGTTGTGGGCATTGGGCGTGGCGTACGAAGGTATGAACGGCAGCGCGGCCCGCCCTCTGTCTGACAGCCATTGCAAATTCTGTTGATAGCGTTTCCAGATGGCCAGGCGTTTTTGCTGTATCTCTTGAAGATTTTCAATCTGAGCGAACAAAAATGCGGCAATGATCTCTGAGGGCAAAAATGAAGAGCCAATATCCACCCAGTTATACTTGTCCACTTCTCCGCGAAAAAAAGCTGCGCGGTTGGTTCCTTTTTCGCGCAGAATTTCAGCACGCGGGATAAACGCATCATCGTTGATTGCTAACAGCCCGCCCTCTCCGGAAATAATATTCTTGGTTTCATGAAACGAGAATGTGCTCAGCGCACCAAACGATCCGAGTGGTTTTCCGCGGTATGAACTTGCGATGGCCTGCGCGGCATCTTCCACCAGATAAATATGGTGGACCCGCGTGAGCTCTTGTAAAGGGTCAAGGTTGCAGGCAACGCCCGCGTAGTGCACGGGTATAACAGCCTTTGTTTTCTTTGTAATTAACGGCTCTAAAGTATCCACATCTAGGCATGGATGGCTGGCGCACGAATCGGCAAACACAACTTTGGCCCCGCGCAGCACAAAAGCATTTACGGTGGAAACAAATGTGTAAGAGGGAGCTATAATCTCATCACCAGCCTGGATGTTGATAAGCAGCGCTGCCAATTCGAGGGCATCGGTGCACGAAGTGGTGAGCAGTGACTTTTTGAATTGAAAGGTCTCCTCAAAATAATTCTGGCACTTGCGCGTAAACCAGCCGTCACCGGATATTTTCTCTCTGGCTACCGCTTGCCGGATGTAGTCGGTTTCTCTACCGGTAAAGTAGGGTTTGTTAAAGCCGATCATCACCACTAGCGCTGTGAGGCAATTACAATTCCGGCTACGATGAGCACCAAGCCAACCACTTTCGGCAGCGTGAGGGTTTCCTTGAAAAAGACGACACTGAAAATCAGCACCAACACAAAAGCGAGGCTCATAAAAGGATAAGCATACGAAATTTCAAATTTTGTTACGGCCGCCATCCAGGTGAGGCTGGCCAGAAAGGCCGCCACAAAACCCGAAAAGATGTAGGGTTCAAAAACAGCTCGAACCAGGAACAAAACCTTATCAATGGGCCGATCGGGCAGGGCACCCAGATGGGCAAGGCGCCATTTTATAATGAGCTGGCCGTAAACCGTTAGCAAAACGGTAAGTAAAATATACAAGTAGCCCGACCACGGATATTTGCTGCTCATGCTTTTCGGACGATAATAGTGAAATCGTACTCGCGGTAATCGTGCAGCAAAGCCACATTTTGCGAGAAGTTGCGCTTACAGAAGTCAAAAATAAAAAGGGGATCGGAGTAGTAAAGTTCTGGGCGCATCAGTTCTTTGTCGGAATAGGTCGTTAAGGCATTGAATGAGAAACCTTTTGTGCTCTTGTCGTTTATAACCGAGAGTGTTTCGAGAATGTAATGCTGCCACTCCGCATCGGTTAAGCTAAATCGAATATTGAAAACCCCGCTGGCTACTGTATAATCGCTGGCCTGCATTTGGCTTGCCTTCGTTAGGTGGAGAAAGCGGGCATTAGGCTGTGGGTGCAGGCTTGTAGCGCTGGCTACCATGTCGGGAATCATATCATATCCCAGGTACGAGAAGTGCTGAACGGTAAGCGGTGTGAGATAGTCGAAGAAATCGCCCAACCCACAACCAAAGTCGTTGACGGAGAACGGTGTCGAAGTATCAATTACTTTAACCAACTGCTGAAAGCGGTTGTGCTGGGCTTCGCTGCTCTTCCAGCCCACCTGCCGTGCGCGTGTGGATTCCTGCTGCTGGCGCACCGCATAATAGGTTTCCAGTTCTTTTTCAATCGTTACAATAGGATTACTGCGCTCCATCGCCTTTGTAAATTTTGCGGATGATGGCCAAGGGTCTGTTTTTTATTTCAAGAAACATTTTTGAAAGATAAATGCCAATAATACCCACTGAGAACAGCAGCAACCCTCCGATAAACCAAAGTGAAACCAGTGTGCTCGTCCAACCTTCCGGCACTTGCTGATACAGCAGCCGCATGCAAACCAGATACACAATAAACCCAAACGAGATGAACATAATCAATATACCCAGGGCAAAAATATAGAGCAGGGGCCGGCTGCTGAAAGACGTGATGGAGTTGATGGCCATTCTTATTTTCTTTCGCAGGCTATACGTAGTAGAGCCTTTACTTCCTTTGGTTACCGTAATGGCTTTTTGTTGAAAGCCGGCCAGTACAAACACACCCCAAATCTCAAGTTCTTTTTCTTCGTAGGCAAGCACGGCTTCCACATAGCGCCTGGTCATGAGGCGTGCCGTAAGCGAGTTAACCGGGTAGTCAATGTCGGCTACGCGCGCAAATAAATTGTACCACAATGCGCCCGACAACTGCTCAACCCATTGCCCTTTACGCCTGCCCTGCACGCCATACACCACATCAAGTTCTCCATCTTTTTGCAACTCTAACCAGAATAGACTCAGCAGCTCAGGTTCTTCTTCCAGGTCGCTATCAATCAAAAAAATGTTGTCGCCATTGGCATGTTTTAGTCCCGTGTAAATGGCGCGGTGGTGGCCAAAGTTACGCGACAGGTCAATGAGCGTGATGTTAGGATGTTGTCGTTGCAACGCCAGTACCCGTGCCTTGGATTGATCGGGCGAGCCATCGTTAACCAAAATGATTTCAAAATGCTCGGTAATTTGTGCCGCCTGTGCCAGCATGCGTTGGCAAAATTCTTCCACGTGTTTTTCGGAATAGTAGAGCGTGCTAACAATGGAGAGTTTACTAGGCTTACCCATGTACGCTGGTTTTAGCAGATGCTTGGTGGCACCGATTCATCTGTTAATAATTTTTGGATTTAGGTCAGATGGAGTGGCCGAACCCGTGATGTGGGGTGGTCTTGAACTTTTTCCCGGCCATTTCATAAAATGAGGGGCGTTGGGGCCTTCGTGGAAAAGCAGATCTAGAATGGAAACCTCGTGCACAAATTTGCCATAGATCTGCGGATATTCGGGATAGCCCGAGTAGTCGAGGTAAGCAACCGTTATGCCCGCTTTTGCAAACAACGATTCATCGATATAATTTCTGGCTGCCGGCCCGGTAAGATACTCGGTAGCCTGTAAGGCAACACACAGCTCCACCAGCCGCTCGGTTTTACCGTGGCCCAACGTAAATTCAGCCGAAGAGCGAATTTCTTTTTCTATGCCCAGTAATGTGTTCACAGCCACGATAAACGCCAGGTTAATTTCGCTAAGGTACTTACTCGGAGGGCTTAAAAACAAAGGTTCCAATACCGGCCGGCAGGTGTTGAAGTGCCGGGTTCTGCCATAGTTGTGGCGCAGCGTTTCCCAATGGCTCTTGCCCCACGTAGGGCTCGACACCACGGTTTCATTTATCTTCTGATTGAAGCGGCCTTTTACTTCAACGGGTATGGTGAGCCACTGCACCCCCTGCGGGGTTTTAATCCTGTTCCGGTTGCGCCAATCGCGCCTGGTAAACTGCATATCGTCATAGAGCAAAACCTCATCGGCCAGAGCAATGGCATCGAAGTAGCCTTTCCAGGGAATGTAGTTCGACTGGGTAATGAGTACGGACTTGCCCATGAAGAAAGGTAAAAAAAATCCCCATCAGTGGGCTGATGGGGAGGTAAGTTTGAACCGACCTACTTGCGCAAGTGGCTGTGCTTTTGGCTATAGGCAAAGTAGATCATCAGGCCGATGATCATCCACACCAGGGCGGAGATCAGAGTTTCCTGGCCCAGCGAAAAGATCATGCCTGAGCACACTACAATTCCCAGTATAGGCACCAACGGCACCAACGGTGTTTTAAACGGGCGGGGCGCATCGGGATTTTTTACGCGCAGCACCCAAATGCCCACACATACCAGCACGAAGGCGAAGAGTGTGCCAAAGCTGGTCAGGTCGCCCGCCACGCTGCCTGGCACAAAGCCACCAAACAGACCTACAAAGATCAGCAGCAGCCAGTTGGATTTGAATGGTGTGCGGAAACGCGGGTGCAATTCCGAAAAAACTTTAGGTACAAGCCCGTCTTTCGACATGGAGTAAAACACGCGCGATTGCCCCATGAGCATGACCAGAATAACCGATGAGAATCCAGCCAGGATAGCCACTGTAATCAGGGTAGCCAGCCAGCCGTAACCCGGCATATACGTTTGAATGGCGTAGGCCACCGATGCTTCTTTACCGGCTGTTTTAAACTCTTCCCAGTTGGCAATGCCGGTAAGCACATGCGAAAAGAGTACATATAAAATGGTGCAGATCAGCAACGATCCCAATATGCCGATGGGCATGTCGCGCTTGGGGTTTTTTGCTTCCTGTGCAGCCGTTGATACCGCATCAAAACCAATGAAGGCAAAGAATACAATGCCTGCCCCGCCCAATATGCCGCCCCAGCCGTGCACGTTCCAGGTTTCATGACCTGGGTGCGTGGCAGGAATGATAAAGGGAGTGTAGTTGGCATCGTTAATAAAGCCCCAGCCCAAGGCAATAAACAGCAACACGATAGCTACTTTCACAAACACAATAATCGCGTTAAGCGTGGCCGACTCTTGCGTGCCTTTGATCAGGATGAGGGTGAGCACCACCAGGATAAAAAGTGCGGGCAGGTTCACAATGCCGGCAACACCGCTTAGCGAAGTTTCGAACGGGGAGTGGCACCATTGGTAGGGTATGGCCCCCCCGAGCAGGTTATTGAGATACTCGCTCCAAGCTATGGAGACCGTTGCTGAAGCCAGCGCGTATTCCAGCACCAGCGCCCAACCGATAATCCAGGCAATAAACTCGCCCATGGTAACATAGGCATAGGCGTAGGCACTTCCGGCTATGGGTATCATGGAGGCAAACTCGGCATAGCACAAGCCAGCGAAGGCACAGCCGATGGCGGCAACAACAAAAGAGATGACCACCGCTGGGCCCGCGGCTTCGCTGGCAGCTTCAGCGGTGCGCACAAACAAGCCCGCACCAATGATAGCGCCAATGCCCAGGGCCACCAGGTTGCGCGCGCCCAAGGTACGTTTTAACCCTTTGTCGGAGTCAGTATTTTGAGCTAATAATTGTTCCAGGGGTTTCTTGATGAATAAACGCATAGGGTTAGGTTTAAGCGCCCCCAAAAAAGGGGTAGGGCTCGAGGGCGCAGGTTTTTCTTTTGGGGGCTAAAAGTAAGCATAAAAGCCTATTGCGAAATATGTGCGGTAAGCCAAATAATCTGTTTTTTGACAAGCGGAGGCCGAAATGAAATGGCGGGCGCGTGGCTTGCTACAGGTAGTTTGGCCAAAGGCCTTCTTTACTTACCCGCAACAAGTGCGTAATCGGTGCGGCCTGTGTTCACAATCAAAATCTGTGCATCGGGCGCAACATCCTGGCGGTTTTGCAGCAACAAAGCCAGCCCGGCAATGCCGCTGGGCTCCGTGGTAATGTCTTGGTTTCGTGCTATGGTCATGGCTTCTTCCACAAATTCTTCTTCCACCTCCAAAATGCCCGAGGCCTGACCGATGCGTTGGTTGTCGATGAGCGAACTGAGGTAGTCGTTGTAGTCTTTCAGCGAAGGCAGGTAGTAAGAGAATAGTTTGTCGAGGCGCGTGTGTGCATTGTGCGAGGTGGCCCCGATAAAGTGGCACTGGCTGATGGTGGTGATGTCTCCCCGAAAGCGTGGGTCGTGCTTAAAGATGCGGTTGTTATACTCACGCTCGGCAATGATTAAAATGTTGATGAAGAGATCGCCAGTGCCAAACGGTATGAAACAGTATTCCGGATTTTGATTCAGTATCTCGTACGATAGCCAGTCGTAGTAGTTATCGTTGTAGCGATCCAGAATTTCCCGATAGGTAATGTCGATGCCCGTATGGTTGTCGGTGAGTTCTTTGATTTCTTTTCCCGTAAGGGGTTTTGCCGATAAATCTGTTTCGTACACTTTACACCCCAGCGTGCGCAGGCAGTTCTTCACCTCGGCAGGCATGCGCTGGTCTACCAGCACTTTCAGCACGGTTGCCACTCCATAGAGGTTAAAGAAATACTGAATGGCCAACGCGGCACTACCCGAGGAGATAAGCGATATTTCTTTGATCTGATAGCGCTGGGCCTTAATGAGTACCTCCCATGCCATACGCGCCTTGTGCGTACCTGCGGGGTTAGTGCTTTCATCTTTTACCCATACGTTGGTAAATCCGGGCACGGTAATCGGCCGTACCTGCGAGGCGGGGAAAGCCGGGGTAAAAAATGGTTTAGGTGGAAACTCAGGATGGTCAGGATCGTTTACCGAAGGGATCAGAATATTTCCCAGCACCTCGTTGGGGGCGGCAGGCACCGCACCTTCATCGAGCAATTGCTTTTTTACTACCTCAATTTCTTTGGCCGACAGTCGCTCTGCCAGCAGGTCGGCAATTTTATCGGCAAAGTTTTCAATGGAGATCTGGCGGTCAAAGTTCGGGGCGGCTTCGGGTTTATCCACATCCAGCAGCGAGGCAAAACGATCTGCAAACTGTGTTTCAATCAGGCCATTCCAGTCGTGCCGGCCCTGTGTGGCGTACAGGCACAGCAGG
>Ga0224723_1002296_pt1 | contig 10705 bp, 7 predicted proteins | sample Balambano_FR2_Me_FD_161647 | JGI IMG/M metagenome (GOLD analysis project Ga0224723, IMG submission 161647) | Freshwater sediment microbial communities from Lake Towuti, South Sulawesi, Indonesia - Balambano_FR2_MetaG | ecosystem: Environmental > Aquatic > Freshwater > Lake > Sediment | place...
GCACCCAGCACCCAGCACTCAGCACTCAGCACCCAGCACCCAGCACCCAGCACCCAGCACCCCACTATCCCAATTGAATACCACAATAGTTAAACTCTGTTGTAGAACTTTCTCCATCTCTGTACTCTTGTACAATCTGTTTGGTCATCAAATAGTAGCTGCCGAATTTTTCATAGCTATCTACAAAATTGATAACATTGGTGACAAGATCAGTTTTAGTATCGCGGAAAATTGCATTGTAGCGAGTTGCAATTAAACCTTCACCTGTGTCTAAGCTTTCGTAAGTCTCGATAATAAAAGCCATACGTCCCATTACCCGGCTAACTTGGCAAATTTCTTGACCGCGAATTTTATAGTTAGAACCCATAGTATCACCTTGAACTATGATTTCTACTGCTCCTGTTTCGTCTACTTCACCTTGAGTAAATTGATGATTTACGTGGGATTTATCAAAACTAGTACGTTGACGATGGGTGACAATATCACGCAGTTGTGTATAAATACCCTCATGTACCTGTTCATCTGTTATACCGCTAACTTCTACATTCATATCGCGGTTAATGCTAATTTTACCTGTATGTATTGACGTACCTTGCACTAACTGCACGTCTGCATTATAACCAGGAAAATTCTCATCCCAAGTGTAACGACTTTCATAAGCGGTTTGGAATAACTCACGAGATGTTGGAACTTTCATAAACCACTGGAGAGCGCACCTTATTTAGTTTACCTTGAGTGGGTGGTTGATGGTTGATGGTTGGTTGCTAGTGATTGCTCTCTTTCTTAACCACTACCCACTAACCACTCCACCCTCAGTCGCTGTAACTAAAACAGGTTGCTGATACAGTGGTACTGTGAAGGTGACAGTTGAACCAAGTCCTTCACCAAGACTATAAAAATGTACTTCACCACCCATTGCTTCTACTAATTTTTGGGATATTGCTAACCCTAAACCTGTACCACCGTACTGACGAGTACGGGAACCATCAACTTGAGAAAATAATTGAAAAAGTTTATCTTGTTTATCTAAAGAAACACCTATACCAGTATCTGCGACACGCACTCTCACCATACCGGGTAATTCTTGCTCTTGACAAATAACTTTTTTACGAACTACATCAGTACTAATAGTGATACCACCTTCATGAGTAAATTTGATGGCGTTACCAAGTAAATTTAGCATCACCTGCTTCAAACGCTGATAATCGCTGTATACTATGATTTCATCGGAGGTTTCGGGCATTTGCATTAAAAAGCCAAGGTCTTTTTGTTCTGCTTGCAAACGCATAAAATTTCCAACATCGTTAAATAATTCATCTAATTTAACAGGACTGAGTTCTAGCTCCATTTTTCCTGCTTCGATTTTATGGAAATCTAAGATATCGTTCATGATTTCCAGCAGGTGGATAGATGATTTATGAGCTTCTAGGAGAAACTGGTTTTGCTCGTCAGGATCGTCTACCATCCCATCTAATATTAACTTCAGAAAACCGATCATCCCATTTAGGGGGGTACGAATTTCATGAGAGACATTGGCTAGAAATTCACTCTTAAGACGAGAAGCTTCCTCTGCTTCTTGACGTGCTGCTTCTAATTCTTTATATAACGTTGCATGAGCGATCGCTGTTCCTAATTGGTCAGCTACTTCTTTGGCTATTTCTAATTCATCTGCTGTTAACCCAAAGCAATCACTAGTAATACTTACAGCTATTAATCCATTGGGCTGATCTTGATGACAAGTAGCCACAACTAAAATTTTCTGTTGCTGAAATTGTGGATGATTTGGTTTATCCACCACAATTGGCTCTAAGGTAGTCAACGCTTGAGCGAATGCTGGTTCTTTATCCAGTTCTATTTTCGTTCCCAGCATTGAGGTGATATTTGACTGGTAATACTCGGCAACTACTGATACTTTTTTACTACCAGCTTGATAAGGACAGATTATACAGCGTTCTAACCGTAGTGCTTCACCTAAACTATCTACAGTTTGCTGCCAAATTACGTCCAAATCCAGTGTCCGACGAATATTTCTAGTAATCCTGCTTACTAGCTTTTGATGTCGGTGCGATCGCAATACTAATTCTAGATGTGTTGGTGCTTGGGGTGGTACATCTATCTGCTGTTTAGTAACCTTAGCTTGCAAAACTCGTCCCATTACCAAAACAGTTGTAGCAGTGTTACCCAAAGTTGGCATGATTGGACTAATTGTTAAATCCAACTCAAATAACTGTTGATGATATTTAAACCAACACTGATACCTTTCTGGTACTAAAGTACTAAGAATGTGCTGTAATCGTTCTAAATATTCGACCTTATCTACAGGGACAAAAATTTCATGACTATTACTTTCATTAATTGTTTGTTCAGTTAATCGGCTAATAGCGTCGCTTTGCTGCCAAAAAAACGTCAAATAACGTCCGGTTCCATCTTGGGTGTACACCAACTCGCTTCCCAGAGCTGCTAATGGATTATTAGCGTTACTGGTCATATCTAGACTCTGAGATAATAAATTTGCTTGATTTATAGTAATACTCATGACACGAGTTGGATAGACAAAGACCAATTGATAGAGGTGCGCGCAAATCGCTGCTGAAAGTGTGGCATAAATTTTTACAGCTTTTGCATTGTTATATTCGTAAGTTTTTGGCTACTGTAGGATCCGAAGCATTAAAATTTTATATTTTTTTAATCTCCTATTTACAGTAGAGACGCTCCTGAGGGTGAAACGTCTTAATCGTTCCATTCACCACGTGGGGGAATCGGTATACGCACCCGACTGCGGGTTAATTCGTCATCCCTGGGTGTTTCACCTCGTAACCACTGACGAATTGCCACTTCAATTACTTTACTCGGGTCATTAGTCAAATGTCGAATTTGCTCTAGTAACTCCGGGTCTATACGGATAGCAATTTCTTCTTTATCAGCTTGTCTATGTTCTGCTTCATTAGCTTTTTCTTTCATATTCATGGCTTAATATACTCACGTATTATTTTTTAAAGACTTTGTAAACATTATCCACAAGAGTAATGAAATTGTTGGTACTCTTTTCTATGAAGCCGACATTCAGCAGTTCTCCAAATTCATTGTAAGCTCCTAGGCAATTAATACCAAAAGCTATAAACAGAGCTTCATATATTTTGAATACGGACTATTTACCGTAACCAGAGATAAGTATTCCCGTCTTCTCCCCTGAGAAGGACTACTCTTGAGAAGAGATTGGTGTCCCCAAAGATACTTGTCATATAGCCATTTTGTCAAGGTAAGGGAGAGAGGGTGATGGAGGTGATGGAAGTGATGGAAGTGATGGAGAATATAAAACAAAGAACATTTACATAATTCTCTCTCTCTCCCCGTCTTCCCCTCTCCCTCTCGCGTCTTCACTCAGAAAGCATTAAAATACATTAAGTAGATAGCACCTTGGTTGCAGAAGAAGCAAAAAAGTATATGACTGACGTTCCCGCAGTTCGCATCCGTAATTTTTGTATTATTGCTCATATTGACCATGGGAAATCCACCCTTGCCGATCGCCTACTGCAATTTACCGGTACAGTAGAAGACAGGCAGATGAAAGAACAATTTCTCGACAATATGGACTTGGAACGGGAGCGCGGCATTACAATTAAGCTGCAAGCTGCCCGCATGAATTACAAGGCCAAAAATGGTCAAGATTACGTACTGAATTTAATTGACACTCCCGGTCACGTTGATTTCTCTTATGAGGTATCTCGGAGTCTTGCTGCTTGTGAAGGAGCGCTTTTGGTAGTGGATGCTTCTCAAGGTGTAGAAGCACAAACATTAGCAAATGTCTACCTTGCACTAGAGCATAATTTGGAAATTATCCCGGTTTTAAATAAAATTGATTTACCAGGAGCAGAACCAGAAAGGGTAATCGGTGAAATTGAGGAGATTATCGGTTTAGATTGCAGTAATGCGATTTTGGCATCGGCGAAAGAAGGAATCGGGATCGATGAAATCTTAGAATCTATTGTTGAGCGTGTACCACCACCACGGGATACTACCACTGAACCTTTGCGATCGCTTATCTTTGATAGCTATTACGACAGCTACAGAGGAGTGATTGTTTACTTCCGAGTCATGGATGGTAATCTGAAGAAAGGTGATAAAGTCTACCTGATGGCATCCGATAAAGAATACCAAATCGACGAACTTGGTGTTCTCTCCCCAAACCAAAAGCAAGTAGAAGAACTCCACGCTGGAGAAGTAGGCTATTTAGCAGCGTCAATTAGAGCAGTAGCTGATGCACGGGTAGGTGATACGATTACCCTATCTAATAAAAAAGCATCAGAACCATTACCTGGTTACACTGAAGCTAACCCCATGGTATTCTGCGGAATGTTTCCCATCGACGCTGACCAATTTGAAGATTTGCGGGAAGCCTTAGAAAAGCTGAGTCTCAATGATGCAGCATTGCATTATGAGCCAGAAACTTCTAGCGCTATGGGATTCGGTTTCCGTTGTGGATTTTTAGGGTTACTCCACATGGAAATTGTCCAAGAACGTTTGGAGCGAGAATATAACCTGGATCTAATTATTACAGCACCTTCAGTAGTTTACCGCGTAACTACTAATAAGGGAGAAGAACTGTACATTGATAATCCGAGTCACTTACCCGCACCCAACGACCGAGAAAAAATTGAAGAACCTTACGTCCAGGTAGAAATGATTACGCCTGAAACATACGTAGGTACTTTGATGGAATTATCTCAAAATCGTCGCGGTGTATTCAAGGACATGAGGTATCTTACCCAAGGACGTACCACATTAACTTATGAGTTACCCTTAGCAGAAGTAGTCACTGACTTTTTTGACCAGATGAAATCTCGCTCCCGGGGTTACGCTAGTATGGAGTATCATCTGATTGGCTATCGTGAGAATCCATTAGTCAAATTAGATATTATGATTAACGGTGATCCGGTAGACTCCTTAGCAATGATCGTCCATCGTGATAAAGCTTACGGTGTTGGTCGTTCCATGGCTGAAAAACTGAAAGAATTGATTCCTCGTCATCAATTTAAAGTACCAATTCAAGCCAGTATTGGTAGTAAAGTGATTGCCAGTGAACATATTCCAGCATTGCGGAAAGACGTACTAGCTAAATGTTACGGTGGTGATATCAGTCGGAAGAAGAAACTTTTGCAAAAACAAGCCAAAGGTAAAAAGCGGATGAAATCGGTGGGTACAGTTGATGTACCACAGGAAGCTTTTATGGCAGTTTTGCGATTGGATCAAGATTCCTGATTTTTGTAAAGATTAATTTCTCTAGTTTACCTACCAATCCTGTACTAGAGATGACCCATCGGGTCGTCTCTACGAATGCCTGATTCAGTTCATTCTACTATTTATTTGTATCCACTAGTATTAAAAATCTGATTAACTGTTAAGTTTAGTTCTGGAAAAGTAGGTGATACAATACGGTCATCATCTCGAAACTGAGTCAGTTGGTACTCTCCATCTAATAAATTATATACAGAGAAAGTAGGTCGTTTAGGATTACCGATGAATTTGCGACCACCTAAACCAAGATAATCGCAGATCCAATATTCTTGAATTCCCAATAACTCATAATCATCTAATTTTAAAGCATAGTCATCACTCCAATTCGTGGAAACTACTTCAATGACTACACGAACAGAAGAACCAAGAGTGATTACAGATTCTTTTTCCCAACGAAATTCATTATCAGCTACACGCTTTTTATCTAAGATAATAACATCAGGTTCGTAGCCAGTCTCTAGGTCTGCTTTGATAACGCATTCTTTAGGAATAAAGTATGGCAATTGTAAACGCTCAATTTCTATAAATAGTTTGCCATAAATAAACCCAGCGACTTCAGAATGTTTACCTTTAGGTTTTGGCATTTCAACAATCACCCCATCATGCAGTTCATATTTAACCTCTAAGTTCTCTGGTTCCCATTCTATGAATTCATCAAATGTCAATAGCTTTTGTACTGATAGTGTTTGGATCATAATGTCAATTAGATAAAATTACTTGGAATTCATCAGATAATATACTTAAATCCCTGCATCAGTTAACCGAGTAGTGGGACGAACTCCAGACAAATCTTGAACTATCTGAATAGCAGAAACTAGAGTAATAAGTCCAATGACAGCGACAGGTAGCAATCCTTTACCAAAAAAAGCGATCGCTAAAACAGTAGCTGCTGCTCCGATACGGTATTTAAAGCGGATTTTGCAGTAACGGATGACTCCCAAACGGTGAAGTATACCAATAGTTAACCAACATAACGACACAGCGCTACAAATCAGCCATCGCTCAGAATCTGGTAACGCTACTGTTTGCTTACTCATTAATATCTTCTCTACACCAACTCCAGCAGCAGCAATACCAATTACTAAAGGTAGATGAGTATAAAGCCAAATTGCCATTGCACCAACTTTCCCTTGTTTACGAGCTTTGACAATCGGTGTACCACCAAGATTGTCGAAATATACCCACCAAATGCAAAAAGCAATACCCAAACCAAAAATTGCTGAAATTACCGTTAAAGCATCCCAACGTTGTTCAGAAACTCCATTCACTACAGCAATAATTGCTTCACCGAGAACAATGATTGTAAACAAGCCAAAACGCTCTGGCAGGTGGGCGGCATGGGGTAATAATTGTAATTGATACTTGGTAGCGGTAAAAGGTGTAGCTACATCTATCAAAAGACCCGCTCCCCACAAAGCAAAACGCCAAGGTGTCGGTACAAACGCTGATATTAACCAAAGAATAGCAGCGATCGCAAAACCAACAGAGTAACGATTTGTTAAAGGACGTGCAACAGGAATATGTTTTCCGGCCCGAATGTATTCTACTACCAACACAAGACGACCCAAAGCATAAGAAATAGCAAAACCACGGGAACTTTCACCTAACCCATGGTGGATATTAACAGCCAAAGCTGCGGCTGTTAATATTTGCAAACCTGTTAATAATCGATGAATAATATCATCACTATCAAAGCGATTGGCATACATTGTAGCACCAATCCATGACCACCATACAGGTATAAACAAAATCATAAATTTAAATAAACCGAATGTAGAGTAATCTTCTTCAAGATTATGTGCTAATTGAGAAATAGCAACTACAAACACCAAATCATAAAAAAGTTCTAGCCAACTGGCGTGACGTTCTTGTTCGCTATCTTCACCAATGCGTAACCGTGGTGGTTCGATAAAATGTGTCATATCAGGTCTACTAATTTAGATATTAAGTAAGCGTTACCTGTTATTTTTTGTTATTAGAATATTTTACCAACTTTTAATTCTACTAAGTAAATGTAACTAATTAGGTGAGAATCTTGACAGAATTTACCAGTACCTTGAGCAACATTTATACAAAGAAGGAGCTTCTTTATAAAAGAATAATCCACATAGCCGTTCCCAACCAAACAGTTGCCAAGTGTTGCCAAAATAGGTAGCGTATAGGTTGACGAGCAATTTTCTGTGTTAATACTACTGATAACAAAACAGAAAAAATGAGAGTGGTTCCTTGCAAAAAAGTAATCACAGCAGGATGAGCAACTAATACAGGTAAACTTGTACCATCTATCCCAAAAGTGGCGAAAGTCACAGGAAGAATACGTCCACCTTCATCTAAACCTAAACGTAGATAATGAGCTAAGTTACCTCCTAATACTAAAGGTAAATATCCATAAGCTAAATCTGTAAATCCTTTCAATTTACGCTCGTTAGTAAATTTCACTAACTTATGAGCGATAAAAGCAATAACCACAGGAATCATCAAAACTAAAATAGACAACCCCAAATGTTGCCAAAAATTAGTTAAATCTAGCTGTAATCCTAGCCAAGATTGTAACTCACTTAAGTTATGAAGATACACCCCTCCTAATAATAAAAATAGCAACGCTACTTCATAACTGTGAGCAACATGAGTTGTCCATAATTCTATTCCCGGTGGACGTAAATTAAATTCTACAGAACGGTGGGGACAAGCTTTCAAACAAGTCATACATAGTACACAATCTTTGTTATCTTCTAATTGGGCGGGATGGGAATATAAAGGACAACCATTAGTTTCCATACCTTCCCCTTTTTGTGGCCCACCTTTATAACACTGGTAGGTAGTGCAAGTAGCGGAACATATACCTTGTTGCGCTCTTAGTTCCGTCATTGATAGTTTAGCAAATAGACCATTCATTCCTCCAATGGGACACAGATAACGACACCAAAATCGACGCTCAAAAATTGCGGAGAAAATCATTGCTCCAGCGGTGATTAATAGCAGCAGACAAGCAGAAAGGTAAGCGGTGTTTTCTAAATCCCAAAGTTCTTCCCATAAAAAAATCAGCGTGAATAAGCCAAAAAGAAACCATCCTCCCCATTTCTCTGCTTGCTGTCTAGGCCAACGTTTGAGTTTTCGAGGAAACAACCATAGTGAGATTTTCTGTGTAATTTCACCGTAAATCATAAATGGACACACTGCACACCAAATACGACCAACAAAAGGAAAGAGAAATAAAAATCCAGCCCACCACCAATCCCAGAATAGATTCAAGGCAAAATTATCAGAGCGTGTTTGTGGCCCGATGAATAAAATTGCTACAATCACAGGGAAGGCGATCGCAGTAAATCCATAATTAATTCGATCAGTCCACCAAGAACCACGTAAAAATTTCCGTAAACTTGGATAAGTATTTAACAGGTTAAGTCGAAACTGCTTTTTCTTCGTTTGTGCTGACCAAAAAATTTCTTCTGTTAGTTCTACACCTTCTCCTGCTTGGGTAATTGCTCTTTCTACCAAGCTTTGTAACTCTTTTAAATTTCCCGGAAAATCATACGCTTGTAAACGACGCAAAGCTTCTGGTGTAATTTTTGGTCGTGCAATTCCTCTCGCACGAGTGTATAAGCTAGCGTAATACTCAACCTGTGCTTGGATATCTTCTTTTCTTACCCTTAGTGGTGGTACTTTTATTACTTGGTTAACACTCCGCTCTATTTGGGACTGTGTTTTTTCTGCAACTATCAGAATTCTGACTTTACTATTGCGTGGAGTCACAACTTCTTCTGAACGATTCACAGGAGTGTATGTACTTGTCTGCAATAAATTCGCTAAAGATGGTAATAATTCTGGTGGTGTTTCTTGGATGTTATTGAGAATGAGAGTACCTTCCCCTAACCATTCTAACAGTCCTGGTTTACCGCCAGCACGTCCAAATAAATCTGCACCACTAATTTGAAGAATACCACAGTTAACTTTGATAATTGGTTCGCGGCGTTTTGATGAGCCAAAATGTATTAGAGCAGCAATATTATCTTTTTCTAATCCTGGTTCCCCAAATATCAATACATTACGCTGATTAGCAGCTTCCCGGATTTGTTCTCGTAAACGCACAGCATAACGACTTGTACCAACTATTCCTCGTTGTGCTTTTGTAACTAAATAAGGACGTAGTGCTATGGAACGTTCTTGTTCATAGGTAAGAGCAGATGTTAATTGTGCAACTTCTTGAGCTAGTTGACGAGATACAGCTTGGGTAATTTCTGGATACTGGCTAACTAAAGAGCGAAATTTTTCCGCAGATACTGTCCAAAAGTGACTTTCTGTCAAGGTAGTGACATTAGATTCTGTGGATTCATCTAACACTAATTCTTTGAGGTTTATTACTGTTCCAGGAAGAATACCGCAACATAAAGCAGGGTTACTAACATTGCTGCTATTAGTTTCTAATTTACCTTCTACGAGAATGTAAAGTGCTTGCGGGGTAGTTTTTTCAGTAACTAAAGTTTGGTCTTGTGATACAACTTGTTCTTCAATCATTTGAGCGATCGCATCCAATACCTCAACTGACAATATTCCCAAAGCAGTGCGTTCTTGTAGCCATACTACTTCCGACATTATCAACTCTCCCCCCTGACTACCTCATACTCAGAATTATCGCTGATTACATCACTGATTTGATGATTATTCTGGAATTAGATGAAAAAAATCTGTTGTGTTAAAGCATAATTAAATACGGTCGATGTCTAATGAATAATACCATTTCTCTTTAATTCGGCAACAAATATCTAGGATGGGGTGTACCAATTTCTTCACAACCCGGGAAATTATCTTGAGCGCCTTTAGAAGATATTTAATGTATAGTCAAGTTTTAGAGATAGTATTACACCATCTCCATTTAAATTTTATTCTTGATTAGAGCGTTCTTGTAATTGTGCTAACAATTCTTGGTAACGCTGACGTTCTTTTTCCAATTCTTGCTGTGCTGCTTCTTTGGCAATCCGCTCAGTTTCAGCACGCTGTTCTGCTTGTTGGGCAAGCCGTTCTGTTTGTTGGGCACGCTGTTCTGCTTGTTGGGCAAGCCGTTCTGCTTGTTGGGCAAGCCGTTCTGCTATTATACGTTGCTGTTCTTTATCTTGAATTTGCTCCTCAAGCTCTATTGGGGTAGCAAATTTTCGGTTATCTGGACGATATATTTCAAGTGTTACAGGTGTTAATACAAACTTGATTGCCAAACGTGGACTAACCCAACCGTTCATATTTTTAATTGCTTTCAAGCTTTTACCCGAACGCAGCCAACCAGTTAGCCTATTTTTTTCTGGGTCATATACATAATATTCCTCAACGCCATATTTTTGGTAAAAGTCTAGCTTCAATTGCATTTCTCGGCGTGTGTTACTCGGTGATAAGATTTCAAATACAACTTGTGGTGGAA